>Ga0256828_1001787_pt1 | contig 13271 bp, 19 predicted proteins | sample CV88metaG_FD_185993 | JGI IMG/M metagenome (GOLD analysis project Ga0256828, IMG submission 185993) | Hydrothermal vent microbial communities from East Pacific Rise, Pacific Ocean - CV88 | ecosystem: Environmental > Aquatic > Marine > Hydrothermal vents | place: Pacific Ocean: East Pacific Rise... | reverse complement strand
AAGAATCAACTCATAGATTTAAATTTTGATTTTTTCTTTTTCTTAACATCTTTATTAAGATATTTATTAATAACATCTTTATTTGCTTCAATAGCTTTAACGAAGTCATATTTTTGAATAGTTCCCATATCAGAAATAGCATCAAAAAGTTCTTTAAGGTCATTGTCGATAACAAAATGGTTATCACTATTAATAATTTCAAAAAAATCTTCATCGTTCTCATCAGCACAATCATTTTTAATAACAATACCACCAAGAACAGAACAAATATCTCTCATAATATCAACACTATGTCCATTTGTTCCAAGAGAACAATACATATGTTTTTCAGGCATATAAGGAGTGATAGAACTATTAAAAGTTTTATCTTTAGAATGTGCAATACAAAACATAGAACGTCTTTCTGGTTCATTAGTATCGGAAAAACGATATTCAAAATTAATACGAGCGGAACCAGTATCATACCATTCAACTTCTTTGCCATCATTATCAATATAAGTTTTCATAGAAGGTTCTTCAAGAGAAACAATTTCAATATTTGAAAATTTCGGTAGTGTTTTCATAACTTCTATAAGAGTAGTATAATCAGGGTCAGAAGTTATCTTTGCAAGAGTATTAGTTCCCATATAAAATCCTTTAATTTTTAATATAAAGAATTATATCAAATATAAACTTAAAAAGAATTAAAAAAGAAAATCAATAATATCATTTAATAAAATTTTTTTTGTGGAATATGTAAAGCATAATTATATTTTTGTTTATAAAAATAATTATATAAGGAAGAAAAAAAAGAATCCCTCTTTAAAGAAATAATGTTAAATGAAGAAGATTTTTTATCATCAATTATATTATAAGATATATAAGGTTTTTTAATAGAAGAATTGATTATAAGAGAATATTGTGTGGGTATTTTTATTTTTGTTCTAACAGTGCTATTATTATCTTTGAAAATATCACAAGCATATTGAATTACATTTTCTTTTTTTGTTATATAAATAGGTTCAAAAGTAATTTTTGCAATTAAAGAAGCAAGAATTAAATATAAAAAAGAAATAAAAACAATTAAAGAAATAGAAGAAAAGAGAAAAAAAAATGAAAGTAATATATAATATTAAAACAACAAATCGTTATTATGAAGCATCAAAAAAAGAAAAGAATATAAAAAAAGCATTTAAAAGAGCATTGGAAATTTCAAAACTAATGCAAATGGATGAAGAACAATTAAAAGTAAATATAAGAAATGGAGAATATGGGATACCCAAAATGGTAGATTTTGAAATAGGTGAAGAATTTGAATTTTCAATAGGAACAGATTATGTTATATATTTAAAAATTCCTAACAGTAAGGTAAAACAAAAATTATTAAAAGAACAAGAATGGCAAATGTTAGATATAAAAGAAAGAAAAGAAATAATGAATACAATAGATGAATTAGTTCCAAAAAAGGAACATAAATCAAAAAATAATATAAATATTAATTAGATGAATGTGAAGCCTCTCCGTCCTAAAGGACGAAGATTTTCGCTAAACCTGATAATTTTTTTCTAAACGAGAAATTTCACTATTATGAAAATTAATAATACAATTATCAATCCATTCTAACATTTTTTTCTGAAAATCGTCACTATCAAGAGTTAATTTAATTTCAATACCTTCAGGAGTATCTAAATTAAAAAAAACAAATTCATCAAAAGATACATCAAATGGCATATCAGAAGATAAAAAAGGGTGAATAGCAATATCCCAAACATCATTATCATAAGCTAAATCAACATAATCTTTTCTTTCAATATAATTTTTTGCTTGTTCAAAATTTTTTAATACAATAGAAGGTTCTGTCATAAAATTTCCTTTAATTATGAATATTTTAATTATATCAAAATAAATATTAAAAGAAACTGAAAAAACAAAGAATAAATATAATTAAAATATATGACAGAAGTATGAAGTATTAATAATAGAAACAGGAAAGAAATATGGATAGATACAGCCGATTTATCATTAATTTAAAAATAAAAATACATTTAATTCCAAGATAAGGATAATTGTGTATAATAGATTAAATAAAAAACAACAAAGGAAATATAAATGAGTAAAAAATTAACAATAAAAGTAACAGGAATAAAATGGGATGATTCACCAGAAGGGATTCCAACAGAGTGGAAAGTGGAAATATCAAAAACAAGATATAAAGAATTAACAGAAGGTTTAGAAAAAGAAGATATATTATATGAATTAAGTGAATATGTTTCTGATTATATATCAGATGAAACAGGATACTGTCATACAGGATTTTCAATGGATATAGATAATGAAGAAATATTAGAAGAAAAAATTTCAAAATTAGAAGAAAAAGAAGAAAAACAAAGTAAAAAAGTAAAAATGACAAAATAGAGAAAAATTTCTCTATTTTAAAATATTAGTGAAACACATCTCCAAAACTCTACATTAATAATATCAAAAAATAAATGAATATATTAAAAAAACATGAAATCGTAATTAATTTACATTATCTAATACTTTAAAATATTTAAAAATATCCACTTAACAAAAAAATAATAGAACAGATTATAATAAGAATAAAAAGGATTATCAATGGGAGCAGGGCATACATATAAAGAAAAAAATAGACTATTAGTAGATGATGATAAATTATTAAGTGAAGAAATAAAAATATTAGAAGAAATAACAGAGTTAATAGAAGATAAAAAAGAAGAAGAAGCAAAGAAAATAATAGAAGAATATATAAAAAAGAATGATTTAGAAGAAATATCATTATTAGAAGAAATAAAAGAAATAGAATTTAAAACAAAAATTATTCAAAGAAAAGAAGATAATTTTAGAGAAGAAGAAGTAATAGATATAGATATATGGACAGAAGAAGTAGAAGAAATAATAAATAATGAATTTTATCAAAATCATGAAGAAGAAATGGAAAACATACTAATAGGATATTCAAAAATAACAGAAGATATTCAAGAAGATATAGAATATATAACTGGTGCAGAAGTAGAAAGTAAATTATTTAAAGATGAATTAAGAATTGGATTTGAAATAGACCAATACAATACAGAGCTTAAAATAAAAAATTCTGAATTTATAGAGGATTTTGAAGGTATGGAGAATTATTCTTATGAAGAAGATGAATATAAAAGAGATACAATAAGTGAAATACTATCTGAAAAATCTGATACTGATATTTATGATAAATATGATTTAATGAAAGATACAATAGAAGAAATAAAGGAAAAAGTAGAAACTAATGAAATAAATCAAGAATATGCAGATAATATATATACATTAATATCAGAATTTTATGCTATAGAAGAAGAAATAGAAAAAAAAGAAATAAAGGAAAAAATAAATAAATTAGATAAATATATGATAAAAGCAGAAGAATATATCCAAGCTTGGGAAGAAGAAGAAATAGAAGAAGAAACAATAAAAGAAAAAATAAATAAAATAACAGAAATGATAAAAGAAATAGAAGAAGAAATAGAAAAAGAAATAATAGAAGATTTTAAAAAATTAATAGAAATAAGTGATGAAAAAGCAAAAGAAATAATAAATGAAATAATATTATTTAATCCAAAAGGATTATTAAGAATAGCAACAAGTAATTGGACATCAGAAGAAGTAAAATATTATGGAGAAAAAGAAGATATGTATAAAATGATAGAAAAATATCATCCAGATAAAAAAGATTATTACAAACAAAAATTTGAAGAAAAAGAAAATAAAAAAGAAAAAATAAAAACAAATATTCCAAAATAAAAACAATAAAAAAAAGAGAGAAAATATGAAAAATTTAAAAATAGAAGAACATAAAAATAAAGATTTTCTATATAAATTATTATGTTTAAAGCTTAAAACAACAAATATGAGAAGATATAAAAATGAGAAATATTATGTGATAAAATCAGAAGACAATATAGTATATGGGATAGCACGATTGATAAATGGTGTAACAAAAGAAGAAAAAGCAAGATTAATAAATTTTAAAAATTTCAAATTAAGAAAGAAAGATAAAAGAAAAAGAATTAAAGGATTAATAGGAATATGGGTATCAGATGAAATAAGAGGAAAAGGATATGGAAAAAAACTAATAAATGCAAGAGCAAAACAGATAAAAAAAGGGGATATAATAATATCAGATGTAAGAGTAACATCTCCATTATTAAATTACTATAAAGAAAAATATAAAATGAAAGAAATAAAGAAAACAAATACACATATTTATATAAAAAATAAAAAATATAAATAAGGTAAAAAGATGTCAATAAATAATATTTTAGAGAAACTTAAAAAATTCACAGAAGAAGGAAATATAGAGAAAGTATATCAATATTTGAATGAAGATATAGGAGATAGTGAATTATATAAGAATACAAAAGAAAAAGGAGATATTTTAGAATATTATTTAAAATTTTTATATGAAGCATATGGTTTTAAAGTAAAAATAAATGGAGGAGCAGGAGACAGGGGAGTAGATTTAGAAATATATAAAGAGAATGATTTAAAAAAGCCAATTATATATATGCAAGTAAAAAATAAGAAACATTCACAAAATATAGATGATATAAGAAATGATATGCAAAAATTTCAAAGTGAATATGGAATGACAGAAGAAATAGAAAAAAAATTTAAATTTTTTGCACTGAATGGTTTTACAAAAGAAACAAAAGAAAAAGTAGAAGGTAGATATTCATTAGAGACATTTGAAGATATAGGGTATTTAATAAAAAATTATAAAAGTGAAAAAAATAGAAATAAATCTAAACAAAGATTAGAATATTTAACAGATTTGCTACCACATAACGAATATGCATATAAAGAAGCTAAAGAAATGGCAAAAACAGATAAAAAAGTAGGAATAGTTCAACCAACAGGGACAGGGAAGATGTATATAGCAAATCAATTTATAGTGGATTTTGCTTTAAAGAGTAAAGAAGAAGAAAAAGCATTATTTGTAGCACCAACAATAGATATAATAGAAAAAATAAAAAAATTATCACCTTATGCAACAGAAAAAATTGAATATATGACTTATGCAAAAGCATCAAAATTAACAGAAAAAGAAATAAAAAAATATAATTTTAAAGAAATGTATTTAGATGAATTTCATAGAAATGGAGCAGAAGAATGGGGAGCAGGAATAAAAAGAATAATAAAAGAAAGTAAAGAATTAGATACCGTTTATGGGTTATCAGCAACACCAGAGAGACCAGATGGAAAAGATATGGCAGAAGAGATGTTTGAGGATAATTTAGCACAAGAAATGGATTTAGGAGAAGCAATAGCAAGAGGACTATTAAATCCTCCAAAATATATATCAAGTATATATTCAATAGAAGAAGAAACGGAAGAACTTAAAGAGAAAATAGAAAATTCAAATTTGTCAAATGAAGAAAAAACAGAAGCAAAAGAAAAACTAAATAAAGCAGCAATAGATTGGGAAAATAGTGCAGGTGTAGATAAAATATTAAAAAAACATATAGAAGAACAACAAGAATTAAAAAAGAGAAAAGAAGGTAAATTCATAATTTTTTGTAAAAACAAAGAACATATGGAACAAATGGAAATAGAAGCACAAAAATGGTTTAAAAAAACAGGATTATATAAAAGAGTAAGTACATATGCTGTAACATCAGAATATGGAGAAGAATATAATAAAGAACAACTTGAATTATTTGAAAATAAACATAAAATGAAAGAAGAATGTAAATTATTATTTGCAATAGATAAATTAAACGAAGGATTGCATGTAAAAGATATAGATGGTGTAGTCTTATTAAGAAGAACGACATCAAATATTGTGTTTTCGCAACAAATAGGAAGAGCATTATCCGTAGGAGATGAACATAGTTCAATAATATTTGATTTAGTAAATAATTTTCAAAATATAAAACAAATAAAAAGAATAGGAACAAATTTTAATAAAGAGTTATCAAAAAAAATAAAAGAAGAAAAAGAAAAAAGAAAAGAGATAGGATTAAAAGAAAGAGAGATAAAAGAAGTAGAAATTATAGATGAGGTAAAAGATATAATTGAAATATATCAAGAAATATCAGAGAAAATAAAAGGAACGAAACAAAAAATAAAAGAAAATATAAAAAAAATAAAAGAGATAAAAGAAAAAACAGGGAAATTACCATCAACAAAAGATGAAAATCAATATTATGCAAGTTGGGCATTAAAGATAAAAAAATATGTAAAAATAGAAGGAGAAGAAACATTAAAAATAAAAGGTTGGGAAAAAGAAGATATAGAAAATTTCTTTAATTTATATCCACATTACAAAAAAGAAGAACAGCTAAAATACCAAAATATAAAAGAAATAACAAATAAAGAAAAATTAGAAAAAATAAAAGAGATAAAAGAAAAAACAGGTAAAACTCCATCAGCGAAAGCAAAAAAAGAAGAGGATAGATATTTGGGAGAATGGGCATCTACCCAGAATAAACAAATAATAAAGAAAGGTATAAAAGGAATGATAGAAGAACTTGGATGGAAAGAAGCAGATTTAAATACATTATTTGAAATATATCCAAAATATCATCCAGAAGTAAGGAAAGAAAAAGATAAATTAAAAAAATTATCAAATAAAGAAAAATTAGAAAAAATAAAAGAGATAAAAGAAAAAACAGGTAAATTACCTTCAAAAATTTCAAAAATAGAAGAAGAAAGATATTTAGGAGAATGGGTATTAGATAGAAAAAAAATACTAAATAAGCAAGGACTAAAAGGATTGGAAGACAAAAATTGGACTGATGATGAAATTAAATTATTATTTGAATTATATCCACATTATAAACCAAAAAAAGAGAAAAAACAAATTCAAAAAATATTATAAAATACTTAATAAATAATAGAATAACTTCTTTAAAAAAAGTTATTCTGTTAAAAAAGCATATACCCAACCACCATCAAAAGATATAGTTAATTTCTCATTATTGTTAGAAACATATTTTTTTTCCAAGCCTCTATTAGAAATTAATTTAAAAGAAATATTATTAAGAATAATAATATCTGTTAAAAGTTTTGGATTAAATTGAACAGTAGTTTCAAGTTCAGAAATATTTTCAAAAGTAGTCATAAGTTTAAACCTTTTCTTTTTTTTTGTTATACAAATTATAACAAGAAAGGACTTGAAACAAGATTAAATATACTTAATCCAAAAAATAAAGAGGAAGGTCAGAAGGTTCTTGATAATTATTATTAACACAAAAATTATAAATTTTAGAAATTATATCTTTTAAATCTTCTGGAAATCTATAAGTATTGTAATGAGCAGAAGAAATATCATCTTTTTTCACACAAACATCAAAAAAATCACCACCAAATTTTCCATTTCTATCTTTTATATAAATTAAAATATATTTTTTTCCATATTCATGTCCTATATAAACAAATGGCTTTAAAATAAAATTTTTGAAAAAAATATTAGCTTGATTTTTTTGAATCTTTAAAGTAGTAGAAAATGAATGATTTTTAAAGTCTTGCATATTATAAAGTCCTTTTCTTTTGTTAAATAAATTATATCAAAAAAGACCTTAAAAAATAATTATTATTTAATTTTAAAAATAGAAAAAGAAGGGTGCTTTGTATAAAAATCAATTATTGAAAGAATTTCATCAGTAGAATAATCACCAATATATATAATTTTTGAAAGTTTTGTCTTATTATTAACAATTTTAAGTTCAAAATACATTTATATTTATAACCTTTATTTAAACTAATACATCATTTTAAAAAACTAATTTTTCTTTAACTTGTTAAAAAAAATTAATAAAAAGAAATAGTTTTTAATTTGTATAATATTAAAAATGAACTTAAATGAAAATTAACTATTGAAAAATAAATTAATTATTAATCTTTTAAACATTTATTATATATATCATATGTAACATATTTGAGACCTTTTTTACCAATATGATTAAAATCATCAAAAAAATAAAAAGGTAAAAATTCAATATTATTGCAAATAGAAAAATTATCATATTTTTTTTCAAAAGATTTTATATAAAAATAATAATCATCTAAAACATTTTTTCTAATAAATTTTTCAGATGTATCATTTAAAGGTCCAAAAACAAATTTAATTTTAATATTATTATTTTTTGCCAATTTAATTAATTTATTTAAATAATAATCATTAATTTTAAGAACTTTAAATTTTTTAAGAAAAGCTTCATGATTTAATTTTTTATTATTAAGAAATGGGTTCATAACAAAACGATGTCCAAGATTCTGTTCTATATAATTGATATTAAAAGAAATAATATCACGTGGAGTATAAAACATTGGAAAAATATTTATTATCCAATTTAAAGGGTCAAAAAAATAAAAAATAGAATGTTTAAAATAAGAAGGAAAATTATATTTTATAAAAGAATATTCTTTAAAATAAAAATTAAAATCAAAATCAAAATAATTAATTTCTAAAAGTCTTTCGAAAGAAGAAGGTTTAAAAAAAGAAAAATGTTCAATACCAAAACTTAAAATAATTTCTTTATTTTTAAAATTAGGATGTTTTTCTAAATATAATTTTAAAAAATAATAACCATTAATAGGAAAAGAATCACTAAGAGCAAAATTATAAATTTTTTTATCCTTAATCAAAATAGGATTAAACATTGACTTTAATTTTGAATCTCCAATTAATAAAATATCAAAATCAATATGATTATTATATAAAAATTTTTTATTTACATATAAAGAAACTCTATCTAAATTATAAAGTAATAAATCTTTACGAAAATCTATAATATAAAAAAGAAAAGAAAAAGAAACAACAAAAAAAATAAGAAAAGAAATAATAATTTTTTTATAAGAATTCAATAAAAACTCCTTAAAATTTAAAATAAATAAAATTAGTACCAGTCCCTAATTTTAAGATAATAAAAGATAAAATAAATAAGATAAAAAATCTAACAAAAACAGATGATTTATCCAAATCATCTAAAAGCTCATTAGAATTTTTAAAAAATAAAAGAAAAAAAGAAATAATTAAATAAATTAAAAGAGTATTTTCATCTGTACTTAAAAAATGTAATTTAAAAGAAAATAAATTAGTTAAAATATTAAGAATAAGAGAAAAATCATAATTAATACTAAAAATAACCCAAGTAAAAACAATAAAAAGAAAAGTAAAAATATGACTTAAAATAAAATGTATTTTAATTTTAAAATAATTTAAAATATCAATAAATATAATAGCAAAACCATGTAAAATTCCCCATAAAATAAAATTCCAAGATGCTCCATGCCAAAATCCAGATAATAAAAAAACAATTAAAATATTGAAATATTTTCTAAATTTTCCTTTTTTACTTCCACCAAGAGGAATATAAATATAATCTTTTAAGAATCTATATAAAGTAATATGCCATCTATTCCAAAATTCTTGAATATTCTTAGCTTTGTAAGGACTATTAAAATTAATAGGTAAAGTGATACCAAACATTAAAGCAATTCCAATTGCCATATCAGAATAACCACTAAAATCAAAATAAATTTGAAAAGTATAAGATAAAGAATATAACCAAGAAGAAACAGTATCAAATACAAAATCCGTATTATTATGAATAGAAGAAGTATATTTAGAAAAAGTGTCAGCAAATATAACTTTTTTAATTAAGCCTATAAAAAATAATATTAATCCAAAATATAATTTTTTATAATCAATTTTTGAAGAAAGTTTTTTAATCTGAGGAATAAACTCAGAATGATGAACTATTGGACCAGCAATTAATTGTGGGAAAAATATAATAAAAAGTAAATATTCTTTAAAAGAATAATGAATATGTTTAAATTTATAAGTATCAACTAAAAATGCTATTTGTTGAAATGTAAAAAAAGAAATGGCAAGAGGCAAAGAATAAGTATTATTAAAAGTAAAAGAAGTATGAAATAATAAATTAATATTTTCTAAAAAAAATAAAAGATACTTAAAATAAAATAATAAGGAAATATTAAAAAATAAACCTAAAAATAAAAAATTTTTTTTAAATAATGTTTTTTTTTGAATATCTATTTGTTTATAAATAAAAAAATTAACAAATATAGAAAAAAATAAAATAAATAAATTAAAAAAAGAATCATATGAATAAAAAAATACACTTGAAATAATTAAAAAAAATATTTTTTTATTTCTATTTTTGATAAAATAAAAAATAAGAAGATTAAAAAATAAGAAATAAATAAAAATTGTGCTATCAAAAAGCATAAAAAACCCTAAATATAAAATATGAATGATTATAAAATTTTATTATTATTTTTTAAAGAAATTAAATCAATAATAAATTTTTTAAATTTTTTTATATAAACATTAATAATAATATCAATAGATTGGAAAAAAATTTCTATACCACAATAAACGAAGTCAAGTACTATATTAAAATAATAATAATTAAAAGTAATGCAAGAAATGTCAAGATTTGTATAAAGTTCCTTTTATTTTTATAAAAATATTATAAAAAAAAGAAACTTTAAAGAAAATAAAAAAAAGTTAATTATTGCGCAAGTAAAGAAGTAAAAATTCTACCTGCTTCGAGAGCATTAGCTTGAGTCAAAGCAACAGTTTGTTCATTAATTTCAATAGTAGTAACTATTCTATTAGACATTGTTCCAATTTCACCTGCCATAACTAATATTCTATCAGCCATTTCACCAATATCTTTAGATAATTGTAACATAGCATTAATATATTCAGTATTACTATAAGCACCTGCTTCTTCTAAAGTATGAGCTAAATTTAATAAAGATGTTGATTGTTGTAATAAACTATTAGACATAGAAGTATAAGAATTAATTGTTGTATTATCAACAACAATAGATGTATCACAACTATCAACAGTTGATGTATCAAGTATTAAAGCTTGTGAATTAATTGATAAAGTACCAATAACTAAAAGAGATAAAAATATTTTTTTCATGAAAATCCTTAAAATTAAAATTTTGAATAGATATTAATTATAAAAAATAAAAAAAAACAACAAATTAAAAATAATTAAAATAAAAATAATTTATAATAAAAATAAAAAAAGGAAATATCAAAAAATGATAGATGCAGAAATAAGAAGTGAAGAAAAATATATGAGAATATCAATAGCATATAAGGAAAAAATAGAAAAAGAAAAAATAGAAAATAAATTAAAAGAATTAATGAAAGAGCATAAAACAGTAGAATTTGATATACATTTACTAAATAAAGGAAAGAAACAAATAATGGTGATAGAATCACACGAAGAAATCAATAGAAGAGAAGTAGGTGAAATATTTGAAAATTTAATAAAACATTTAAATATTAAACTCTCAAATAGATGCAAATAATATTATAAATATAAATTCTTGATTAAATCTTCGACTCTAAAAAAGAATATTTTCTTGAAAATTGAGGATTTTTTTCAACAATCCAAAGAAAATAATCTTTAAATAAAAGAGAACTATATAAAACATCATTTTTAAAAGAATTAAATCCTAAAAGATAATCCAATGAAATAGGTTTCCAATTATCAATATTAGATAATTTAAAATGCATTCCATATGGAGAAAAATAAATGTGATTATAAATTTTTTCTTTTAATACTTCTAACGACAAAGACTGTAATTTATGAGAAATTCCATCTAATGAAATAACAGTTAAAGAATTATATTCATCATCCGTGATAGGTTTAGAATATTGTTCAAATATATTTGTACTGACATCAGTGAATAACATTATGTATGGGAAATCAATAGCATAAGATTCAACAGAAATACCTATTTTTCTTAAAAAAGAAATAGTATTTTTATCACATTTTAAAACAGAAAAAGACAAATTTTTTTGTATAGCTATATTTATACGTTTCATTAAAAAACCCTTTTTTAAACAATTAAATCATAATATGCTTCTGCATAATGTAAAGAAGGAATATTATTTTGAACATCAAAATTAGATGATTTAAAACCTAATTTATCAGAAACAGAAAGTAAATAAGTTAACATATCACCAGAAATTGTATCAATTCTTTTTTCAGAATTATATAAAACCTCTGCAATTAATAAAGAATCTAATTGACCTTTTGAATTAGTAAAAGTTTCCCAATTTAAAATATTAACAGTTAATCCAGATTTGGAAAAAGAAGATAACATTTATTATCCTTACATATTGTTTTTATTTTTTAATAAAGAAAAAAATAAAAAGAAAATAAAAATTGTATAAATATAAGAAAAATATTCAATAACAATTTCAAACTCAGTTCCAATTGTTAAAGCTCGAATAAGAATTAACAAAAAAGAGAAAGGAACAACAATAAATAAAGACAATTTAAGTTTAAAAATATATTTATTATTAATAATCATTAAGAATCCTTTTATAAACTCTTTATTTTAAAGATTATATATTATATAATAAATAAACTTAAAAATAAATTAGAAGGAATAAACAAATGAAAAAAATAAATGTAACATATCAATATATTGTAGAACAAACATATGAATTAGAAGTGGAAAATAATTTTGATGCATCAAATCCAGAGAATATAGAAAACTTGGAAATAGATATAGAGAAGTTACCAGACCCAGAATATTGGGAATCTAATGAAAAAATAGTAAAAATAGAAGAAAACAATAAAATTATATATAAAGATGAAGAGTATTAAAAATAATTATACATCTTCAATTTCATTATATAACTTAAATAATTCTTTAATAATTAAATTAAAGAAAGCTTCAAAATCATGACAACTTAAAGTTTTATTAGGAACATCATCAGCATCAATAGATAAATTAGCAAAAAAAACAGTAATTGAAAATTTTTCAACTAACCAAAATCGACTATATATATCAAAATCAATATTATTTTTAAAGAAATCATTGAAAGTACCATATAAAAAAGTGTTATCATCTAATTTTTTAAAATAAAGATTAACAGGAATATAAAAAAAACTAACAAACTCATCATGTCTTTCAATAAAAGAAGAATTAAAAAAATCATTTTTTAAATTAGATAAAGTAAGCTCTTTTAAACCAGTATTACTCATTTAAATTATCCTCAAAGTAATTTATAAAAATCATAATAATAAATCCATAATATTATCATTAATTATTTCATGAATATTAAGGTTTTCTTCTTTTATAATTCGTGGATTTGAAAAGTAAAAAAAGCCAGTGTCAGAAGTTAAACGATGCGAATTTAAATCAGAATACAATTCACATTGATAATCAATGTTTTCTTTTGCCTCTTGAATAGAAGATAATTCATCAATAGCAATAGTTTCAATAAAAGA
>Ga0256828_1001786_pt1 | contig 13280 bp, 10 predicted proteins | sample CV88metaG_FD_185993 | JGI IMG/M metagenome (GOLD analysis project Ga0256828, IMG submission 185993) | Hydrothermal vent microbial communities from East Pacific Rise, Pacific Ocean - CV88 | ecosystem: Environmental > Aquatic > Marine > Hydrothermal vents | place: Pacific Ocean: East Pacific Rise... | reverse complement strand
AATCCCCATTGCTTCTATAAGAATTATAGTAAGAAGAGAGAGAGTTAATAGAGATAAAGCTAAGATTTTTTTACTCATTACTTTTTTAACCTTTTTTTGACATATAAGCTTCTTGAATATCGTCTCAATACTCTTTTTAATTTAAAATAATAAAAAATATATATTAACATTTAAAATCATTTTCAAGGTGCTTACATAAAATAGGAAAAAGTAAAATATTAAACTAAAAGGTTTTTAAAAAAAAAGGTGGATTTTGAATAAAAAAGAAGTGGTGGGTCGGGGGAGACTCGAACTCCCGACCACTCGGTTATGAGCCGAGTGCTCTAACCAACTGAGCTACCGACCCGTTAGAGCAAAAATATCAAATTTTTAATGCCGTCTAGGCATCATTGATAGTTTTGAGTCAGAATTATACATAAAATAGAAACGAAAAGCAAGTAAATTCTCTAAAATACCAAAAAGAATTGCAAAAATGATAAAAGATGTCCCTCCATGGCTAAACATTGGCAAGGGAAGTCCCACTACAGGAGCCAATCCAATGGTCATTAAGATGTTGACCGTCATATAGATAAAGAAGAGAAAAGCAATACCAGAGGAGAAAACCCGAACATAATAATCTTTTTCATTATGTAAGGCAATAAACATCAGGTGTAGAATAAGTGCAATATAGAGTGCAATGGTTGCCATCATTCCTTGAAAACCTAAACGTTCTCCTAAATAGGCAAAGATAAAGTCTGTTGAAGAGACAGGTAGAAATTTTAGTTGGGTCTGTGTTGCTTCTTCTCTTGTTTGTCCATCTATTCCACCTGAACCAATAGCAATCATAGATTGTTGAACATGGTAACTTGGTTTCCCTATAAAGTTTGCAATACGCTGTTTTTGATAAGGTTTAAGACCATGTGTATAGAGAAGTGGTGCTGTTAAGCCTAGAATAAGAAGAAGTGTAAACCAGATACGAGCTCTGATTCCCACTACAAAAAGAACCCCATATCCTGTTAAGAGCAAAACCAAACCTGTGCCAAGGTCAGGCTCTTTAGCAATGAGTACAAAGGGAAGAAGAATATAAAAAGAGAGTTTTCCAAACATTCTCCACTCATAGCCCTCATCAGGAGGAGGTGTTCGTGAGATAATATATCCTAACATTAACAGTACGGTAATTTTAATAAACTCTGATGGTTGTAAGGTTACTCCTACACCTGGAATTTCTATCCATCTTCGCGCTCCAAGTATGCTTTTACCAAAGAGTTCAACACTTAGAAGCAGTAGTAGATTAAACCAATAGGCTAGGGGAATTAACCATTCAAATTTACGCCAAGGGATTAAAAAGGCTATAAAAAAGACACCTGCGGAGATACCATAATAGACCATCTGTTTATTAAAAAGATGGTGATTAATTTCATTTACAAGATAAGAAGAGATAATAAAAATGGGAATAAGTTGTAATATAAGTGTAAAATTTATCTGTTGCAGGATACGTCTGTCAAATTGGAACCAGTTATTCATATAAAATCTTTATGCTATTGTTTATTATATTATATCGAAGAGAGATTTAATCTTAAGTAGTGAAAAGAGAAAGTTAAGCAGATTAGGGGGAAAATGCTTTGTGGTGTGAATCTATCAATTTTAAAAGGAGGAATGAATGAAAAAAATCAATTCATCTACTTAAGATATAGTACAATTATAGCTAAATCGGATAAAATTACTCTTAATTAGAAAAATATGATTTCTTTTTTTTGATAAAAGTTAGAAGTGTCGCTTATTTGTGGGCTTTTCTCCACCTCTTTTTCTCTTTTTATTTGAAATTTTCTCTTCCATTCCCTTTTTCCCCATCATTTTTTCAGCCAATGCCTTCGCTTTTTTAAGGTCAACTCCTTTTTTCTTATCCTCTTTTTTAGATTTTCGGTTAGATGCTTTAATATGAGGTTCATAGCTAAAATCTTCGGTTGTCATTGCCTCTAATTTTTTATTAATTAATGTTTCAATCTCTTTTAGCTTATCAATCTCTTTTTTACAGACCAAAGAGATGGCTTCTCCTTTTTGACCTGCTCTACCAGTTCTTCCTACTCTGTGTATATAATCTTCATTATTAAGAGGAAGTTCATAGTTAATGACATAGGGTAGATTAATAATATCAATACCCCGTCCTGCAATATCTGTAGCAACCAACACACGAATTGTTTTATCTTTAAAGCTTTTAAGTGCTTCGAGTCTCATTCCTTGGCTTTTATCTCCATGAATTGCAGAGGCTTCTATTTTGTTTGCTTTTAGTGCATCAACTATTCGGTTTGCTTGTAGTTTTGTATTTGTGAAGACCAAAACTTGTGTCCAGTTATTATCATTAATAAGTTTACAGAGTAGGGGACTCTTCTCCTCTTCGTTTACATAGTTTACTAGCTGTTTAACCTGTTGGGTTGAAAGGTTTAATGGATCAATTTCTATTGTGACGGGGTGTTTTAAAAATGATTTAGCCAAACTTATAATTGGTTTTGGAAAAGTGGCTGAGAACATTATAGATTGTCTCTTTTCAGGAAGTTGACTAAGAATCAATCGAATATCATCAATAAAGCCCATCTCTAACATTTTGTCTGCTTCATCTAAGACAACAATCTCTAATTCACTAAGGTTAAGTGAACCATTTTTAATGTGGTCTAGAACTCTGGCTGTTGTTCCTACTGCAATGTTTGCTCCTGCTCGAATGGCTTTTATTTGTGAACCCAATTTGATTCCACCATAAAGAGCCACCGATTTATGGCTAAACTCTTTACCATACTCTTCTACTTTATTATGAATCTGAAGTACAAGTTCTCGTGTTGGGGCAAGAATAAGTGCATTTATTTTATAACGTTCATCTCCTACCTTAATGGCTCTGTTCTCTTGAATATTTTCTAATATGGGAATTACAAATGATGCAGTTTTTCCTGTACCTGTTTGAGAGGTAGCCAATATATCTTTTCCTTTTAATAATAAGGGAATAGATTTTTTTTGAATCTCTGATGGTGTGGTATATCCTATAGATTTTAATGTTTTTAGTAGTTTAGGGCTTAAGTTAAGGGTTTTAAATGACAATGGTATTCCTTCGAAAATAGTAAAGAGATTATACACTAATCTTTGATTTAAAATCTTTAGATATAGAGTGTTAAGAGAGTTAATGTTATACTTTCCGACTAAAAATTGATCCCAAAAGAGAACCAAATGAAACGATTCCTTCTACTGCCTAGCCTTATTTTAATGCCTTTACTATCACAAGATGTTTATGAACTTTATCAACCTCAAACTCTTTTTTCCAGTTCCGATTATAGTGAAGATATTGCTACTATTGATGATGAAATTTTCTCTGCAAAAGGAGAAAAGTACTCTTTTAGTAAATCAAAACGTCTTTTAGCTACCAAAGTTTATCCTTCACATCAAAAAGCTTTTTATAGTAATTGTGACTATGAAGTGGTTGATAAAAAGCTTGTTCCTGTTCATGATACATGTGGGTTTCACTATCGTAAAAATGAGAAGCGTTCAAAAAGAATAGAGTGGGAGCATATTGTTCCTGCTTGGCATTTTGGGCATCAGCTTCATTGTTGGCAAAATGGTGGGCGTTCAAAGTGTAAAGAGAGCAATCCAAAGTTTAGACAGATGGAAGCTGATATGCACAACCTTGTTCCTGCAATAGGAGAGATAAATGGGGATAGAAGCAATTTTAGATATGGAATGGTTGCTGGTGAAAAACGGGTTTATGGACGGGTTGATATGGAGATTGACTACCCAACAAGAAGAGCAGAACCAAGAAAAGTTGTTTGGGGGGAGATTGCAAGAACCTACTTTTATATGCGAGAAAAGTACGGTTTAGAGATTAGTAAATCACAAGAGAAACTTTTTATTGCATGGAATAACCTTGACCCTGTAACACGATGGGAAAGAAAAAGAAATGAGCTGATTGCAGAGATTCAAGGAAATGATAATCCTTATGTGAGTAATTATAGAAAAATAGAACAACTTGGAGCAATTCCAGAGAGAGAAGAAGCAGAAGAAGATAAAAATTCACAATCCACCTCATCAAATAGTTTAGATGAAGTTAAAAGTGAATTAGAAGATAAGTATGGAGCATTTTTAAATAAAATTCCATCTCCTTATCGTGAAATCTTATTGGTTATTATCGCTTTTATTGTTCTCTATTTTAGAAAACGTAAAAGTTAAATTTTCTTCTCTACTTCCCATATTCAATTTGGGAAGTAAAAACCATTTACTCAAATTTTGCATCAACAATAAATCTAGAGTTTTTTGTATAACGCTTAAATGTTTCTAGGCTCTCTTCAGATGAATCCAGACGAATAGAGGCAAAAATATCATCTTCTGCTTCCCATGTTTCATGCCAATAGGATACAGCTTTAAAGTTAATATATTGCCCATTTAAAATGGTCTCAAAGGCATCTTCTAACCATACTGATTTATTTCCAAATGGATGGTTGTCTGTTACGCCAAACTCTAACAGAGCTATTGGTTTTTTTGTTGATATTTCTGTAATGGTTTTGTATCTCTCTTTTAGAATTTCATTAAAACTATCCCAATAATTCTCTTTTGGATTTTGAGCTCCATAAAGACTGATGCCTATCCAATCAATATATTCATCTCCTGGGTAGTAGTACTTTGCTCTGTTCCACTCTTTATTTGGATTGGAGTAAATGTCGGCATGAAAAAACCATGTTACTGTGGTGACTTTTTCATTTCGAAAAATATCTATTATATGTCGATAGGCATCACGGTATCGTTCTGCTCCATCGTAATAATCTATATCTCCATAACCATCTTTTTTATCTCTTCCATTAAAAATTCCACTCCAACTAAACCAATCTCCATTGGGTTCAACAGCAAAATCTATTAAGAGAGGAATATTATCTGCTTTAGCATCTTTTGCCCATTGGTGAAGCTCTTTATCAAAATTTCCATCAATGATATGTTGCATTGTAAACTCTTTTTCTTCGACAAACTGCTCCTCTTTACTACGTGGCATAAGTCTAACAAAAGGAATAATTCCTCTGTCATGAATTGTTTTTATAGCTTTCTTGGGATAATTCATTCCGTTGTACCAACTTTGAGAGAAGTATGCCCAAATTGGTTTTCTTTCGATTAGTCTTTCAAAATCTTCTATTCGTTTGGTTGTTACTATATCCTCTGTTCCACCAAAATCGGGAAAAGCCCCCAGATAGATTTTATCTGATGTTGGGGGTTGTAGTTTTTGCTCTTTGTTTTCTGTAGAGGAAGAAGATGAACCATTACAAGAGCTAAGTAGTAACAGTGTTACTATAAGTTGAGCCAATATTTTTATCATGTTTTATATCCTTTATTTAATTATACCTATATTTCCCCACCATCTGTTATTGTCCATAAAAATTTATTTATAATACTCTCTCTTGCCTCTTTACCATCTTGGGAGTATCGACTCTCTCCTGCATGAAAATTAATATTTTTTCTAAGAGACAAATTGTTCCATTTGATTAAAATATCATCATAGTTATCTGATGATAGAGTTACTCCTTTAAACATATTTTTCATAGAGCGTACATTTGAAATATTCCAATCTCCAACAGATTGATTAAAGGAGTTAGCATCTTCAAACATATAGCTTGTTTTTATAACTTTAGACAAATTCCAATCTTCAATAGGTTGATTAAATGATTTGCTATTCTTAAACATTGCTATCGTTGTTGTTAATTTTTTAAACTCCCAATCTCCAATGGGTTGGTTAAACTTTTCAGCTCCATTAAACATATAATTTGTAGATTCTACATTTACAACATCCCAATTATAGAGTGGTTGATTAAATGCTTTTGCATTAGCAAACATATATGACATACTTTTAACATTAGAGACCTCCCAGTCTCCTATAGGTTGATTAAATTTAGAGGCATTTCTAAATAGACCATTCATTGTAATAACATTAGAGACATCCCACTCTCCTATAGGTTGATTAAATGAACTTGCATTATTAAACATTAAATACATTGTGGTAATACTTGTCATATCCCAACTCCCTATGGGTTGATTAAATGAAGTTGCACCTTGAAAAAGACGTGAAACACTACCTACACCAGACAAATCCCATTTATCTAAAGGTTGATTAAATTCTATGGCTTCTTTAAACATACCATCCAATGTATAGACACTTGCTAAATTCCAATTGTTTATATTTTGATTAAAAGATATTGCTCTATAGAACATTTGAGTCATATCTAAAACACTGGTAACATCCCAATTTCCAAGAGGTTGATTAAAGGCTTCGGCATTATAGAACATATTTACCATATTTGTGACACCAGATACATCCCAATTTTCTATAGGTTGATTAAATGAATGGGCATCCCAAAATAGATTTTTCATATTTGTAATATTGGAAACATCCCAGTTCCCAATAGGTTGATTAAAGAGTGAAGCTCCAAAAAACATCTGAGATATATCACTCACCATAGAAATATCCCAATTTCCAAGAGGTTGATTAAAGTTATCTGCAAATTTAAACATTTTACGCATATTTGTTACATTCGAGACATCCCAACCTGCGACAGGTTGATTAAATGATGTTGCACTATTAAACATTTTGTGCATATTTTGAACACTACTAACATCCCAATTTTCAAGAGAACGATTAAACGCGGTAGCATAGCTAAACATCTCACTCATATCGGTAACATTAGAGACATCCCAATTTCCAATGGGTTGGTCAAATTCATAGTTGTCTTTAAAAAGTCCACTCATATTGGTTATTTTACATGTATTAACAGAGGTAACATCATCTTCATTTTCAATCATAGAGATTAACTCTTCACGTGTAAGAGGTGTTCCATCATCATAATGTTCTACTGTTGAATTGACTTCATTATCATCTAAAATATTATTGCCATTTATATCCTCTCCACTTTTTTCGATATATCCATTACAGTTTGGAGGATTTAATGGAACACGTTTTGTGAGTTGATTGGCTTGAAGTAAAGATGTTAGTAGTAATAGGGTAAGTATATTTGATTTTTTTATCATTTTATAGCCTTTTTATTGAAATAAAATAGATAGTAACATTTTTTAGTAAAAAACAACTTTTTAAAACTATGTTAATCAAAAATAAAAAGATATAATTTACCGTTCCATAAAACTTACTCAAACATATCCATAGCTAAGTTTTAATAACTTAAGCTACAGATAGAGCCTGATGTTTATTTCCTGCTTCAATGATACTGGTTAAATTTAGAAGTCCAGCTCCTAAATTCATTGCCGTTATCTCCACAGGCGTTACTTCGGGGTGAACTCCCCCTAGTTGATTATGTAAATTGATAGAGGCATTTAAATCTCTATCAATTTCCAATTTACACTCATCACAATAGTAGGTTCTATCTGATAGTGTTAAATTTTCTTTTTTCGTTCCACAACTACAACAGGTTTTAGAAGAAGCAAACCATCTATCATTGATAAAAAGCTTATTCCCTTTCTGTTTTGACTTATATTCTAACTGTCTTTTTAGCTCATAAAAGCCTAAATCTTGGACAGTTCTAGCTAATTTATGGTTACTCATCATCCCTTTGACATTTAAATCTTCAATAGAGATAAATTTGAAGTTATCAGTTATATAAGTTGTAAATTTATGAAGAGTATCTCTTCTAATATCGGCTATTTTTTTATGAAGTTTTGCTATTTTGAGTTTGAATTTTTTGTAATTGTTTGATTGTGGGGTTGTGTCGCCTTTTTTTCTACTATGCTGTTTTCTTGAAAGTTGTCTGCTTAATTTTTTTAGTTTTCTAAGCAGTTTTTTAAGAGGTCTTGGACTCTTGACATAAGAGCCATCACTTAACACTGCTAATTTTTTTATCCCTAAGTCTATTCCAACACTTGCTTGGTTTTTGCAAGGTAAATAACTCATAGATGGCTTAATTGCAAATGAGATAAACCATCTATCAGCTATTCTACTAACTGTTGCATTCAAGATTTTTCCCTGAAACCTTATATCTTCTCTTAGTTTTACCCAACCTAAATTTGGGATTTTTACCTTTTGTCTCTCTATTTTTATTTGGTCTCCACCAATATAAAAGCTTTCTTTACTTTTGCCTTTCTTTTTGAATTTTGGTTTCCCTCCAATCTTTTTGAAAAATCTTTTATACGCCTCTTGAAGTTGAAGAAATGGTTGTTGCACAGCATATTTTGTAACATCATATACAAATGGAAACAGCTCTTTTTTGATAGCATTGAACTCTTTTTTTAGACTCATACCTGATGGATTTAAGCCATCAATATATTGCTGTTGCCAATTGGAAAGACCCCAATTCCAAGCCAATCTTGCCACTCCACACGCTTGTTTAAAGTAGGTTGTTTGATGATTATTTGGTTTTAGTTCAATTTTGTGAGCTATCATTTGCTATTTCTTTAAGCTTTTCTATTATTTTTTTATTTTTTATACTTCTTAAATCATATTTTTCAGAAAAGACTGTTATGATTTCTAAAACATCTTTAGCTAAATTCTCTTCAAATGAAGCATCTTCGCCTCTATTTATAATAACAATCTCTACCTCTTTAGCCTTACAAATTGAAAATACCAATTCAGCTCCAAATCTTAGCAATCTATCTTTGTGAGTTAAAACAAGTCGTTCAACTTTATCTTCAATAATCAAATCTATTAAATGTTGTAGACCTTTTTTATTGTAATTTATCCCACTACCTAAATCACTTATAAGCTCAAAATCCCAACCATTTGAAGCACAATAGAGTTCTAAAACTTGTTTTTGTCTGTTCAAATCCTCTTTTTGACCATTAGAAGAGACTCGTGCATAAGCGATAGTTTTTCTATCTTTTCTATTGAAAATCTTCATATTTGGTCGTATTGAGGAGAGTTTGTATCTTCTTTGATTACCTTTTGTTCTCTCATCAGGGATAAGTTTTTTCTCTCTTTCCCATCTTCTTAGTGTTGACTCTGATACTCCTAAGAGTTTACTTGCTTGTTTTATTGATAGTAGTTTGTCCATTTGAAGGTATTATAGCTAAGTTTAGATAAGTTTTTGATTGACTGTGTTAACCCTTCTAAATTGATAGAAGGGTTTAGAAATGCTTTCTCTCTATTCTTTAATAAATACCATACAATTTTAAAAGACTTTCAACTTTAGGTTCTCGACCCAACCACTGTTTATAGAGTTCACTCATATCCTCTGAACCACCACGACTTAAGATATACTTTTGGTATCCATCTGCTTTCTCTTGGTTAAAGCCATTTTCATCAATACAGGCATAAAAGGCATCTGCACTTAAAACCTCTGCCCATTTATAGCTGTAGTACCCTGCCGAGTAACCACCTGCAAAGATATGTGCAAATCCATTTTGAAATTTGTTGTACTCTGGAATTGGTAGCAGAGCAGTTGTCTTTCTGATTTCATTTAGAAGCTTTTGTACTTCATCTCCTTGATAAAGCTTTTTATGTAGGTTAAAATCAAACAGTGAAAACTCTACCTGTCGTAAAATGCCCAATGAGGCTTGATAGTTTTTAGTATCTTTTATCTTATTTAATAGTTCATCACTCATTGGTTCGTTGGTTTCATTATGAAATGCAAAACGTTTTAAGATAGGTTTTTCATAAGCAAAAGCCTCTAAAAATTGAGAAGGGAACTCAACTACATCCCATGCCACACCATTAATTCCTGAAACTGAACGCTCATTACATCTTCCAAATAGGTGATGAATTCCATGTCCCATCTCATGGAATAGCGTCACAACATCATCGTGACGAAGAAGGCTTGGGTTTTTATCGGTTGATGGTGAAAAGTTACAAACAATAAAAGCTGTAGGCAGATGTTTTTGACCTTTGCTATCTATAAAGTGTGTCTCCCAATCGTGCATCCATGCTCCACCACGTTTACTCTCTCTTGCTTCTAAATCAAAATAGATTCTTCCTGCTAATTTCTCTTCTCTATAAATATCAAAAGGTTTTACTTTTTCATTCCATAGAGTTGCTTTTGCAGGTTTAAAGGTTACATTAAATAGCTCTGATACCACATCTAACATTCCATTAAGTACTTTTGACTGTTCAAAATAGGGTTTGGTCATACTGTCATCAAAATCAAACTTCTCTTTCTTAAGTTTTTCCGAGTAATAGGCTACATCAAAGCCTTGAAGTGACTCAACTCCATCGGTTCGTTTTGCAAACTCTTGTAGCTCTTTTAACTCCTCTTTTGCTTGTGGTAGTGCTTTTTCTGCTAACTCTTCTAGGAAGTGAGTTACATCATCTGTAGAGTTGGCATCTTTTGTTGCTAAAGAGTATTCAGCAAAGTTTGCAAAGCCCAATATTTTTGCTTTTTTATATCTTAATTCTAACAATCTATCAATAACTTTAGCATTTTCAGGGGCTCTAGAAGCATATGCTTTGGCTATCTCTTCACGTTTTTCACGATTTGTACCATATGTTATATAGGCTAAATAGCTTGGAATTTGTAAGGTGAATTTATAAACTATTTTACCCTCTATCTCCATTTTTGCTAATGCTAAATCATTTTGTGGAATTTCAGCCACATCTGCATAATTTTCAATAATCATCTCAAAGGCATTGGTTGCATTTAATAAATTTTGAGAAAAACTATTTCCCAATTCACTAAGTTCCATCTCTATTGCTTCAAGTTCTTTTTTCTGTTTGACTGGAAGGTTTGCACCTGCTAAAACAAAGCCTCTAATATCATTATCAATAACTTTTTGTGCTTCAGGATTATTTGAACTTATTGTTTGTATTTTTTTAAAAAGTGCTTCATTTTGAGCAATGGTACTACTAAATTTAGATAATTGTGGAAGTGATTCTTCATAAGCTTTTTGTGTCTCTTCAGAATTTTCTACAGAGTTCAAGTGTGAAAGAGGTGTAAAGAAGTTACCCAACTCCTCATCTAAATCTTGAAGTGGTTTCATTACCAACTCATAACTACTATCATTGCTTTGGGTGATGGTATCAATCTTCTCTAACTGTGAAGCCAACAGAGCTTCTAAATCTTTTGGAAACTGCTCTAAATTATCAATCTTAAATTCTTGAAATTGCATTTAATATCCTATTGTAAATTATAAAAGGATTATACCAAAAGTAGATAATAGAGAATTATAAAGAGGAACACTCTAATTTCATTAAGTTAATCCTTGTACAATATCTTTAATTTGAAAAAAGGAAAATATAACAATGTCAACAACAGAAGAAAAAGTATTGGATGATAAGTTTTTTGAACGAGCTGATGAGCATATTAATCTGGCAAACAATCATATCAATAGTAAAGTAGAACCAAGATTGGTAAGTGCATCATTAATGTTTGCTTCAGCACGTTTTAACGCATGGATAAGTGCCTCAGGTTTTGAGAATGGAGAAGAGTTAAAATCAAGAAAAAAAGAGTTATTAGAGTACTTTGTAGCTCAATACTCTTCTATGTTAGAAGAGAATCTTGATAACTATGCCGAAAATTATGATCTATATATGGGAATTTCTAAAGAACAGGCAAAAAAATAAGGTTTACTTCCCCACAATTAAGGGATTTAGTAGTATATTTTCACCTATTTAAATAAAAATAAAAAGGCTAAAAATAATGGCACAACTTTTCTCAGATGAATGGGTAAATAGACTTAAAGATTTATGGAATGAGACTCCAGAAGTATCAGCAAAATTGGCAGAAATTAATTTCTGTTCAACTATAACATGTGGATTCAAAGATGAAGAGCTTCCTAAATGTGTGTTTATAGTAGAAAATGGTATAGCTGTATCAGCTGGTCTCTATAATGGAGAAACTGCAGATTGGGACATGAGAGCCAATGAAGCAAATTGGAATAAATGGAGAGAAAAAGCATTAACCATGACAACCATGGGGATGGCTGTAGCAACAGGAAAGCTTCAATTTAAAACAGGTGATTTTAAAGCGATGATAAAAAACCCATCTATGGCTGTTCCTTTTGTTAAAAGTTTTGAACTTATGACTAAAATTTAATAGGAATAAGTTAAAGCTTTTAATTAATTCTTCGTTCTTGTTTAAATACGTTGATTCCAAAAAATGCAACTTTGCATATATGGAATCGACGTTTTAATCTTGAAATAAAATGATCGGTAAACTGACCCTATACGATATAATATTGTGATAAGGTAACTTATAGATTTACAATAGTAATCCCCAAGTTCCCCTTCTGCCCATGAAAAGATTGTAGCTTAGGATAAGATTTCAGATAATCAATAATAACCTTTTTCAATATCCCCGAACCTGTTCCATGAATTACCTCTACACTTGAAAAACCTGCCACTAGAGCATCAGATAAAAAGACATCTAGTTTATCAATTGCTTCATCTGCGTAACAACCAAGAAGTTTAATAGATATTGCTCCTCTTCCTGATTTCTCTACATGTACTTTTGTTTTAGTTTTTTTAACAACTTTTTTCTGAACACTTTCTATAAATTTAAGCTGATTTAGTGGTACTCTCATCTTCAGTCCGTCCACCTCTATCGTTGCCTCTTTATTTCGGACGCTTAAAAGTTCCCCTCTGCTAGAGCGATATTTGACTCTGTCGCCTATCTGTAAAACGCGTTTATTAGGCTGTTTTGCCTCTTTGGCTTGGTTGGATAGTTTTTTATGTTTATGCGCTTCGTTTATAAGCCGTCTTCCTTCGGTGGACTCTTTTACTTTTATTGCCTCTAAAGCTCGTTTAGTCGCTGCGTTATATCGGTTCTCTAGGGTCGCAACGGCTTTTCGGTGCTGTTCATTTAGTCTGTACTCTATTGTCTCTAGTGCCTCTTTTTTCTGCTCTACAGCTTCTAGCTCTTTATCTATCTGTTCAAGCTTTAACCTCATCTCACGCTCTAGGGTGGTTGATTTCTCTATAAGCTCATTAAGATTCTCTTTATCCTCTCCATAGATTACCTTTGCCTTGTTTACAATAAATTCAGGCACACCATAACGCTCTGCTGTCTCAAATGCGTAACTTTTTCCAATACTCCCTTGCAAAAAGGTGTAGGTAGGTTGCCTTTTCTCTTCATCATACAACGCTGCGATAAGCTCCACATCATCATCGGCACTCATTAACGAAGCCAAACGTTTATGGTGGGTCGTTACAATAAAGACTATCCCTTTTTTACGCAACTCATCAAGCATTACTCTAAATAGTGACGCAGCCTCATCAGAGTCTGTTCCAAGCTCAATCTCATCTACACCAACGATGGCATTCTCTTTATTAAAGAGTTTAGAGAATTCTACCATTCGTCCTGCAAAGGTAGAGATGTCATTTTTAACCGATTGAGGGTCATCAATAACAGCCT
>Ga0256828_1001785_pt1 | contig 13280 bp, 14 predicted proteins | sample CV88metaG_FD_185993 | JGI IMG/M metagenome (GOLD analysis project Ga0256828, IMG submission 185993) | Hydrothermal vent microbial communities from East Pacific Rise, Pacific Ocean - CV88 | ecosystem: Environmental > Aquatic > Marine > Hydrothermal vents | place: Pacific Ocean: East Pacific Rise... | reverse complement strand
TATCGTCTCACTCGGATGTACAAAAAATCTTGTCGATACCGAAGTAATGATGGGTAAACTCAAAAACTTTGAACTTACAGATAACAATGAAGAGGCAGATGTCATCATCGTCAATACTTGTGGTTTTATCGATGCAGCAAAAGAGGAGTCACTTAATACTGTTCTCTCTCTACATGAAGCACGAAAAGAGGACTCACTCCTTGTTATGGCCGGCTGTCTTTCTGAACGCTACAAAGATGAACTTATGGAGCAGATTCCAGAAGTTGATATCTTTACCGGTGTTGGTGATTATGAAAATATTGATGAACTTTTAGTTGAGAAAAAAAGCCGTTTTTCTGAAGAGGTTTATCTTATTGATGGAGCTGAACGTGTTGTAACGGGTTCGAGTTATCATGCCTACATTAAACTCTCAGAGGGATGTAATCAGACCTGCTCATTTTGTGCAATTCCAAGCTTCAAAGGAAAACTCCACTCACGTGACTTAGACTCTATTGCCCGTGAAGTAGAGGGACTTGTCAAAAAAGGGTACTGGGATTTCTCTTTTGTATCACAAGACTCTAGCTCTTATCTGCGTGACCAAAATGTCAAAGATGGGCTCTCACTTCTCATTCAACGTATCGAGCTTATAGAGGGAGTAAAGAGTGCAAGAATTCTCTATCTCTACCCATCAACAACGACTATAACACTTCTAAAAAATATTGCCAAAAGTAAAATTTTCCATAACTACTTCGATATGCCTATTCAACATATCAATGATGATATGCTTCGTATTATGAAGCGTGGTTTTGGACAAGAGAAGACTGTTGAGCTTTTAGATTATATGCGAAGTCTGCCAAACTCTTTTGTTCGTACAAGTTTCATTGTCGGACACCCACATGAGACAGAGGAGATGTTTGAAGAAATGTGCGAATATGCAAGCTCTTTTGGATTTGATAGAATCAATGTCTTTGCATACTCTGATGAGGAGACAACATCTGCGTATGATATGGAAGATAAGATCGATGATGAGACAAAAACAAAACGTGCTCAAATTTTGGGTGATATTGCAGCAGAGTGCACGAAAAAATCACTCCAAGGTGAAGTTGGCAAGCTGCGTGAGATTGTCATAGATGGTGAGAGCGATGAACATGAGTTCTTACTCTCTGCACGTGAACTTCTTTGGGCACCGGAGATAGATGGTGAGATCTATGTCAATGACCGCACAGATGATAGCAGTGAACTTGAGTTTGGTAAAGCATACAGTGCAAAAATCACTGAACTTGTCGGTGATATTTTAACAGCAACCGTAGATAATGCTACACTCAACAACTAAAGAACTTCTAAAAAACTCTAAAAACCTTCTAGCCTTCTCGGCTGGAGTAGACTCTACTGCTCTTTTTTTTATTTTACAAGAAAACAACATCCCTTTTGATATTGCCATTGTTGATTATGGGCTGCGTGAGCAGAGCAGAGATGAAGTCGCTTATGCCAAAGAGTTGGCACTACAGTATAACCTAGAGTGTTTTATAAAAAAAGCACCAAAAATAGAGAAAAGTTTTGAAGCCCAAGCACGTGAAATTCGCTACACTTTTTTCAAAAAACTTATCGTCTCACGCAACTATGACAACCTACTGACTGCACACCATCTAGGTGATAGATTTGAGTGGTTTTTAATGCAGTTTTGTAAAGGTGCAGGATGTGTTGAGCTCAGTGGTATGCGTGAAGTTGAGTTGCGTGAGGAGTGCAGACTCATTCGACCACTGCTACACCTTGATAAATCAGAGCTCCTTAGCTATCTTCACGCAAACAAGATAGAGTACTTTGTAGATGCTAGTAACAGTGATGAGAAGTATAGTCGAAACTACTTTCGAAAACACCACACAACACCACTTTTACAGAAGCATCTCTCAGGCATAAAAAGAAGCTTTTGTTATATGGATGAGGATCTCACGCAACTTATTGTAGATATTTCTGTAAAAAACATCAATGAACTTGCCTATTTTCCAACAACAAATGCACGAACAGATATATATACCATAGATAAATATCTCAAATCTATTGGTCACATCATTACAAGCCAAGAGAGAGAACTGCTTAAAAGATCAAAGAGTGTTGTTGTTGGAAGAAAATATATTGTTACACACTATAAAGAGCATATCCTTATAGCACCCTACCGCCAAGTAAAGAAGATGCCAAAAGAGTTCAAAGAGCAGATGCGACGCTTGAGAATAGAGCCAAAGCTCAGAGGCTATTTAGCCAAAGATGCTGAAGCAGTAGAGTTTTTATCTTTGTTATTAGCATAAACTTTCATCGTAAAAGATGACTTTATCATCTCACCATCACGCACAAATTTAATAGGAAAATTGACACCAATAATCCAGTCACCTTTATTGAGAGCATCTAAAAAGTCATAAAAATTTGTCGGAGAGCTGATATGTGAAGTTGTATTGACTTCATAAACAGAAAAACCATCTATATCTTTGGCACGCTTGAGCTTTGCAATTGTTAATGAAGAGAAGTGCGTTTTATGCTGTTTTTCAAAACGATCCGGTGAGAATGGTCTGTCAAATGCTGTAATGATATTAATATCTTTACTCTGAAGATCTTTGAGTGTTTTTAAAGTGTCATCATGAAATGTTTTATACTTATTGTACTCACGTAGCTCTTTTTTAAGTTCCATACGTTTGATTCTATACTCTTTACCTTCAGGAATTAAAAGAGTAAAAGAGAAAATCACTACAAAGAGCAGAAGGAAAAATGAGAGTAGCAAAATATAGATCTGCTGACGAGATATGTTAATTTTCACTGTTAAGCTCCTCGCCTTCATCTTCATTGATGTAGTTTGTTGAAACAAACTTCAACCATCCGTTATCTGCTTCATAAAAACTTGTATAGGTCTTTTGAAATATAGAACGAAGTGGTGCTTGTAACATAAAGTTATATACATCACGATTTGGTGTCACACCATAAAGAATCAAACCATTTTTCAAAAGTTCTGCACGTGAGAGCGTAATTCGTTCAGGCACAAGATCAAAAAGGTTTGCAATAGAGTCTTTAAGTACCATATTTTGTGTAAAGACTTTTTGTGAAAGTGCCTCTTGTTTTTTAATATAGGCTATTTTTTCATCCATAACATCTATATTTTTAGAGAGTTCAACTCTATTTTGTACAAGTTTTTTTCGTTCTTGAACAAAAGAGTAATCTTTATAAAGTAAAAAAGCATACGTTGATAAAAGCATAATAATTGCGATAGAGAAGAAACTTACTATAAGTTGAACATCTGGAGTAAAAGGGCTCTTCTTTCGAGGTTTAATGTAACTGTAGATCATAATAGACCAAGCTCCTCTTTTAATAGTTCACATACTTCTGAATCAACCTCTAAATGTCGTATATAGACATTTAAAAACATCTCCTCTTCAAGATATTTTTTCAAATCACTACTTACTCCGACACCATCGGCAATATAGATATTTTCTAAAAACTGACTCTCATAACGTTCATCTTTATAAAAACGAGCTATAGATGATTGAATCATACTAAAACGCTGATAATCTTCATTAAATGTTGCATTCCCTGCCTCTTCAAGGATCTCATCACTCTCTAACAACTCCTCTTCAATATCTTTAGAATCATCAAATTCATCGATCTCCTCTATAGAATCAAGATCTTCAATATCACTAAAATTATCTATCTCACTACTCTCATCTTCAATAGTAATACTTTCTAAATCAATACCACTATCTAAATCCAGATCAATCTCTTCATCTGCCATCTGATCACTCAATAATATGTCATCAGCATCACCCTTTGAAGCGATATCAAGATGTTCTGCATAGAGTAACTGAGACTCTTTAAAAACAGCAATTGAGATAAATCCCTCCTGAACCAAAGCATAAAGCGCTAAAGAGCTATTGATCTTATCTTGAAAGTAATTTGCTAAGATAACAAAAGGAGAGAAGATAAAATCTAAACCTATAAGTTCATAACGTTTCTCTAGCTCATAGAGTTCTGTTTTTGATGTGTAGTAGGTCCATTTTCCATCATAACATTTATATTCGTAATTACTTAAATCTTTGTAATATGAAAAACGATTTTTTGAACATGTAGGCAGTGCGCCCTGTAAAGAGGAGCTATCTAACATTGCTATATAATAGTAGGGAGACTCTTTAGTATAACGGGTAATAAACTCTAGCATCTTCTCATCAAGAGTCGTTGTTTCAAACTCCATCTGAATATTATCAATAGCCCCTTTTTTTGAATACATCTCTATATAAACCATCGTGGAGCTGTTTTTTAGAACAATATTGACAAAAACTTTCAAATATAAAGCTTCAAAAAATTTATCTAGCACTATTGTTCACCCCGACAAAGAGGGTGTGCTTTGTTATAGTTTTGTTGTTTCAATGCACTACCTAATTTTGTATATATTTGTGTTGTAGCCATAGAAGCATGACCCAAAAGCTCACTTACATCAACAATTGGTGCTCCACTGTTTAAGAGTGATGAAGCATACGAATGTCGTAGTTGATGTGGTGTCACTTTCAGTGCTACACGACCAAAAACTTTAGTTATCATATATCTTAGACTATTTTCGCTTAATCTTTCGCCATTTTTTTCAAAAAGATATTTTTTTACCATAAAATTTGACAAATATTCATCAATTAGTTTTTTTACACTCTCTAGAAGAGGAATATCTCTCTCTTTATTACCTTTTCCAATAATACGAATCCATTCATTACCTATATCTTCAATCTTTAAAGAGCTCAATTCTGATATACGAAGACCTAAAGTATAAAGCATCAAAACCAAAACTCTCTCTTGCAGTGATGCCTTCTCTAAAGCTTCCATAATATGTTCATGCGATATTGGCTTTGGTAAAGTTTTGGCAACTTTTATACTCTCATCGGCACGCAACAACACCTTCATACCATTTTCATTCAAATAGTTTACAAAACTTCGTATTGCACTCAATTTTTTCGAGATTGTTTTGGCGTTTAAGGAAGCTATATGAATACGATAAGGCATAAGATCAAAAAGAAAGTGCTCACTCTCTTGAACGATCTCAATATAATCAAATGCCTCTTGAAGCGCTGCATCATAACTTTTAACAGTAAGTGGAGAATAGCCTCTGTGTTTCTGAAGATAGAGTAAAAATGCTACTCTTTTATTATCTATTGACTTTTTCAAGGAGTTGCTCAAAGTTTTTATAATAGTTTGCTGCTTCTTCAACCAAGGCTTTATTTGTAATGACACTTGGTGCGAGCTTAGTATATGAGTCAACCATAATTTCACTCATCATCTTAATTTTGGCTCGATCTGCATCGGAAATAGTATCTTGAGAAGCGATTTCATTGATCTCACGCAGATATTTTTTCGCATTGTTTATATACTTTTGATACTTAAGAGAGGTCTTTGACTGTGCCATAATAGTAGAGGCCATACGGTTATAAATATCCATACTAAATGCTTCATTTGCTAACGTATAAGCCTTCTCATAGTTGCCAATTTCAAAATAATATTTTGCTTCTAAAGATTTCTCGTAAGAAGGATTAATAAGAAAATAGAGAAACATTACAACAATAAGAGCAAAAGCGATAAGTGGAAAGAGTATTTTAGCTTTCATGTTGAAGTAATCCCTCCTTAATTAGAGCTCTTGCATCTTCAAGAGTCATATCACTTACATCTATCTCAGAACTTGCGTAGTAGTTAAGTATACCAAAAGGTTTTGGAATTGTAAACCTATCCCATGAATTCAGCTGCCAAAACTTACTCGGTTTCATCTCAACCAAAACAATCTTCGCTTTTGTCTTTTGTGCCATTATAATCATACCATCTGCTACTTCATGGCGAGGTCCTTTTGGACCATCTGGAGTAATACCAATATCATACCCCTCTTTAATACTCTTTATAGCTTGAATTAAAACACGTGCAGAATTTTTATTTGATGAACCGGCAAGTGTTCCAAGTCCAAAATAGCGTATAGTACGTGAAATTAGTTTTCCATCGAAGTGTGGAGAGATAAGAACCTTTGCGTGAGGCTTTTTACGATAATACTTGTAGAGATATGGTAGCATCAACAACTCACCATGCCAACATGCAAATATAACTGGTTCTGATGTTATTGATTTTGGAACATAAAAAATTTTTTTATTTGTAAAGTAGAGAAAGCGAATAAACAAAGATCCTATAAAAGGAACTACAAGTAGAGCTAAAGAGCGGCTAAACTTTTTAAGCAAGAATCTCACCTGTTAAAATAGTTCTACCAATAGCAGTGATCTTAACATCTCTAAACTCTCCAAGCAGCTCTTCTGAACCCTTTACTTTAACAACTAGATTGTTATCTGTTCTTCCGGCTACATAACCATCGGAATGTAAATCTTCAAAGTAGACACTATACACTTTGCCTAACTGCTGCGCATTTTTTTCATCAACGATTTCTGTATGCATCGCTTGAAGATAAGAGAGTCTCTCTGAAGCGACAACAGGATCTACTACATCTGCAAAGTGTTGTGCTTCAGTCTCAGGTCTAGGAGAGTATTTAAAAGAGAACATTTGATCAAATCTGACTTTTCTAACAACGTCAAGTGTCTCTTGGAAGTCTTCATCACTCTCACCAGGAAACGCTACAATGATGTCGGTTGAAATACTTACTTCAGGACAGATAGAGCGAAGTTTCTCAACACGATTTAAAAACCACTCTTTAGAGTATCCACGTTTCATATCACGCAGTACCTTTGTACTTCCACTCTGAAGTGGCATATGCATAGATTTACAGATTTTTGGATTGTGTGCAAACTCTTCAATGAACTCATCATCCATGTGAAACGGATGCGGAGAGGTAAAACGAATACGCTCAAGACCTTCTATTTTAGAGAGCCTTCGAAGAAGCTCTGTAAAGTTTACTTTTTCATGTTCTTTTGAAGAGAAACGGCGCCCATAATTATTTACATTTTGTCCAAGCAAAAAGATCTCTTTTGCTCCTCTTTGTACCGCTTTTGTAGCCTCTTGAACTATAAGTTCATCAGGAATAGAGATCTCTTCACCACGTGTTTTTGGAACAATACAGAAAGTACACTGCTTATCACACCCTATAGAGATGTTAATGTAAGCTTTGTATGGGGAAGTTCTAAAATCATCAAAAGCAAATTCACTCTCATCATAATTGATGTCAACTTCTACAGCTTTATCTTTGTGAAGGACTTCTGCGATTTTTGAGACATTTCGAGCACCTAAGACAAAATTGACATAAGGGGCACGTTTAATAATCTCGGCACCAAGATGTGAAGCAGTACAACCACACACTCCAATCTTAGCACCCTCTTTTTTCTTTTTATTGAAAACACCGAGCTCTGAGAAGAGTTTCGCTACCGGTTTTTCACGAACTGAACAAGTGTTAATAAGAATCAAATCTGCACTTGGCATATCGCTAGTCGGTTCATACCCCTCTTTTGCAAGAGCAGCTATCATGTGTTCTGTATCACGTGAGTTCATTGCACAACCAAGTGTCTCAATAAAAAGTTTTTTACTCATTAAAATTCCGATTAACTCATTATATGAACTTGGTACATATAGTCATTATCTGACAATCCGTACTTCACTTCACTCATATAAAAACTTTTTCCTTTTGCCTCAAAATGATCTTGCAATGCAAGAAGATCTTTATGAGAGTTCTCTCTGTCAAAATAAAAAATTACACTATCTTCTTTTTCAGTTGTAGCTTCAATTTTTTCTAAATCTATCTTTTTCGGTTTTGCATCTAGGTCAGTTCTTGCTAGTTTTAAATCCATACCTATTCTCCTTTGTATCTTTTAAAAGTTTTGCATTATACTTTATCTCTACTAAAAAGCTGATTAAAGATGTTTTTAGAAGAATTTGAGTATAATACTTTACTTCAAAAGAAATCCCCCACACTTACTTATTACTGTTGCTGAGATTTCTGAAAAATTAAGGGAATAAATTATGGAAAAAATATTAGATATTGCAGAAGCAATCGGGCATGAAAAAGGCTTACAACCAGACAAAGTACTTGAAGCGCTCAAAACTGCATTTGTTCAAACAGCAAAAAGAGTTATCAACCAAAACTTTGCATTTGAAGCGATTGTTGATGAAGATACAAAAAACATTAAAATAGTTCAAACAATTACTGTAGTAGCAGATGATGACGAGAGACTTCAAGATGAAGAGACAGCACCGGCTTATATCTCCATCACAGAAGCACGTGAGTATGATGATCAAGTAGAGCTTGGGGATCAACTACAAATCGACCACGATTTAGAAGATTATGGACGTACAGCGGCATCTGGTCTTCACCGTGAGATTGAGTACCACATCCAAAGACTTGTAGAAGATGAAGTCTATAACAAATACAAATCAAAAATCGGTACACTCGTAAGCGGACGTGTAACACGTGTTGATGCACAAAATGCTACTTACATTGAAGTAGATGAAATTCGTGCGGTACTTCCAATGAAAAGCCGTATCAAAGGTGAAATCTTTGAAGTTGGTGACCACATCAAAGCTGTTGTTCGTCGTGTAAATATGGACAAAGAGCATGGTATTCAAATCGAGCTTTCACGCACAAGTCCAAAATTTTTAGAAGCACTTCTTGAGCTTGAAGTTCCTGAGATCGCAGAGGGTACTGTTATAATTGAAAAATCAGCACGTATTCCAGGTGAGAGAGCAAAAGTTGCTGTTCTTTCTACACATCCTCAAGTTGATGCAGTTGGTGCTACTGTTGGTGTCAAAGGTGTACGTATCAACGCTGTTAGCGATGAACTTATCGGTGAGAATATCGACTGTATTGAGTACACAAACATTCCTGAACTTTTTGTCTCACGTGTTATGAGCCCAGCTATCATCTCTCATGTTGAGATTATTAAAAATGAAGAGGGTGAAAATGAAAAAGCGATCATCACACTTCCAGCTGACCAAAAATCAAAAGCTATTGGGAAAAGCGGTATAAACATCCGTCTTGCTTCAATGCTTACTGGCATGCAGATAGAGCTCATTGAAACAGATGCAGTAACAGGTGAAGATGGTGAGATTCAAGAGAAAAAAGATGGTGTAGATGCACTAGAGGCACTCTTTAACTAAAAGCCCATCTCCTTTAATTCCCAAGCTGGAGCTTGGGAACTAGAGAGCTTGGGAACTAGAGAATTAGCAAAAATCTAAACTACCCTCTACTCATATAGGGATTTAATTTCAGCAGTGCTAAATCCGCCAACATATTTCCAAGTAGTGTCAAAAATGCTGTTATCATCAAAATACCCATTATTATTGGATAGTCACGTGAGAGTGCAGAGATATAAAAGAGCTGTCCCATCCCCTCAATACCGAAAATAGACTCCAAAATAACGCTCCCTCCTATAAGCCCAGGCAAAGAGAGCCCTAAAAGAGTTATGATAGGAGGCATAAGGTTTGGCAGTATATAAAAACGTAAAAGTTTTTTACTCTCTAAGCCTCGTGCGAGTGCAAATGTATAGTAATCACTTTTGAGTATCTCTAATGTCAGTGAGCGGATGTAGATAATCATACTACCAAGACCTACAAATATCATTACCCCTATTGGCAGTGTCAAATGCCATGCCATATCTACAATATTTGCAAACCCCTCTTTTGCCTCTATTGAGTGTAATCCGGCAATTGGAAACCATGATAGCTTGATAGCAAAAAAGATGATAAAGAGCAGTGCCAGATAAAATGAGGGCATTGAAAAAGAGAGCAGTGAGATCTGACGGATAATCTTATCACTTTTTGTCTCATACTTCATTGCAGCTTTAATGCCAAGCCATAAAGAGAGCAAAAATACCGATACTAAAGCAATAGCATTCATCCACAGTGTAACCGGTAGACGTTTGAGTATCTCAGAACTCACATCCTCTCCACTCACAAAAGAGATACCAAAATTGAGCGTAATAATGTTCTTCATCCAGTCAAAATACTGTTCAAACAGCGGCTTATCCATTCCATAGACAGCTTTGAGTTTTGCTATGGCCTCTTTGGTCATATTTGGATTGAGCTCCCCTGCTCCAAAAAAACTGTTCGGTGCTGCGTGAATAGCTAAAAAAGAGATAACAGAGATAAGAAAGAGCATAAAGAGTATGTAGAAGATTTTTTTGAATAATAATTTCATAAAAAAATTATAGCATAAGTTCTATTTTTGAAAAGTTTAAAAAGGTATAGAAAAAGAGAAGAGATAACTCCCAAAAGGGAGTTAGTTTAAAATTGTAGTTATGACTAGAATTTTAAAGTTAAGTATGCTTGAATCATTGTTGTTGCATCACCAGTTTCTGGATCAGTATAAACAACTGCAGCAGTAGTATCTAATGGACCAAATGATTTAGAAGCTGTAACAGTATATTCATTTAAGTCAGCATCTGCTTCTTGGTGATCAATTGCTGTAATATAAAGACCTAAATCTACTTTAGCAACTTTAGCTTCTGCAGTTAAGTGAATAGTATCAGTACCTGATTTTGTTACATTACCATAGTTCCACCATGCTTCAGTATAAAGTTTTGATTGAGCAGTTCCTGTACTTGTTGCAGTATTGAAACCAGCATAACCAAGTGAACCATCATCATTTACAGAAGAGTATGCAGCTTTAAGAGTTGCGATATCTTTAATTTCATAACCTAACATTACTGCATATACATCATCAGCAGTTGATCCAGCAGCAGCTGCTTTAACTGAAGAGTATTGAACACCAGCTAAAAGACCTTTAACTTTTTTACATTTAAGATCTGCTTGTAACCAATATGCATCTGCAAGTCTTGGTAGATTATAATACCATGCTTGAACAGTCAAAGGTTTAAATGAGTTATTGATAACACCTACTGCGTATGCACCATCAGTACCATAAGTACCAAAGTCACCATTTGCATTTACAACTGCAGCTGATGCTAAACCTAAACCATTTACATTACTCTGTAAATCTGTTTGTCCAAAAGCTTCAGTCCCATTACCATTACCAACAAAAGCACCAACTAATGTAGTATCTGGGATATCTTGGTTAATTAAAACTACAGCTTCAAAAGTATTTTTTTCAATTGACCATGTTTCAGTAAATGCTAATGGAGTATCTAAAGTCATACGACCAAGTTTAGCAGTAGTTTTACCAGCAGTTGCAGCTACCCATGCTTCTGTTACCCAATTAGCATTTTCAACTTTAGCACCACCAATTACTGAACCATAAGATGCACCACTTGGAGCTGTAGCAGTGTGAGCACCACCCCATACATTAGAAACAAGATTGTTTTCTAAACCAAGTGTAGTAAGTACAGTATAACCAGCACCTGCACTAATTGCTACAGTGTCATTTTTTACTAAATCAGTAGTAACATTTAAGTTTACAGCAACATCTGCAGCTGAATTATCTTTACTGAATAAATCACTTTTATCAGAAATTCCTGCATAACCGCTTTTTGCATCAGAAGTACTGTAAAATAAATTAGCATCACCAGTTACTTTAGTATTTTCAATAGCAAATGCACTTGATCCAATTAGTAGCGCTGCTACTAAACTCATTTTTGTAAATTTCATATATTCTCCTTATTCTTTTACAAATTTCAATTTACAGTATAGCATAATCTTTTCTTAACATTACATAAATCAACACTTATTTTTCAATTATTTAGCTATAATTCCTATATGAAACAACTTACAATAATATCCTTAACCCTCCTTATTGCTCTTCTTTCAAGCGGTTGTAGCTCTTCTGTAGAGGTGACTCCTTCACAAAATAAAACTCTTAATAATATAAGTAAATCAAATGCATCGAGAAAAAAAGATGGAGCAATGCAACGAGCACTTGATAGTTGGTTAAAAAAAGATTGGACACCGACAGTCTCACAGGACAAAGAGATCCAAAAAAAGTATATGGAAAAGAAAAAAGAGGAAAAAAGCAACACTTTAGCCGAGAAGACTAAAGAATCACAATTTATTGATAAAAAGAATAAAAACTTTACAATTCAAGAGTATATTGACAAAGCTGCTGCCTATATGAAAGCAAAGCCTAATGACTACAACAACTCAAATGTAAAAAAACTCAACTCACTTCCTGTCATAGGAGAGTAAGGAGTAGAGAGAGTTTTACTTCTCTCTTTGATCCCATGCAAGAACAGTTTTTCCGGCATCATTAGTTTCAGCCATCGCCATTCCCATAATGTTATAACCATTATCTACATAATGCACTTCACCTGTCACACCTGAACTAAGATCACTCAACAGATACATTGCCGAATTTCCAACCTGCTCAGTTGTTACATTTTTACGAAGTGGTGCATTTGTCTCATTCCATTTTAAAATCTGACTAAAGTCACCAATACCAGCTGCAGCTAAAGTTTTGATAGGACCTGCAGAGATTGCATTTACACGTTGCCCTTTTTTACCCAGATCTACTGCCATATAACGCACTGTTGACTCTAAAGCAGCTTTTGCAACACCCATTACATTGTAGTTTACGATGTATTTTGGTCCACCAAGATATGAGAGTGTAAGAATTGACGCATCATCACTAAGCACTGACTCTAAACGGTTTGTTAAGTCAATAAGAGAGTAGACAGATATATCCATAGCAATTTGAAATGCTTGTTTACTTGTCTTAATAAAAGGTTCACTCAAAGCCTCTTTTGGAGCAAATGCAACAGAGTGCACTAAAAAGTCAATTTTACCAAAATCTTTCTCGATCTTTGCAGCAATTCCTGCCATATGCTCTTCATTACTTACATCAAGCTCATACACATACTCACTACCAAACTCTTTTGCTATTGGTTCTACTCTCTTTTTAAGCGCATCATTTAAGTACGTAAAAGCCATTTCAGCACCCTGTTCATGACATGCTTTTGCAATACCGTAAGCGATTGATTTGTTATTTGCAAGTCCTACAATAAGACCGCGTTTACCTTTCATTATCATCTTTATTCTCCTTAATTTTATTTCATAAAATGAAGGAAACCCCTTCATCTATTTACTACAGAGAAGGAAGTAATTCCTTCTCTTACGCTAACGCTAAGTTTTCTTCAGCAGAAAGCTCGCGCACTTCGTGCTTTTAAAGAAGTCCTTTTACTTTTCAAGTTCGTCTGCGTACTCTATCATTGTGCAGAAGTGCTCTGCATAAAGAGCTGCACTTCCTACTAAAACACCATCAACATTGTTAACTTGTAAAACATCTTTGATGTTGTTGACTTTCACACTACCACCATAAAGAAGTGGTGCAGATGATTGTTTCTTGAGTTCACTATGTACATCTTCAATATCTTCCAACGTCGGAATAAGTCCCGTTCCTATTGCCCAGACCGGCTCAT
>Ga0256828_1001784_pt1 | contig 13282 bp, 9 predicted proteins | sample CV88metaG_FD_185993 | JGI IMG/M metagenome (GOLD analysis project Ga0256828, IMG submission 185993) | Hydrothermal vent microbial communities from East Pacific Rise, Pacific Ocean - CV88 | ecosystem: Environmental > Aquatic > Marine > Hydrothermal vents | place: Pacific Ocean: East Pacific Rise... | reverse complement strand
ATCATAGGGAAAGACGATTTTGATTTTGTCGATTTTGAATCGGCGAGTATCTTCCAAAGCAATGACCGAAAGGTGCTGGAAACGGAAAAATCATTTATAGATGAAGAGATACTGACCTTTGCGGACGATGGCTATACCGGCCTTTTTGAAATCATCAAAACCCCAATGAAGGACAAAAACGGCAAAATCGTAGGTATTTTGGGAATCGGGCATGACATAAGCGAACGAAAAGAGAAGGAGGAACAGTTAAGTATTTACGCCAACTATGATATGTTGACCGGGCTGGCGAACCGTACACTTTTCATGAACCGCCTTTCACATCTTATGTCTTTGAGGAAAACAGGCAAACAGTACAGCGCCGTACTTTTCATTGACCTGGACCATTTCAAGGAGATCAACGATACCTTCGGCCATGCCACCGGCGACAGGATCCTGAAACTTGTCGCAAAATCCCTTCAGAGCGTCATCAGAAAAGAAGATACGCTCTCAAGGCATGGGGGAGACGAGTTTACGATCTTGCTTGAAAATATCAACAAACCGCTCGATGCGGCACATATTGCCCAGAATATCCTCGATATACTCAGAAAACCCCTGGTCATAGAGAACCACCAGTTCCACATAACGACAAGCATCGGTATCACCATAGCGCCAGACGACAGTAAAGACCCGGAGACACTTTTGCGTTTTGCCGACATAGCCATGTACAAAGCCAAAGACAGCGGCCGGAACATGTACACTTTCTATACCCATGAACTTTCAAAACAGGCACTTGAACGGGTACAGGTAGAACACGACCTGCGCCAGGCTATTACAAACAGGGAGTTTAGCCTCTACTACCAGCCCCAGATCAATGTCTTGAACAAAAAAGTTGTCGGCGCCGAAGTGCTCCTTCGCTGGAACCACCCAAGTAAAGGGATGATCATGCCGCTTAATTTCATCCATATTGCCGAATCTTCCGGGCAGATCATAGATATAGGCAAATGGGTGATCTGGCAGGCTATGGAAAATATGAGCCGGTGGAAGCATGACAATCTCGATATTGATATGATCTCCATCAACCTCTCTGCCCGCCAGCTGCATGACGCTTCATTTATCGAGACGGTCAGGGCGTCTCTTGAAGAGACGGGGTGCAAAGCGGAATGGATAGAGTTTGAAGTGACAGAGGGGTATGCGATGAGCGATTACAAAGCCGCATCATCCCTGCTCAAAGAGCTTCATGATCTGGGCTGCAACATATCTATTGACGATTTTGGTACAGGCTATTCATCATTGGCACATTTGAAACGCCTGCCGATCCAGAAGATCAAAATAGACCAGTCCTTCGTACAGGATGTCCCCGGCAACCCCAATGACGAAGCAATCGTCTCAGCCGTTATTCTTATTGCAAAAAGTATGAATCTTGATATTATTGCCGAAGGTGTCGAGACAACGCCACAACAGGAGTTTCTTTTAAAACACGGGTGTGTTTTTTCCCAGGGATTCCTCTATACGGAACCCATCCCCAAAGAGGAGTTCGAAACCTATTTGAAGCTTATTTCAGAGTACGGGGAAAAGCAGTAGATTAAAACTGCTTCTCCAAAAATGGAATGATCTGCTTCTTACGGCTCATCACCCCCTTAAGCCACACTTGCCCATCTGCAAGTTTGACGTTGAAAGCATTTTCGATCTTTTCAGGTTCATCACTGACAACGAGCAATTGTGAACCCTCCTGCATGATATCTGTGAGCAGCAGCAGTACCGAGTGTCTTCCCTCCTCCTCTTTCATCTTCTTCATATCTGCCATAAGATCCGCTTTCATTGCATCGAAGACAGAGAGGTCAACTACTTCCAGCTGCCCTACGCCAATAATATTCCCACCCATGTTGAAATCTTTGAAATCTCTTGTCACCAACTCTCTCGGTGTCGCACCAAGTACATCGGACTTGACGATGAACATCTCCATCCCCAACGCTTTATAGTCTTCTACTCCTGCGATCTGTGCCAGTTCTTTACATGCTTTGGTATCTTCTTTGGTACAGGTGGGTGATTTGAAAATAACGGTATCGCTCAAAATAGCGCACATCATCATCCCGGCAAGGTTTTTGGGTATCTCTACACCATAATAGTCGAACATCTGTTTGATGATCGTGTTGGAACACCCGACCGGGCGTACCCACATTTCCAACGGTGCATCGGTTTTTAAATCCCCAAGTTTATGATGGTCTACAATCCCTAGGATGGTCGCTTCATCTATGTCTTCAGGGCTTTGGGAACGCTCCATAAAATCGACAAGATAGACATTTTCTCCTGCATAAGAAGTTTTCAGCTCCGGTGCTTCAAAACCGAATTTTTCAAGAATCCATTGTGTTTCGGGATTTACCTCCCCCTGTCGTGCAGGAATACACTCTTCCCCCAGCTGGTTTTTAAGGTAAGAGAGAGAGATCGCCCCGACAATAGAGTCGGAATCAGGTGTCGTATGCCCAAAAATATAAGTAGCCATTTTTATATCCTGTAAATTTTTTCGTAATTATAGCCTATTAGGTTTATATTTTATCAAAGGGAAAGATGAATAATTTTCCTTTAATTTGCACAATTTACATTTTTACATCCAAATTCTAAGTATCACATTGGTACAATTCCACTACTGCAAAACTGTCCTCGTCGCTTAACTGGATAAAGCAGGGCCCTCCTAAGGCCTAGCTGGGAGTTCGAGTCTTCCCGGGGACACCACTACTCTTCAATAATTTTGCTATAATCTTTTTATATTAAAACATAATGGAAAATAGATGAAGTATAGATGGCAGATACTTTTGCCCATCATGGTTGTTTTGCTTATTGGATGTAAAGATCAGACAGCCATAACACCTAAGTGTACGACCAAAGCCATGAATTACCAAACCTTCAAGCAGATCCCTGCAAGAACCGCTTTTCCAAACAGAGGCAGACAATGAAAAAGAATTTGGGATTTAAAGAACTGGTTGCCATTGCCATAGGCGGAATGGTAGGCGGAGGTATTTTTACCATACTGGGTATCTCTGTCTCCATTGTCGGTTTTCTGGCTCCGTTTGCCATTGCATTGGGCGGGCTTTTGGCTTTTTTTGCCGCCTATTCCTATGTAAAACTGGGGGTTTACTATAAAGACGAAGGGGCGACCTACGCTTTTTACAAACGGACCTATCCACACTCGCACATGGCAGCTTCCTTCATAGGCTGGTACACAATATTCGGCTACATCAGTACGCTGGCGCTGTATGCCTACACCTTCTCCTCCTACGGTATCAGCGGCTTTGACTTTGCCAACAATGAAATTATCCGTAAACTCGTTGCCATTATCATCATCTGGCTCTTTGCCCTTGTCAACCTATGGAGTGTCAAAGGCATGGGAAAACTTGAAGATGTCATGGTATATACCAAACTCTTCATTCTGCTTATAATCTCTGCCGCGCTTATCTATTACGGAGAAACGGACTTTTCGACTTTTTCACACCTCTTTGTCAAAGACCTGCACCAGAGCAGGATACTCGATATTTTAATTGTCTCTTCCGTAACTTTTGTCGCATATGAAGGTTTCCAGCTGGTCATCAATGCCGTGAATGAGATGGATAGACCGGACAAAAACATTCCCAGGGCGATCTTCACTGCCGTCATACTCGTCGCCCTCATCTACTTTATTATCGCTCTGGGTGCTGTCCTTGCGATACCCGCAGAAGACCTGATAAGAAACAAAGAGTATGCCCTTGCTTCCGGTGCAGCGGATATTATGGGGGATGCAGGCAGGGATATGGTGGTCATCGGTGCCATACTGGCCACCAGCTCTGCCATCAGCGGGACAATGTTCGGTTCCTCCAGGCAGATGGCGCGTATCGCCGATGACGGCTATCTGCCCGCTATTCTTTCCCATCGAAAAAGACATATCCCGACGTATGCCATTCAAGCCATGGCAGCTACCGCAACCCTTCTCATATTGACAGGAGGGCTACGGCTTATTTTGGAGTTTGGAAGCATTACCTTTTTACTGGTATCACTCCTAATGTCGGTCGCCAATTTCAAAATAAGGAAAGAGACAAACTCCTCCACCCTCTTTACTCTCATCAGTATTTTGGGCCTGTCACTCGGTACAGGACTGATCCTCTGGTATGAATTTAAAACTCAGCCAGAACAGCTGCTTTTCATTATTGGACTCTATGCCATACTGAGTTTGGGAGCATGGAGTTATGCAAAAGTACAAAAAGTGGTATAATTACGAAAAAAGGAATTACAGGATGACACCGCAAGAGCAGGAGATAGAAAAAATGAAAGGCGAAATAACCGCTGAACTGAGAGCTGTTTTCAAAACCAATATGAAAATATTTGATTGGGATATTCCTGAAAATGACGACAGAAAATCTGCCGGTATGATACTGGAAGTTATGCAACAGGCGATGGATACCCTAAAAGCAGAAGTTGAAAACGGAAAATACGACCAATATTAAGGAGAAAAAATGAGTACGGCAAATATGAAACACCTGGAAAGAATCAAAGAGAATATAGACAAATCGAATGCCCTGAGCGAACAGGAAAAAAGTGACTCGATGAAACGCATTGAAGAGTGGTATGCCGAAGACCAGGCATTTGGAACCCTCATTACGGATTTGAGTAAGATTTCACCAAAAATCGAAGCATTTCTTGCAGAACTTGGACTTGTCTAGTCTGTAGGCTCACTCTTCTCTCTGGGAGCCCGGTTCGCTTTTGTAACATATCTCTTTTTGATATTGAAATAGAGATTTGAAAAATATTCTACAAGCACGACACTGACTCCCGTAGCGATGACAACATTGTAATCGAATGTCGTTTCGATGGAAAGTATCACCGCCGTGAGCGGAAGTTTCATAATTACCCCCATAAATACCGAAGCCCCTATGGCGGCAAAATAGAACGGCTCTACCTGAAAGTGGAACATCCCCAGTACTTCCCCGAAAGCATAACCGATCAACGCCCCGATACTCATAAGAGGCAGAAATATCCCGCCAACAGCATTGGCATAGATGGAGACTGTCGTGCCTATGATACGCAAAATAATTACACTGAAAATAAATATAATGGGAATATGTACCTGGTTATTGATCAGGTGTATGACCATCACTTTCCCGGAAAATGCCGCATGCGGTTCCAGAAGCAGTATGGTTCCGACAACACTTCCACCGATCAGTGCAAAGATATGGTTACGGTATTTTGAAAAATTTTTAAATATCTCAAGGTCTATAAAAAGCAGTACCCTCTGCTTTAAAAAAAGGTAGAAGTAGATAAACATCGTAATGAACGGAATAAATACCAAATTGGCAACAATATACTCATTGTCTATACTGCGTCCGTGTGAATGCTGAAAAATAATAGAATCGAGAAAATTGACACTGATGGCAAAAGCGATCACCGAAGCCAAAATGAGATAGGAGATATACTGTTTGATAAACTGGTAGGCAATATTCTCGACCGCAAATGCCATACCGGTAATAGGAGAGACGAAAATAGCTGCAATTCCGCTGCTTGCCCCGACACTGATCATCATCTTGATAAGCATCTGAGGCAGTTTGAAAAGTTTATGGATCTGATAGGCGATCATCGCTCCGATACCGGCGCTCGGGCCTTCTGTCCCGACAGAAAAACCACTGGCCAGAGACAATGCCGATGCGATAATTTTTAAAAAAAGTGTTTTTATCCTGATGGTCATTTTATTCTGGGAGATCGATTCGGCAATCTCGCTGACACCGTATTCCTTAATGTTTTTATCCTGCGTTACAAGATAGTTGACCATAAAAATGGCGACGGTAGGCACAAGATAGATATACCATACCGGCAGTGTCGGGATAGTCTTAAAGGGGTCTCCCATAAAAATAAAATAGGTCAGAAAAGTGATCAGCAGTTCATAGAATGTAATAAAAAATCCGCTGATAAGTCCTGTCAGTATTGCTGCGATAATAAGTTTGCCAATCATACAGTTTCACTTTTCACTTTTTTTTATTGTAACCAAAATCATCATAATTTTTCGTGATTTTGGTATAATGAAACACTTAAAAGCAGGAGAGGGCCGCAGTATGGGCAAAAAAAGACAGGTATTGGTTTTATGTACGGGAAACAGCTGTCGTTCCATTATGGCGGAAGCCATGATAAATACCTATTTGGGGGAGTGTATCGAAGCGCAGAGCTCAGGGGTAAAGGCAAGCGGCAGGGTCAATCCCCATGCTGAGGCGCTGTTAAAATCCAAAGGCCAGTGGCGGGAAACATACCGCTCCAAAGTCATAGAAGAGGTACAAAATAATCCTTTCGACCTCATAGTCACGGTATGCGACCATGCAAAAGAGACATGCCCGGTCTTTCCCTATGCGGTACAGACCATCCATATAGGTTTCGAAGACCCAAGCGGTAAAGCGGTGGAAAAGTATGAAGAGACTTATGAACTGATGAGAAAAGAACTTCTGCCGGAAATCGAAAAAATCTTATGCAACTAATCTGGCAAATTGATCTTCGTTAACCTTTTAATATAACTAAAGCGATACAATAATTCTAGAATATGGATTCTTCTTCCCTCCCGGGAATCTATAGCGTTGGGATACGAGAAGATATCACAGAAGGAGATCATCTATGCGCCGCCATCAACATAAATGGAAAAAAGCACCTGTCGTAGAAGAGAGTATTTCAGTCAGCGGACTTCAGGGCCTCAGCCAGGAAGAAGCAAAAGCGCGTCTTGAGAAATATGGCCCAAATACGATTGAAGAGAAAGAGGAGAGTTGGGTTCAGAGACTTCTCAAACGTTTCTGGGGCCCTATTCCATGGATGATAGAAGTTGCCGCTATTCTCTCCGCCATGGTACAAAGGTGGGAAGATTTCAGTATTATCATGATACTGCTCCTTGTCAATGCTTTTGTCGATTTTTACCAGGAATCAAAAGCGCTGAACGCCATTGCCGTCCTGAAAAAGAAACTGGCACAAAAAGCGCTTGTCCTGCGTGAAGGCAGTTGGCAGGAGGTAGATGCCTCTGTCATCGTACCCGGCGATATTATCAAGGTAAAACTGGGGGATATCGTTCCTGCCGATGTCAAACTTTTGAGCGGAAGTGACTTTCTCCTTGTCGACCAGTCCGCCCTGACGGGAGAATCCCTCCCCGTCAACAAAAAAGCGGGCGATGCCCTCTATGCCAATGCCATCATCAAACAGGGTGAGATGATAGCCGAGGTCACCGGGACGGGTCGGTCAACCTATTTTGGAAAGACGGTAGGCCTTGTCGCAAAAGCACAGCTGGAAGAGCGAAGCCATTTTCAGAAAATGGTAATAAAAGTCGGGAATTTTCTGATTATCCTGACACTTTTCATGATCGCCATCATTGTCTACCATGGCATTAAAAGCGGGCAACCCACCATGGAACTCCTGATCTTCGCACTGGTACTGACAATCTCCGCCATTCCTGTAGCAATGCCTGCTGTTTTGACTGTCACCATGGCTATAGGCGCACGTGCCCTTGCGGCAAAAGAGGCCATTGTCAGCCGTCTGGCAGCCATTGAAGAGGTCGCGGGTATGGACATTTTGTGTTCGGACAAAACCGGTACGCTCACCCAGAACCGCATGAGTCTGGCAGAACCGTATATTGCAGGCTCATATCATGCGGACGACCTGATGCTCTATGCGGCACTGGCAAGTAAAGAAGAGAATAAAGATCCTATTGAAAAACCTATTTTTGACTACATAAACCAACACTCCCTCAGGGAGAAAGTCAACAGTTGGGAACTCAAAAAATTTCTACCGTTCGACCCGGTACATAAACGTTCGGAGGGGGTTTATGACGGAAGTACTTGTGAGCTCATCGTAACCAAAGGTGCACCGCAGGTGATCATAGAACAGAGTGATGATGAAACATTTGATAAAAAAGCAGCCTATGCCCAGGTAGAGAAATTTGCACAAAAAGGTTTCAGGACACTGGGTGTCGCCTACCGGAAATGCCATGAGGAGATGTACCATTTTGTCGGCCTTATTCCTCTTTTTGACCCTCCACGGGATGACTCGAAAGAGGCGATAAGCGAAGCCAAACAAAAAGGTGTCAGCGTTAAAATGGTTACCGGAGACAACCTCTCTGTCGCCAAATATATTGCCGGCCTGCTTGAAATAGGCGATACTATAGAAGATGTCCGTATGCTCAAAGGGGAATCTCTCGAAGAGTATCTTTATCTCTCAAAAGTACTTTCCCGCGCCATCACGGAGGCAATGCATCCACAGGAAAGCAGAGAGGAAACAGAACGGATCGTAGCGGATATTATGGGGAAAGTCCAGCGCGAACTCTACAATATGCCTATCCCCAAAGGTGCGGTTAAAAAACATGAGTCTGAAATTGTCGCACTTATTGAAGATGCGGACGGTTTTGCACAGGTCTATCCCGAAGACAAATATTTCATTGTCGATGAGCTGCAAAAGGCCGACCATATCGTAGGTATGACAGGAGACGGTGTCAACGATGCCCCTGCCCTTAAAAAAGCCGACTGCGGTATTGCCGTCAGCGGTGCAACCGATGCGGCAAGAGCGGCTGCCGACATTGTACTGATGGCACCGGGACTGATGGTCATCGTGGATGCCATTAAAGAGGCAAGGCAGATCTTTGAACGGATGAAAAGCTATACGATCTTCCGAATTGCCGAAACGATACGTGTAATTATTTTTATGACATTGGCTATTGTAGTCTACGATTTTTACCCTATTACCGCTTTAATGATCATCATTCTTGCCCTGCTTAACGATATCCCGATCATGACGATCGCCTATGACAATACCAAAGTAAGGCAGCAGCCTGTCCGGTGGGATATGAAAGAGGTGTTCATACTCTCAGGATGGCTTGGAATGGCAGGGGTCATCTCCTCCTTCCTGCTCTTTTGGATACTCATCTCCTATATGCACCTGCCGCTTGCATTCGTACAATCTGTCTTTTTTGCCAAACTGGTCATTGCCGGGCACGGTACCATTTACAACACCCGTATAGATGACTGGTTCTGGAAACGCCCATGGCCCTCCAAAGAGCTTTTTGGCGCTACTTTCCTCAGCCGTATTGCAGGAACGGTCATTGCAGTTTACGGATTTGGGCTGATGGAACCTATAGGCTGGGAATGGGCTCTTATGATGTGGGGTTACGCCATGGCATGGTTTTTCTTTAACGATATCGTCAAAATGCTTGTTTTGAAGTATTACAGAACCCGATACCATGAGGATATTATCTAACACTTTTACAAGTGTTCGATTTTCTCCCCAACATTCCCATCGTGGCTTTAATGCTTTTTTCGTTACCATATTGGTACTTCTAAGCCAGCCAGAACGGAGATCTCCCCATGAAATTTTTCACAATATCCTCTACATTGCTGTTTTTGACATTTACACTGCTGTATGGCAGTGAGAATTACCTGAATTCGTTCCCTTTTGAACATGCAGGGAAAACACTCAAAAAAGAGTACTGCCAAAAGACAAAACACGACGGCATGCTCTGTATGTATTACCAGATCAGCTATCCGGTGCTGCTCAAAGGGAACAATGATACACTTGCCACACGGATAGAGGAGAAGATCAAACCCTTTATCCAAAGTTACAACCGGACCGATCCGGAAGAAGAGGTCAGAGAGTTTCTTAAAGAAGATGGCTACGAGACACCGGGAACATGGGAGCATACCACACAGGTGGAACTTTTTGCCTCCACGCCGAAAAGTTTTACACTCTCCGTTTCTGAAAGCAGCTATACCGGAGGGGCACACGGCAACTATACAACCTCTTTTGTAAACTACAACCGTGAAAACGGTAAAAAGATCATGCTCAAAGACCTTTTTACCGAGGGGTACGAAGCAAAGCTCGACAAGATCGCAGAGCGGTACTACAAAACCTACAACGGTCTGAAGCCCGATGCAAACCTTACCGATGCAGGATGGTTCGAGAACCGGTTTGTCCTTGCCGATACCTTTGCCATCACTCCAAAAGGGCTCTACTTTCTCTACAATCCCTACGAGATCAAACCCTACTCGGAGGGAGTGACCACCCTGCTGCTGCCTTATGACAAACTTGCAGAGATCATCAAACCCGGGAGTTTCATTGCACCGCTGGCAACGAAAAACAGCATACAGAGTGCAACGTTCCGGCAGGAGAACATGGGTGAGATCACCGTCAAAAGCACGCTTACCGCACCACATCAGGTAAAACTGGAAGTGAGCATGAAGAATCTCTCTTACCACCAAAGAGGCTGGCTCTCCCTCTCCTTCCCGCAGCTTCGAAGCAAAAAAAGCATTCAAAGGCTCAAAGGCAGAGGGTTCAAAACAGTGCATGCCTACGGCAAAGGCAGCAGGATCTACCACACACAGCTTCGCAAAGCAGTCAGAAGCCACTACCTTCTGGTAGAAGGAGAGGCAAGAAAATGGAAAAAAGGGGAAAGCAGGTCCGTCACACTGCTTTTGAACCTTCCTGCCGGTATGCAGGACCTGTTTGTCGATGCAAGGGGCTCGTTCAAGGAAAAAGGCAAAACAGCCGTCTCTTTTCCGGAGATCTACGACGGAGTGGAAGGACAGCAGGGTTTTGGCAATTACCGCATACGGATCGGGCTGTAACACATTTATGGCGTAATTTTGATATACTTCTGCCATGGCAAAGAAAAAGAAAAAATACCTGATCAAACTCAACAACAAAATACGCAACTACTTTCACGGCCTCCCTTTTGACGAAGGGGTCGCCACACTCGATGACGACACCCTCATCGAGCTGGTGATGCTGCTTGAACTCTCCCTCCCCTCCCACGAACATGACGACATGGTACGCGCCATCAGACGTGTCTGGAGTGAAGAGGGCGCGGGAACGAGGGAGATGATCGTCTCCTACCTGACCCAGAGCTACAAAGCCGTCCCCAAAGGCAGCAGGGAGAAACGCCCGCTGGACAAAGTAGAGAAGATACTCCATCTTCTCGAAGGGGTGGAGCATACCAAACATGAGGAGAACCTGCTTCTTGAAGCCTTCATCGATGTCAAAAGCTCCAAGATCACAGAGGATAAGGTTGTAGGGAAACTGCACTACCTGAGGATGAAAGAGCGGCTCTCTTCCCTTGAACGCTCGCTAGATGCGACGTTCAACACACTCAACGAGATGGAGTTCTACCACAGTTTCACCTTTGCGCTCGAACATACCGATTTCAACAAACTTCTTCTGTGTACCACCTCTCCCCTGCCCATGGACACGCTCTGGCAGCTGGATGATACGCAGATCGTCGAAAGGCTCAAAGCGATCAAAGAGGAGACCATAACAAGGCGTCAAGAGGAAGTAAACAGCTTCCTCGAGCACCTGAAGATCCCCGAACACCCTTACCTGAGCGAAGATCAGATCTCCGCTGCACTGAGGAAAATGCCGCCGGAGACGACACTCTTCCATGCACCGCTGGAACTGGAGATTATTGAAAAGATATTAATAAATATTAGCAGTAAGTACCATATCTTCGAGACGACGGGCCATATTATCGTCGAAAAAGAGAAACACTTTGAACTCTTCGGTACACTGCTGCATTACAACACGTCCGTCTCCTATGAGAAACCCTACCTCTACAATCTTATATGGAGAGGAGAGGAACCACCGGTCAAAGATGACCTGAACCGAGTCAACGACGACCTGCTGGCACACTTCAGGGTTGCCGTCGACGAGCTGCTTGAAGAGATGCAGCTCATGAGCGCCAGGCTTGAGCTGGAACTTTCAACCCTGCATGAGTTCATCGTCCGTTTTGTCGCACCGCAGGTAGAGAGTTCAAAAACACTGAAGTTCAAGGAGAAGAGCAAGCGGCGCATCCTGTTCCATTTCGGGGAGTACATCAAACCTCTACTCGCCAGGCAGAAACGTGAAGAGCTGCTTGCCAAGACCATCCGTGACTTCAAGAACCTCTTCCCTCTGGCACGCCGCCTCAAACGCAAGATCGTCTTCCATGTCGGGCCGACCAACTCCGGAAAAACCTACGCCGCCCTCAAGGAACTTCAGTCGGCCACCACGGGCTACTACCTCGCGCCGCTGCGTCTTTTGGCGCTGGAGGGGTACGAAAACCTGAGAAAAGAGGGAGTACATGTCTCTCTCATTACCGGGGAGGAGGAGATCATAGACGAGGAATCCACCCATATCTCTTCTACCATAGAGATGATGAACGGCTCGGTCGATGTCGATGTCTGCGTCATAGACGAGATACAGATGATCAACGACCGTGACCGCGGCTGGGCATGGGCGAACGCCCTCATAGGCGCGCCTGCGAAGAAGGTCATTCTGACCGGTTCGGCCAACGCGCTGCATGCGGTGGAAGCGCTCTGCACCTATCTGGAGGAGGAGCTGGAGGTCATCCCTTTTGAACGCAAAAACGAACTGGAGGTCATGAAGTACTCCGTCTCCATGAAAAAGATAGCACCGCAAACCGCTGTCGTGGCGTTCTCGAGAAGAGAGGTACTCTCCCTCAAACAGCAGCTCTCGGAAAGGTACCGCGTCTCTGTGGTCTACGGGAATCTCTCCCCCGAGGTCAGGCGTGAGGAGGCAAGACGCTTCAGAGAGAGGGAGAGCGAGATACTCGTAGCCACCGATGCCATCGCCATGGGGCTCAACCTGCCCATCAAGACCCTGCTCTTCGCCAAGGACAACAAGTTCGACGGCCTGCGCAGACGCGAACTGCTTCCAACCGAAGTGGTACAGATAGCCGGACGGGCCGGACGTTACGGGTTTGAAGAGAAAGGGTATGTCGGCGCACTAGACGAGAATACGCTTCAAACCATAGAGAAGACCTTCCACTCCCCTCTTCCGGACATCGAGCTGCCCGTTTCGGTCATGGCGAGCCTGGAGCATGTCATGCTCATAGGAGAGATACTCGAGACCGAAAACATTACGACCATTCTGGGCTTTTTTGCGGACAATATGGAGTTTGACGGCCCTTTCGTTGCTGCGAACATAGACTCCATGCTGGAGATTGCTGCCATCGTTGACGAGTACGACCTGGACCTGAAGACCCGCTACTACCTAAGCTGCGCTCCGGCAAGCATCTCCTCACCCTACATCGAGTCGGTCTTCCACCGCTACATCCGCCAGATCGAAGCGGGCAGCAAAGTACTCTATATCCCTCCCCGCGACCTGCCCGCCTTCGCACAGACCAACGATATGCTGCTCAATGCGGAGGACAGGGTACGGGAGATATCGCTCTACCTGTGGCTGAGCTTCAAGTTCCCCGATATTTTCGAAGATACCCAAAAGGCCCTCCAGGCAAGGGTAAGGCTCAACAATTACATAGAGAATTCCCTGCGGCAGG
>Ga0256828_1001783_pt1 | contig 13284 bp, 10 predicted proteins | sample CV88metaG_FD_185993 | JGI IMG/M metagenome (GOLD analysis project Ga0256828, IMG submission 185993) | Hydrothermal vent microbial communities from East Pacific Rise, Pacific Ocean - CV88 | ecosystem: Environmental > Aquatic > Marine > Hydrothermal vents | place: Pacific Ocean: East Pacific Rise... | reverse complement strand
ACCCATCTCCCATTTTTTCTAAAATCGATAGACGAATATCAGCCCGTTCCAACTGGTCTAAAAACTTCTCCCGGTCAATTTTACCATTCCGGTCCTTACTGCGGAGAAGGGCTATACTTTTTTTAACCTCCTGCCACAACTGGGATGTTTTAATTTTAGCGATAATTTCAGCCGGTTTAAATGTTTCCAATTGAAAAATTTCATTTTTAGGAGAAGTTGAATTGAAATTTGTCAATTTTAGACTGGAGATTGATTTAGAGGCTGTGGATTGGGAAGCATTTATTTTTTTTAAAAATAGGTATAGGAAATAAAGGAAAAGCCCTCCTTCTGGTGAAAGTTTTGGAGTTTTTAAAACGGGATGGGAAAGGAAATCCTCCTTAATTCCTATCTTTTTAAACTTTCCAATGCTGGGCTCCTCTACCCTATCTCCAAAAAGTCCCAACTGGGTTGCTACCCGGGCGGGAGGAAAGGGGTTAATTTGCCGATTGGGATTTATTATTCCCTTAATTACATTTCCCATTCCCAATCGGCTTAAAACTCCAAATAACTCCCCGGCTATTCCACTTCCAATCCCTTTTCCATATTCGACAACCCCAATAAATGCCATTATATCTTTGGGATTCACCAATAAATTTAAAAGGTTACTAATCCATTTTACTTCCCGGCTTTCAAAAAAACTGATACCTCCCCTTCGCTTTACTCCAACTCCCATTTCTCTCAAAAAACCCTCTATTCCGTCTCCCGATGAATTATTCCGAAATAAAACCGCTATCTCTTCCCGCGGAGTGGTAGAGCAGGCAATTTTTTGAGCAATAGCCCGATACTGTTGATAAGTATCAAAATAGGTCAAAAGGGGAGGAAAGGTGCCTGAATAACCTCTGGTAACCTCCAATTTTTTAGGATATATTCGAGGATTAAAACGAATTACCCGGTTAGCTATTTCCAGAATCTCTCCATAACTCCGGTAATTTTTTTTTAAAGTATAGACCCGGGCATAGGGATATCTTTCCCGAAATGTGGAAATAATCGAAATATCTGCTCCGTTAAAGCCGTAAATCGACTGGTCGTAATCTCCGACACAAAAGAGGCTTCCCTGCTCAATACGGTCGATAAATAACCCTTGTAACGGATTGGTGTCTTGATATTCGTCCACCAAAACATACCGGTAGGGATTTTCTATCCCATTTCCCAATCTCTCTACCATTTCAATTAAAAGAGTGTTGAAATCGATTAAATTGTGTTCCCGTCTAATCTGTTCAAATTCGGTCAAAATATCTTCATAAGCCCATAAAAATGTTTCCTGTTCCGGATATCTCTCCTCCAACCATTTGATAAACCCATCAATTTCCAAAATCCCGGAGTTCTGAGCAAGGGAGTAGAGGTCGTAGAGATAGGGAGCAGAAAAGGGACGGGTTTCACTGTCCAATCGGTATAATTCCCGTTTTTCGTAAATTGAGCGGAGGAGAAGTTTCATTTCCTTAGGAGGTTTAACTACCAACCGGGAGTTACTTTTTTTTAACCATCGATAACTGACCCCGTGGAAAGTTCCACCTTCTACCAGTTCTGCCTCTGGAAAGTGGGCGGTTAGCCGGCTTTTCATTTCTTCCGCCGCTTTATTTGTAAAGGTTAAAAGGAGAATTGACCGAGGGTCTACTCCCTGTCGAAGAAGGTAACCGATTCGAGCCACAATTGTGGAAGTCTTTCCAGTGCCAGCACTGGCAATTACCAAATTATAACCCTCAATGGGTGCGGTTACCGCCTCCAACTGTTCTCGATTTAGTTTTCGAAATAATTCCATCAATCTCCTTCTCTAAACACCCTTCAATCGGAGTAGGTTTACCGAAATAGTAACCTTGGGAATAGTCAATTCCCAACTCTTTAACGACTTTAAAAATTTCTTCGTTTTCCACAAATTCCGCAACAGTTTTAATTTCCACATTGCGGGCAAATTCTACTATCGATTTCACCATTTTTCGGGAAAAGGGATCCCGATGGATATTTTTAATTAAACTGCCGTCAATTTTAATATAGTCGGGACGATAGGTTAAAATTCGTTTAAAATTGGAATAACCACTTCCAAAATCGTCAATTGCCAATTTGGCTCCATACTCTTTTATTTCCCTAATAAAATTATGGACGTCGTTATAACAGGTAACCTCTTCATCTTCCAATAATTCAAAAATCAGCCGATTTAGATTTTTCCGGTTTCGATCCAATAGTTTAAAAAGCTGGTCCCTGATGTGTTTTTTTTCCAAATCGAGGGAGGAGATATTGATACTAACCTCACAATCCTGTCGACATTCCAATAATTTTATAGCCGTTTCCAAAACAATCGGAGCAATTTTAGCATAATAGGAGGTGTTTCGGGCAATACTCAAAAATGTAAATGGAGTTAAAATCTCTCCTCTATAATTGATTCTAACCAATAATTCCATTTTATCCAATCGTTCAAATCGATTATCTATTATCGGCTGACCATAACAAATAATCCCATTATTCTCTACACTTTCCTTTAAAATCCGTAAAATTTGCAAGTTTCTTTCAGCCCTAATCCTTTCTTTGGCACTCAAATTATCGGCTACTATAAATTTAGCTTTATCCTGTTTTAATTTTTTAAGTCCCAACCGGGCATCATCATAACCATTTTTTCCCATTCCAATTGAAAATAGGGTTGTCAGCTGGTAATCGATATCGTTTACCCGGAAGGTTTCTTGCTCTATTGCCCGTTGCAATTGCTGTAATTCTCCGATAATTTCCTGTTCTTCCTTTTCTACTTTTAAAAGAGGAACTACAATTACAAATTGCAGTTTACTTAAATTAAATACCTTTCCGTCGGGAAAATGGATAGAGATAAAACGGTAAATGGAACGCTCCAATTCTTGAATTGTAGGGTCTAAAAAGTAGCTCAATAGGTCCTCATAATTCTCTATTTCGACAATTGTTACCAACGGAACTTCCACGTCTTTTAAAAAATCAATTAAAAGCCGACGGGGGTTCATAATTTCACTTACATTAAATGCCAGTGCCGCAAACTCCAAAATCTGTCCCTCATCTAAAATTGGTTTAATAGTTGCCCTTAGATAGATGTTGTCTCCCTTTTTACTTCGGAGTTTTAAAATCCCTTGCCAAATATCCCTTTTAATTCTAATTGTCTCCATTAGGTTTTGAAATTTATTCAAGTCATTCGGTTGTTTTACAGAATGGAAAGGCTTTCCTATTAATTCTTCATATTTATAACCGGTAATTCGGGTAAATTCCGAATTTACCCATTTAAAGAGCCCGTCTGGAGTAAAGGTGGCATAAACCGCTCCCTTTTCAATCATTTCTTTATATTGGGTTAAAAGATTGTAGTTTTGTCGTCGCTCCTCTTCAACTTTCAGATTATGGACAAGTTTTTTAAAAGTATTAATCAATTTCTGTTCGGTAATTGGCTTTAGGATAAACCCATCTACTCCTATTTCAATGGCGTCCAAAAAGTAGGCAGGTTCATCGTAAGCGGTCATTACTAAAATTTTAACGGAAGGGTCGTTTAATTTCATCTCTTTACTCATCTCTAACCCGTTTAAACGGGGCATTAAAATGTCGGTAACAACCACCTTTGGGCTGTATTGTTGAAATATTCTTAAACCTTCCTCTCCATTCTCTGCTAAATAGACCCTTCTAAAAAAAAAGGAAAGGGTTTCCCTTATAACATCCCTTACTTTTTCGTCATCTTCTACAAAAAGGACATCTACCTTTTGAGTAGTTTCCAAAATTTCCTGTAACACTTTTCCGTCTACCATTTTTCACTCCCTCGGTAGGTTTAAAGAAATTTTAAAAATTGCTCCCCTGTTCCAATTTTCTGCTGTTAAACTTCCTCTCAAATGTCGCTCTACAATAATTTTACTCATATATAATCCCAATCCAGTTCCATTTTTTTCCTCTTTTGTTGTAAAGTATGGCTCAAAAATTTTATCGATAATTTCACTTTTAATCCCACCTCCATTATCCTTAATTTCAATAACACATTGGGTTCCCTTTTGATAGGTGGAAATTTCGATAAAGGGATGTTTAACTTTCCGAGTTATTAAAATGTCTTCTCCATTTTTCAGTATGTTTAAAATCACTTGTTTTAACTCATTTACATAAACCTCTACCTCCCTTTTGCACTCATAACGGGTAATTACTTTTATTCCCCTTTCCCGAAGGGAGAGAAGGGCAATGGAAAGGGAATCATCTACAATTTTTGTAATTAGGACCGGTTCCTTCAATTTACTCTCTTTATAAAAATTCCGAAAGTCGCTAATTGTAGAGCTTAAATAGTTTATTAACTCCTCCATCCGATTTAATTCCCGGTCCAATTTTTCCGGTGTAAGTCTTCCCAAAGCTTGACCCAACTTGAGATTGGTTACCATTCCTCCAAGGGAGTTTAAAGGTTGTCGCCATTGGTGGGCAATCATATTAATTAACTCTCCCATCATTGCCAACCGTGATTGGACCATCAATTGTCGGTCCCGTTCTTCGACTTTTTTTATTTCTTCTGCTACCCGTCTATGCAATTCCCGGTTAGTAATTCTAAGGGAGTTTAAAATTGCCAAATTTCGGGTTCCTGCCCAAAAGTTTAAAATTGCAATTAGAGCAATTAAAATTTGAACGATAACCAAAATGTTTACTGTATAGGTAGTAATTTCTGAAAACTCCTGAAAAAATTTTTTTAGGGTATGGTATTCGGTTAGTGAAAAATCTATTGCTAAAATTCCGCTCAGTTGACCATTTAATTTAATAGGGTAAAGGTAGGTTGAATAAACATTTGGAATTTCCTTTTGAATAAAAAATTGAGGAATTCCAGTTTTAATAACCCTCATCCATTTATCCCAATTAAGGGAATAGCTGAAAGTCCTTCCCAATAAAAATTCCTGCTGATAATCTCCATCGGCAATATAACGCCCAAACTCTTTACCTGGCTCGTAGTGGAGTAGAAATATATGTTCAACCTCCTTTCCTTTTAAAAGGTTAAAGGTTGTATTTAATCGGAGAACCAGTTGGGGATTTTTAAGGGCACACTGGTATAAATTTGGAGAAGTATTGCAAACTGCCAAAATTTCTCCTTCTACATTTTGAGCTAAATTCTCCATCCGTCCCTTTATCTGCTCTAATGTGTATTGAAAAACTCGATTTTTTAACAGGGCTAAATTATTGGAAACTAAAAGGGTGGAAATAGCCCCGCCTAATACCAAAAAAATGGAAGAGGCTATAAGCATTATAAAAAAACGGGGGCTTTCAGCCAATTTTCTCATACATTTTCTAAATTTATACAGTAATTTTATTCTCATTGAACTAACCCTTCATACTTTTTTGGGAGCAAAAGTTTAAATTTTTTAATACCTTTTTCTTTAAAAAATAGCTGAATCCTTCCTTTATCCATATAAATTGTGGCTATTGAATCGGGATTTTTCTGAAAAGTGGAGTAGTCGGTGGCAATTAGAGGTAACCTTTTACAATATCCCCGACCTACCTCCACCACCGCCAATGAGCAGTTGGTTACCACTTGAATTCCTTTTCCAGATAGGTTAATGCTCCCATCGGAAATAAATACCTTGACGGGGGTGTGAAAAAGGGCAATCAACACCCCTTCCAATGGATGGGATAAATCACTCCCAACTAAATTTAAATGGATTATTACAGATAAAAATGAGATATAGATTAACTTTTTAATCAAAGGATACTCCTTTGAATTTTAAACAATGTGATACAATTCAATGAAATAAGCTTTAATTTCATCCAATAAAGTGAGTTGAAATTGAAAAACAGGTATATTCGTATCGTTAAAGAATTGAAAAGGGAGGGATTAATTTCACCGGTAACTTCAATGTCTTTAAGAATACCCGATTATAAAATGGCAATAACCACCCCCTATCCTTCTATGGAATTAATTTCAATATCCTATATTCGAAAGGAGTTACGCTGGGAGGAGGGGAGTTGGGACACTCCTATTCACGCCAAAATATATCGACGTATTGAACGGGCAAAGGGAGTTTTATTTCTATTCTTGCCAGAACTATTGGCAATTGTAGAGAAGGAAAAGGAGTTTAAACCTATCGACCTTTGGGGAAAAGGGTTAATCTCTGAAATGGGATTATTGGAATTGGAAACAGAAATTGAAGAGGGTTTAGTCTCTCTCCACAGAAAAGGACACTATCGGGAAAGCACTATTTTTCCCACCCAGTTAGATGCAAAATTTATCCAGCCACTTATACACCATTTAACCGAAAAAAATATAATTATTATCCCTCAAACGGGAGTCTATATAGTGGGTCGCTCCTGGGAAGAGTTGTTGAGAAAAGGATTAACCCTTTACCATTCCGCTTTACTACTTTTAAACCGTTGATTTTTTCTATTCCCAAATATTTTCCCTACTTTTTTGGAATAGTAGTTATAATTTGAATAGTTATTCCCAATTTTAAAAGGAGTTAAATGTTGAGATTTGCTCCATCTCCTACTGGAGATATTCATATTGGAAATTTACGAATTGCCCTAATCAATTATATTGTGGCAAAACAACGTCAAGAGGAGTTAATAATCCGGATTGAGGATACTGACCAAGGGAGGAATATAGTCGGTAAAGATAGGGAGATTGTAGAATTATTAAAACTTTTTGGAATAGAATATAAAGAAGTCTTGTACCAATCGGCAAATTTTAATCTTCATCGGCAGTTGGCTTACCGACTGGTGGAGGAAGGAAAAGCCTTTTTATGTTTTTGTAGTGAGGAGGAATTGGCGGAAGAACGGAAGAGGGCACAGCTCGAAAAACGTCCCTACCGATATTCCGGCAAATGTGCTACTCGCTCCAAAAGGGAGGTTGGAGAGTTGCTCCGACAAAAAAAACCTTTTACAATTCGGGTCTATCCTCCTGAAAAACCTATCCCTTTTACCGACCTTATAAAGGGAAAATTGGAGTTTACTCCCTTTGAAGTGGACAGTTTTATTATTTTACGCCAAAACGGAATTCCCACTTATAATTTCGCCTGTGCAGTTGATGATATGATAGGGAATATTTCAATTGTAATTCGGGGAGAGGATCATCTTTCAAATACTCCTAAACAGATTTATATTCGACAGCTTTTGGGATATTCCAAATCGATACAATATGCCCATATCCCAATTATTCTAAACAGTGTTGGCAAAAAAATGTCGAAACGGGAACAAAGTTCGTCGGTTAAATGGCTTTTGGAGGAGGGTTTTTTACCAGAAGCTATCGGGAATTATCTCCTTCTTTTGGGAAATAGTTTTCAAAAGGAGATTTTTACCCTTAAAGAGGGAATTGAAATATTCGATTTAACAAAAATTTCCAAATCCCCAGCCCGTTTTGATTTAGAAAAATTAAAATTCATCAATCGACACCATATCCGCCGGTTAGTGGAAGAGGGAGTCTCTATTGTTGAACTTTTAGCTCAGTTCAAAAGTTGGAAAAATCAAATAAAGAAAAGGGACAAAAGGGATGGGAAAGATTTGTTGTATAAAACAATTTGGGTAGAAAAGGACAAAAGAATGGGAAAGGGAGAGGGATTGGAGGAGTTGAAGGAGTTGGAAGGGTTGGCAAAACTATATTTGGATGAGGTTGCAACCCTAAAGGAGCTTCTCCAAAAATTGGACAGATTCTATTGGAAACCGACTTATAAACAATTTGAAAAGGAGGTAGAGATATTAAAAAGGGAGATTTTGGAGTTGAGCAACCGGGAATTACCCGTCAATTACAATCAATTTAAAAAGGAATTAATGGCTAAAACCGGTTTAAAGGGCAAAAGGTTTTTTATGCCGTTACGACTTTTGCTAATCGGTCAATCCCACGGACCGGAAATTCGGGATTTATACACTGCCCTTTTTCCGATAATCCCTAAATTAATAGCAAATTACCGATAGTTTTTTAGCTTTAAAATTTTTATTCCCTTTTTTTTTCTTTCAGTCTCAATTTTTTGTTACTTTTTGGTAGATGCTACTTTTTGGTAAAATCGGACTATTCACTTAAATAGGAGAGATAAAAGGAGAAAAAATGAACCCTATTTTAATCAGCTTATTGACAATTATCTCCTTCGGTTTATGGCTTTACAGTTGGGTAATTATTGTAGCAGCAATTATCAGTTGGGTACAACCAAATCCTTTCAATCCATTGGTACAGGTTTTATGGCGATTGACCGAGCCGGTTTATCAATTAATCCGGCGATATATCCCAACCCAGATGGGAGGGTTCGATTTTGCACCAATTTTAGTACTAATTGTTATCAACCTGTTTCAAATGTTGATTAATCAGATTATTTCAAATTTAACTTTAATGGGAGTTTAAAATGAATCGAAAAAGGGAGTTAAAACCCTTTACCCTTTTGGTAGGATTTTTCCTTTTAATAGGAGGAAGTGGATATGGAAAAGAAAAACTTTCCCCAAATTCCCAAATTGCAAACAATAAAACCTCTTTTTCCAATTCCCAACCGGCTACCTCTTCAAATTCCACCCTGTCCTTTTCCAGCGGTTATAAACCGGTTCCTCCCACGTTAGTGGAAATTTTAGCCCATCCACCTTCCATTACACGGGATTTTTTTATTACCCAATACCTCCGTTCTGCCCAAAGTTTTGGACCCGCTTATAAAGGATTTAAAGGATTAAAACGGGTACGGTTACTCCATTGGAAACTTCTTGGGAAACGGTTTCCAACCCAATTTGGAGAAGCCTATCGATGTGTGGATGTCCGCCCCAAATGGTTAAAAGAGGTAAATCCCGGTTGTATTTTGGAAGGAGGATTGAGTTATCGAACCCTTTATCGGTTGTCCATTTCCCAAAAAAAATATCTTCTCCAAACCCTTCCACCCTATTCCCAAATGGGACAAGTGGTTAAATTGTTGGTAAACCGGGATTATTCCACAATTTTGCACTCCTCCCGCTGGACTGCCTTTTTTCTCCGTCATTTTCCATCCTTTTTAAAACCGGTTTTTTCCAAAATTAATTGGCATAACCATTTAAAGGAGGTTGCCGGCTTGATACACTCCACCGCTATTTATGGATATTCCCACTACCTTCCCTTTTTTAATCGGCTGGGAGTAGAGTTGATACAGACCCTTCCTCGACGGGCAAAATGGGATTTGACACTAATTGCCATTAGACAAAACCGAATTGCCCGGGCGGTGGAAATTTTAAAGTCGATAAAACAGAAAACTCCAAAACATTATTTTTGGCTCTGGTTACTTACCAAAAATAAAAAATACCTCCAATATATTGCAGACCATTTCCATCGGGTCAATTTTTATACCCTTTATGCTTATGAAGAGGTTGGCAAAAAATTTCAAATTATTACCAAAGTAAATAGGAATTCGGTTAAAAATCCTCCCTTTAACCAATATGACCCGTGGAGTGTAGCGGAGTTTAAACGTTATTTAAGTAAAATCCGGAAAAACCGGTCGGCTCTGTTGAGGTTGGCAACCCGGTTGGACAGTGACCAAAGTTTTGCTTTAAAAGCCTATGTTTTGGATATTGCCCACAATTTTAATCGTAACTATTTTTTAATTCCCTGGAGCTTTTATCGGGATAAAGACCGAAAATTCCGAGCTTTTGTCTATGCAATTGCAAGACAGGAGAGTCGATTTATTCCCGGCGAAGTAAGTATCGCTTATGCCTTAGGTCCGATGCAGGTAATGCCCTTTTTGGTAAGACATTATAAAGGGAATATTTATAATCAATTCAATTACGGAGAAAATGTAGAGTTGGGAGTAAAGGAGTTAAAGGGATTGTTTAAAAGTTTAAAAAATCCTCTATTTGTGGCTTATGCATACAATGGCGGAATTGGATTTGTAAAACGGAATGTTATACCCAAATTTAAATGGAATGGAAAATACCAGCCTTTTTTAAGTATGGAATTGGTTCCAAAATATGAAAGTCGCCATTACGGAAAAGTCGTGCTTGCAAATTATATAATTTACCGACAACTTTTCGGAGATAAAAATTTTACCCTTCATCGATGGATAGCCTCCCACCAAAAATAGAGCCAATCACCTCCTCCCTTTTTTTAAACCTTTTTTGTTACTTTCTATTCCTATTCCTATTTCTATTCCTTTTTACCTTTTAGGTTAAAGTTTTTATTTGTTATCACCCTCCGACTTCCCTATTTTCCAAAATTTTCCTCCTTTTCCCTCCTCTTTTTTGGGTTCCAATCTTTAGCCCCCTTTCCCTTTTTCCAATCTTTCACCCTGTTAGATATAACTTTTGTTCAATCTTCTCTATTGGAATCGGAATAGGGTTCCAGATGCATAATAATCTACCACCTCTTCTCCCGTTTCGGTATGAACCACCACCATTTGAATAGAAATATTTTTAACTCCGTCCGCTTCCTGTCGCTCCGCTTCCTGTTGTAATCGGATAATTGCTTCCCGGATTGGGTCAATCGGCACTAATTCCTTATATAAAAGGCGACTTTCAACTCGGATGGAGCTATATACAATAGTTATCACCTCGTGGGGTTGGGGAATTTCGCCAAAACTGATAATCTGTTCACCGATAGCTCTACCCATTTTTACCCTTTTTTTGTTATAATTTTAACAATTCCCTCCTACTTTTCAAATTCCCCCAAAAAAAGGGTTTCAATTGGACCGAATAGGAGAACTATTATCCCTTGTGGCAAATGAAAAAGGACTTGATTTTAATGAAGTAAAAGAGGCATTTATCCGCAGTTTAATTAAAACTGCCCGGAAAGTGTTGGGACATGAGGATATTGAAATAGAGGCTGAAATGGATGGGGATGGGTTACATCTCTACCAAATTTTTGAGGTAACCAATTCCGATAAGGCACTGGATAATCCAGAACGGTATCTCTATTTGGACGAAGCCCAAGAGATAGCCGAGGATGTGGAGGTTGGAGATAAAATTAAAATTCCCTTGGATTTAGCCGAATGGGGACGGGCAGCGGCTTATCGACTCCATCGGGAGTTTGAATGGGAAATTACCCGCCTTCTCGAAAATGAGATTTACCGAAAACTAATTTCAAAAGTGAACACAATTGTTACCGGCGAAGTTATGAGGGTTGATGGAAGTGGAAATAGTTGGGTTGACCTGGGACAGGTAAAGGGAATTTTACCTCTCCGGAACCGGATTAAAGGAGAAGAGTTTAAACCGGGAGATACTATTAAAGCCCTTCTAAAATTTGTAAATTTTAACCATCGTCGGGGAATTATGATTGAATTGAGCCGAACCGCTCCCAAATTTTTGGAAAAATTGATAGAGCAAGAAGTGCCGGAAATTAAAGATGGAATTGTTAAAATTTACGGGTCAGCTCGTATTCCGGGAGTTAGAAGTAAAGTGGCAGTTTTTACCAAAAATCGGTTGGTAGACCCGGTCGGAGCAGTAATTGGAAAAAATGGAGTCCGGATTAATGCAGTGGCCAACGAACTCCATGGAGAAAATATCGATGTAATTGAATATTCTGACGATTTAAAGATTTTTATTGGACGGGCTTTGGCTCCCGCAATAGTCCGAGGAGTTACAATCAATAAACAGAAGGGAATTGCCTATGTGGAAGTAGACCGGGAGCAGAAACCTAAAGCTATCGGTAAAAACGGGTCAAATATTATCCTTGCCAGTATGTTGACCAAATATAAAATTGAAGTCAAAGACCGGGAGGAACGGACGAAAAAGGATTTAACAAAATTAGAACAACTCTTCAAGATTTAAAGGAACGGGTCGACCTCTTGAGCTATCGATAGCTAACTAAATAGGAATAGTGGCTGTTGGTTACCAAGTTGATGGTCTAAATTAAACCTCAAAATGGTTTAAATTGGACTTAAATAGGATTAATTTATAGGAAAGGATTAATTTATAAGGAAAGGACTAGTCGAAAAAGTTAGGCAAAATGTAAAATATTTTTGGGTGCTTTAGGTAAAGTAGCCCTTTTCTATTGGAAGAATTATTTTTAATCAATAATTGACAGTTTCGATTCAACCAATTCCTATTGATTGGTCCAATTTATTTCAATTGGATATTAATGCAATTTGGATTAAAAAAAGTCGATTGGATTTTAGTTTCCAATATAAGGATTAAAGGGCAATGGAAATTGAAAAAGGATATAAAATTGGTCCCTTTTGGAGTAATAAACCGGCGGAGTGGTTTAATAAAAAAACTGCTATTTTCTGGAGAATTTCTCCCAGTTCGATTATCCCTCTATTAAAATCGGTTGTTAAGCCGAATGGGGAGTCCCTCTGGAGTAATTTTGGAATTGTTGGAGGAGAAGAGGAAAATTCCAAAGTAGATATTCCGGTAGTTTCAGAAAAATTACCCATTTTATTGGGACGATTGGCAACGGTTTTTGAAATTTATAATCGGGAATTGGAAGAGATGGAAGAAGGAGAGTTATATTTAGACCAATTACTTCAACTCCGAATAAAACCGACTCTTTCCGCCCATAAAACCGATTTAGAACAGGCTACCGCTATTCTCTATCTAATGGAGCAGGGAGATAGAATACCTGTAATTATCGGAAATCTTCCAAAGGACGAATTAAAGGAGCTTTTAAAATTTCTCTATTGGATGGGATTGGAAAAGGGAAAGGTTGGAGTTATTTCTATTTCTCCACTTCTACCTTTTCCAACCTTTTCCGATTTATTGTTTTAATCCTTTTTTCCTTTTTGAGGTTTACTGTTTCAAGTTTAACAAAAAAAGAGGGTAAAATAAATCCAAAAAAGGGATTAAATGAAAATTTTAGTTACCGGTACCGCCGGTTTTATCGGTTTTCATTTAGCTAAACGGCTTTTGGAAGAGGGATATGAGGTTGTAGGATTGGATAATATTAATTCCTATTATGATGTAGAGTTAAAATATGGTCGGTTGGAAAAAACCGGTATCAATCGCCAACAGGTAGAATATGGAAAAATTATAACTTCCACCAAATATCCCAACTATCGATTTATTAAATTGGATTTAGGAGACCGGGAAGGGGTTTTAAAACTATTAAAAGAAGAAAAATTTTGGGGAGTTTGCAATTTAGCAGCCCAAGCGGGAGTGCTCTATTCCTTTAAAGCTCCATTTGAATATTTGAATAGTAACCTGGTAGGTCAGTTAAATCTGTTGGAAGGATTAAAAGAGAGTAAAATTTCCCATTTGGTCAATGCTTCTACCAGTTCAATTTATGGAATAAATCCAATCCATCCCTTTAAACCTACCCACTCCACCGACCATCAAATTAGCCTTTATGCCGCCACCAAAAAAGGAGGAGAGGCAATGTGCCACGCCTATTCTTATATTTATTCCATTCCTACAACAATTCTCCGATTT
>Ga0256828_1001782_pt1 | contig 13286 bp, 14 predicted proteins | sample CV88metaG_FD_185993 | JGI IMG/M metagenome (GOLD analysis project Ga0256828, IMG submission 185993) | Hydrothermal vent microbial communities from East Pacific Rise, Pacific Ocean - CV88 | ecosystem: Environmental > Aquatic > Marine > Hydrothermal vents | place: Pacific Ocean: East Pacific Rise... | reverse complement strand
ACGTGTACTACTTGAACTACCACTTCAAGGTGTTAGTCGTGAAGATGCATATAGAATTGTTCAAAGAAATGCAATGAAAGTTTGGGAAGAGATTCAACAGGGTCGTCCGACTGTAAATGAAAAAGGAGAGTCTCTCTACCTAAATCACCTTCTTGCAGATGAAGAGCTTAGAAGCAAACTGAGTGAAGAGCAAATTCGTGAATGTTTTAACTATGACTACTATACAAAAAATGTAGATAAGATCTTCGCAAGAGTTTTTAAATAGTGAAGAAGTGGTGAGTTTTTACAGTTGTAAAAACTCACACTTATCTCGTTATAACACATCTCTTTTTCCATCACTTTTTCTTATCTCATTTTAATTAAAACTAAAGCACTTTGTTTCACTTATTTTAAGAATTTTTTGGATAAAATCTACTACTTTCTTCTACGATTTTTTATGTAATTATTTTTCTAATGATTATGTGAACAATTCGCAATATTACGCTAGGAAAACTTATGATCACAGTTATAAAAAGAAATGGACGAACAGAGCCATTAGATATTTCAAAGATACAAAAATATACTTCGGCAGCTGTCAAAGGTTTGGAAAATGTTAGTCAAAGTGAACTTGAAGTTGATGCACAGATTCACTTTCGTGACGGTATAACATCCAAAGAGATTCAAGAGACACTCATTAAAACCGCAGTTGATAAGATTGACATAGATGCTCCTAACTGGACATTTGTAGCTTCACGTCTTTTTCTTTTCAATCTCTACCATCAAGTAAATGGTTTTACAGGTTACTGCTCTTTAGAAAAGTATTTTAAGCGTGGGGAAAAAGAGGGACGTATACTGTTAGGACTGCGTGAGATGTATGATCTTGAAGAGTTAGAGAAACACATTAAACCTGAGCGTGATTTGCAGTTTAATTATCTTGGTATTAAAACTCTTTATGATCGTTATCTTATTAAAGATTCCAAGGGAGACCCTATAGAACTTCCACAACATATGTTTATGGCTATAGCTATGTTTCTAGCACAACGTGAAAAGAAACGTACAGAGTGGGCAATTAAATTCTATAATATGATCTCTAAATTTGAAGTGATGTTAGCAACACCAACACTTAGTAATGCAAGAACACCAAGACACCAACTCAGTTCTTGTTACATCGGTTCAACTCCAGATAACATTGAAGGTATCTTTGATGCTTACAAAGAGATGGCAATGCTCTCTAAATTTGGGGGAGGTATCGGTTGGGACTGGACACAGGTTCGCTCAATGGGAAGCTTCATCGACGGACATAAAAATGCAGCAGGTGGAACGATTCCGTTTTTAAAGATAACAAATGATATTGCTATTGCTGTTGATCAACTTGGAACAAGAAAAGGTGCTATTGCCGTTTATCTTGAACCATGGCACATAGATATCAATGACTTTTTAGACCTGAAGAAAAACTCTGGAGAAGAGCGTCGTCGTGCGCATGATCTTTTCCCGGCAATGTGGCTTAATGATCTCTTTATGCAGAGAGTTCAAGAAGATGGTATCTGGACACTCTTTGACCCTTATGATGTACGTGAACTCTCTGAACTTTACGGTGAAGAGTTTAACAAACGTTATGAAGAGTTGGAACAAGATGAGAGTATCATCAAAGAGAAGATTAAAGCAAAAGATCTTTGGAAGAAGATACTAACATCTTACTTTGAAACAGGTTCACCTTTTCTTTGTTTTAAAGATAATGCAAACCGTGCAAATCCTAACGATCATCAAGGTGTTATTCGAAGCTCTAATCTCTGTACTGAGATCTTCCAAAACACACAACCAAACTACTACAAGATAAAATTCATCTTTGAAAATGGTGATAGTGTAAGTTATGAAGAAGATGAAATGGTAACTGTTGACAGTGGTATAACAAAACCTGCCAAAAAAGTTACAGCGCTTGATTCTCTTGGTGGCATGCCAATTTTTGTTGTTGAAAAAGAGAAAATTGATGGTGCTACAGCTGTTTGTAACCTTGCTTCTATAAACCTCTCACGTATCAATACAAAAGAGGATATCGACCGTATCGTTCCAACAGCTGTAAGATGTTTAGACAATGTAATTGACTTAAACTTTTACCCTGTTGAGAAAGTAAAACGAACAAATATGAGAAGCCGATCAATTGGTCTTGGTGTTATGGGTGAAGCACAAATGTTAGCCGAAGCTGGAATCATATGGGGAAGCCAAGAACACTTTGATAAGATAGATGAAGTAATGGAATCTGTTTGTTATAACGCTATTGCAGCATCATCAGATTTGGCAGTCGAAAAAGGAAGTTATCCTGAATTTGAAGGAAGTAAGTGGAGCCGTGGAATATTTCCACAAGACCATGCAAATGCAGATGTTATCAACCTTGTTGATCGTGGTGGACTCTTTGCTTCAACATATGAGTGGGACGAACTTCGTTCACGTGTGAAAAAACAAGGGATGAGAAACGGTTATCTTATGGCTGTGGCACCAACGAGTTCTATCTCAATTCTAACAGGTACAACACAGGCTATTGAGCCAGTATTTAAACGCAAATGGTTTGAAGAGAATCTCTCTGGTCTTATTCCTGTGGTTGTTCCTAAGCTCTCTCCTGAGACATGGAGCTACTATACACCTGCATATGATTTAAATCAAACAGTGCTCATTAAAGCTGCAGCAATTCGTCAAAAATGGATAGATCAAGGGCAATCGCTCAATATCTTTATCACTCTGGATAAAGCAAGTGGAAGATACCTCAATGAGATCTATATGCTGGCATGGAAACTTGGACTCAAATCTACCTACTATCTCAGAAGCCAATCTCCAGAAATGGCAAGTGATGTAGAGGACAGATCTATGGAGTGTGTGGGGTGTCAATAAAATGAGACCATTATTTCAAACAGACATTGCATACTTTTTAGAACGCTTTGATCACTTTAAAGAGAGTGAAATTCGATCTTTAGAAATACTTTCTCCAACAGAAGTCAAGCTTACCTTGACAGCACAGGACAAAGCTAGAGATTTTAACTGGGTTACTATAGAGCTTCTTTTTTTAGAAATAATTGAAGCAAATTTAATAAATGGACCAAAAATTGCTTATTTAGATTTAGATGATGGAATAACACTTATTAAAGAAAATACTAATTATTTATTTTGTATAGGAAATTATAAAACAGTTACATCAGCAAAAGATTCTCAACTCTATTTAATAAGTAATTCAATTAAATATAGAGAGGGTTCATTCTAACTAAAATAAAAGGAATAGTAATGAGTTATCAAGTAAAAGGTGAAATATTAGGTTTTCCAGATACAAAAAATGTACAAATAAATGAGATAGATCCTTTATTTTCAACAATGATAGATACAGATAATGAAAATATCTCGTTTACTTTAGTAAACCCTTATCTTCTAAGAGAGTACAGTATAGATATAACATCAGAAATTCAAGAGATACTTGAAGTTACTGAGGAATCAAATATTGCTGTTTACAATATTTTAGTGATTCAAAAACCATTAGAAAAATCTACTGTAAATTTTTTAGCTCCTATTGTAATTAATCTTGACAAAAAGCTCTTAACTCAGATTATCCTTGAACCTAAAGAACATCCAAATTATGGTATGGCTGAAACTATCGAGTCGTTCAAAGAGAAATAGATGCGTTGTCTTATAACAGATGATTCTAAACTTGCACGTAAAGTTTTAAAAAAAGCACTTTGTGAATATCTTGATGAAGAACAAATTACTGAAGCAAAAAATGGACTTGAAGCGCTCAAAATTCTTCTACAAGAAAAATTTGATCTTATTTTTTTAGACTTGACTATGCCTGTCATGAATGGTTATGAGACTATTCCAAAACTCTTAGATATTCAACCTGATATAAAAATAGTAGTAGTCTCTGCAGATGTTCAACAAAAAGCAAAAGAGCGTGTTCTCTCTCTTGGAGCAGCTATGCATATAGAAAAACCAATCAAAACTTTACAAATAAAAGAGATTTTAGAAGCCCTCTGATGCAAACTTTAAAACTCACTGAAGATGAAGAAGATGTATTACAAGAGTTAATGAACATTGCGTATGGACGTGCAACTGCTGTAGTAGCAGATATGCTTGAGGCCTTTGCATCTTTAAGTATTCCAAATATAACTATCGTAACAACAAAAGAACTTTTTAAAACTTTTGAAGTACTCAAAAATGCTAGCTACTTTTTCTCAACACAAACTTTTAGTGGAGAATTTAATGGAGAGAGTGCTTTTTTTATCAATGAAGAGAGTGCAAAAAACTTAGCCTCTCATCTTGAATTAGAGAGCCAAGATGATTTGGATGATGCTATATTGGAATTAACAAATGTTTTGACATCTTCTCTTATCACTAAACTTGCACAAGAACTTGAAACAGATGTTAATTTTTCACTTCCAAATATTTTAAAAATTCCACTTGAAGAGATGGAGGATGTAGCAACTTTTCAAATGTATTCACAAGTAATAGTTATTGATACTGATTTAAACTTTAAAGATCAGAAAATTAATGGAAAAATATTTATACTTACAAAAGATGAATCAATCTCATGGCTCAAAACAAAGCTCAATGCAATCTTAAATCAACTAATATAGATACAAAAATAGTCTCTGCTATAGACAATGGTGTTATTGTCTTAGATAGTGAACTAACTATTCATCTCTATAACAAATGGTTAGAAATCTATACACACCTCAAGGAAGAAGATGTTCTTGGAAAAAAATTGACAGATATTTTTCCAGAAATTAAAGAAAAAACACTTAAAAGAAAAGTAAAAACAGCACTTGAATTAAATACACCTACTTTTTATACAGCTACTACATCTCACTATCTCATACCTATAAAATTAAATCAGATAAAAAACTCTTTTTTTTCACATATGCAACAAGATGTTAGTATCATCCCTTTTGATCAAGAAAAGAAACTTGTAACACTAATACTTACAGATCAAACAAACATGGCAAACACAAATGCAATACTAAATGCTCATGTACAAAAGATTAAAGAACTAAATGATCAACTATTGCGTGAAAAAGAGATAACAGAGATGCAGCACAATCAACTCCTAAGCTCTTCAAGAAGTGCAGCTATGGGTGAGATGCTAAGTATGATAGCACATCAATGGAGACAACCTTTATCACTTATAACAACACTTCTTGCAAATATAAAAATTAAAAAAGAGTTACAAACATTACATAGCCAAGATATAGATCACTCTTTTGAAAAGATAGATACAACTGTTGCCTATTTATCAGAGACAATAAATGATTTTAGAGATTATTTTAAACCAAATAAAATTAAATCAAAGATTAATATCTCAGAACTTTTTAACAAATCAATCTTTTTTCTCAAAGATGAAATGAATCAACTCAATATAAAGTTTCATATACAAACAGATGAAGATATTGAAATTACCACTTATAAAAATGAACTCTTACAGTGCCTTATCAATATTATAAAAAATTCCCTGGATGCTTTTGAAAATAGTAAGAAAAAAAAGAAACAAATTATAGTAGAAACACAATATGATAATGACTATATCATTATAATAATTCAAGATAATGCAGGTGGAATAAATAATAATATAATACAAAAAGTTTTTGATCCCTATTTTTCAACGAAAAGTAAAAATGGTACAGGATTAGGACTCTATATGTGTCGAGTAATTCTACATGAACATCTAAAAGGAGAGATAAACCTCTCTTCTAAAAACAATGGAACTAAAGTAGCAATAAAGTTACCAAAAAAGATATAAAATACATTCAAAAAAGGAGAAATTATGAGAGTAGTATGTCCACACTGTTTAGCAGTAAACAATGTACCTAAAAAAGATTCTTATAAAAAAGCTAACTGTGGTAAATGTAAAAATTCACTACTAGAGACAAAACCTATGGAGTTAAATGAAGGCAACTTCGATACTGTTGTTGCTAACAATGAGATTCCTGTTATTGTAGATTTTTGGGCACCATGGTGTGGTCCATGTCAAATGATGGCACCAAACTTTGAGCGTGCTGCACAGGAGTTTCCACTCAAAGCCCGTTTTGCAAAAGTAAATACAGAAGAGGCTCAAAATCTTGGTGCTCGTTTTGGAATTCGCTCTATTCCAACTATTATTGTCTTTAAAGATGGACGTGAAGTTGATCGTGTAAGTGGAGCACTTGACGCTAACGCACTTGCATCACTTGCTGCAAGATACGCTAACTAACAAACTATTTTATATAAGAGCAGCAGTAGTCTGTAACAGTTTTAATCTTAAGATCAAATGAGCTGTTTGCAGGCACTTCAAAAGTCTCAGGAGTAGAGAGGGTTTTCCACTCTTCACCTGGGAGTCTAATATCTAACTCACCACTCATCATCTCCATAATCTCTTTATCAGCAGTATTAAAAGTATATTCACCCGGAAGCATAATACCAAGTGATTTTATCTCACCATCTGCGAATTCTACCGTTCTACTTGTTACTTTACCATCATAGTAGATATTTGCCTCTTTTACTACTGTTACATTTTCAAATTTTGCCATTATATGCCTTTTGATTTTTTTTCATAAAATAATACCCTAAAATGGTATATATAACTGTTTGCGTGAGCAAAATTAGAGAGTTTGTTCCTAAAGCACTAAGAGGTGCACCTAATTGATTGAGTTTTAAAAAGCCCTGAATAGCTGTAGTAGAAGGAAAAAGCAAGGCAATATCATAAACAAATTTTGGAATCGATTCTATAGGCCAAACAAATCCTGCACTAAAAACCAGAGGAAGAGAACTAAACAAAATAACCGGTGTAGCAATCTCACGCTCCCTAAAAAGTGCTCCGAGTACTATCCCTAAAGAGATACTAGCAGTTAAAAAAAGTACTCCAAAAGATATCAATGAAGCCATATCAGCAAGTTGTGTCACACCAAAGAAGGAAAAAGAGAATCCAAAATAGTAGAGCATATGAATAAAAAAGAGTGTACCAAAAATGATATAGCGACTTAACATCATCTGCCATACCTTTGCGTGTATATAGTACCCTTTGATACCTTTTTTCATTCTCTCATTGATACCACCACCAAGTATTCCCATTCCTATGAGAAGTGTCTGCTGTAAAATAAGTACAAAAACAGCAGGTATAACATACTGAATATATGAACCATATCTGTTAAAAAGAGATATATCATTAAGAGAAAAAGGAGTCAATTGATCTTTAACAGCCGACATAGGAGTCTGCTTGATTAAAAGTTTTGCAGCTTTAGCACCACCTGCTTCTTGCATAACACTCTTTAAAGTTGCTTCCATCAGTGCTCCATAGATTAAAAAATAACTGTTATCCACTCCCAATGCTACTGTAGGAGAGTGACCCAGGCTTAGGTCTCTACTAAAGTGAGCAGGAATAATAATTACACCCTTTATCTCATCTGCAACAATGGCTTTTAACGCATCCTCTTTACTCATATCATAACGCACAATATCTATCTGCGGTGTAGCTCTTAGCTTATAGATGAGTGCACGTGATTTCTCACTTCTATCATAATCAACGATACTCACAGGAAGATTTGTTACACTCTGTTTTACATAAGGTTGTGGATATAAAAAAGAGTAGAGTAACACACCACCAATAACAGTTAGCATTAAAGCTACATCAGTGACAACCAGTTTCAACTCACCCTTAAATACTTCAAAAAAACTCATCTAGCAAGCCTCTGTTTAAATTGCCAAATCACAGGTATAAAAAAGAGTAAAAAAAGAGCAATATGATAGAGATTATCCAGCTGCTGTAGTGCTGAAGCACCGTAGTTTGCCAAAGATATCTGGATATTGACAAGATAGGAAACAGGCAGAAGGTCTCTCCAAAAGATTGCAAAAGCATTCATCGAGTAAATCGGAAATGTTATTCCCAAAAAAGCAAAAGCCGGTGCTGTATATACTGCTCCTAGACTTAATGCCCTTGCATAATCAAACCCTGTAACAAACAAAAAAAGTGCTACTGCCTGATAAGCAATTGTTGTTAAAAATATTGCAAAAAGCATTACAGATAATGAGCCTTCAAATGGCCATGGCTCAACTCCATAAAGATAAAAGACATATCCTGCACCTAAAAGAAAATAAGCCATAGTATATGGAAAAATCTTGCCTAAAGTCTTCATAATAAGAGATCCTTCTCTAAAAAACTCCTGCTCTTTTTTTGCTTTAAATAAAGATCCAAAACTTACAATAGTCCCAATGACCACAAAAATTTGCCAAATAGAAGGCAGCAGTGCAGAGACTAAAAAATAGAAGTAATTTTTATAAGTATTAAAAAATGTTGCTGTATAGAGTTTTATTGGTGCAACATTTGCTATAGCCTCATACAGAGGCTCATCTTTAGCAAGATTCCATCCAACTTCAACACTCCCTGCTACTCCAGATACTGTCTCAAGCAGAGCAGCTTTAAATATCTTTGAGATTAAAATATACTGTGTATTAAGTAGAGCTGTAACTTTGGGTGATTTTTTTAAATATACATCTTTAGTGAAATTTTTTGGAATGATTATAACTCCATAAACTTTACTCTCTTGAAGTAATCTTTTTGCAGAAATTACATCATTACACTGTTGTGTTATGTGTATAGTTGAAGATGCATCAATATCAAATAGTACCTTGCGTGAGAGAGAACTTTTATCATAATCAACAACTGCTACAGGAAGATCATGAGCAACACCCTCTTTAAAAATTGCAATAATCAGTGCAAAACAGAGCAGTGGAAAAATAGTAATAAGTCCCAACTTATACCAAGAACTTTTTATCTGTCTGAGCTCCTCTTTTAATGCCCAGAGAAAATCCTCAAACATTACAGCTCCACTAAAACACTCATACCGACACGTAGACCTTCAATCTTTTGCAATGGACGCAATTCCACCTCAAAACTCTTCATATCAAAAGCCTTTCCACTCTCAGTAGCTCTCCATGTAGCAAAATCTCCCATCGGTGCAATATAGCTTACTTTAAATGTATAACTTTTTCCAAGAGCGGGAATACGAAGTTGCATCTGGCTTCCCTTTTTAAAATAGTGAAGATAATCCTCACGCACTGCAAAACGTGCCCATGCATCATTCATATCCAAACTCATAACAACTGGAAAACCACTAGGTGAGAGTTCGCCTGAGTGAAGCAGTACTTCTGATACCTCTGCATCATGAAAAGCATATGCTTTTGTCTCTTTGACATAAGCATCTACCTCATCAACTTTTGCAGCATAAACTCTCTCTTGCGCTGCTGCGGCTTTTTTTACCTCAACACGAGCACCTTTTTTAGCCATAATATAGAGCTCTTTTGCTGCATTAGTTGTATGTTTTGCTGCTTTATATTTCGTAGCAACTTCATCCCTTTTCTGTTCAGAGACTACACCTTGTACATAGAGAGCTTCTACTCTATCATAGGTCTTTTTCATAAGATCTTCTGCAGCCTGCGCTTTTTGATACTGCTCATATGCCGCTTTTATCTTCTCTTTTCTTGCTCCACGCTCAGCCTGTGTTTTTTTAGCAGCTGCAGCATCTTTTGCAGCTTCAGCCTGCATAAGTTTTGCTGTAATTTCTGGGGAATTTATACTAAAAACAACATCACCAACTTTAAGCATATCTCCCTTTTTAACAAATACCTCTGCTATACGTCCTGGCAGTTTTGAGGAGATGGCATAACTTTGTGCATCTATTTCACCTTGAAGAACTACTTTTTTAGGAACTTCATAAGCTTTATAAAAATCATACGCAACCCAGATAAAAAATGCACTCATTAAAACTACAACTGTAAAAATCCCTATTTTTTGTTTCATTATTACTCCAATATCTCTGCTTCTTTATTTATCTCAAAAAATTTCTCTCTCTGACCACTTAAAACAAGCAACTGAGAGAGTCTTAATACAAAATTATATGCAGCATTGACTCTTTTTGTTTTTACACTCTCTAAAAAGAGTTCAGCATCAACAACATCACTTGAAGTTGCTAGTCCCTCTTTAAAAGAGAGTGATCGCAGTCTATAGTTCTCTTGTGCTAAAGCAAGTGAAGAGTCAAGTGATCGGTACTCTTTGAGTGAAGAGAGCATCTCTTTATAACTCTTCTCCAACAATATTTTTAAATTTTCTAAAGCCTCTTTTTTAAGTGCTACTACTTTACTATCTTGCAGTTTTGCTATCTCTAACTCTTCAGACCTGTCTTCTCTGGCTAAAATATCAAACTGCAACATAACACCTGCAAACCAATTTGGAAGGGATTGCATCAATACAGAATCATCTCTATAAAGATTATAGTTTGCAAAACCTATAACATCAGGCTTAAAAGCTGCTTTTTTTATCTCAATAAGAGATTTTGTCTGTTTTGATTTTGCATCAAATAAAGAGAGTGTTGCACTTTTTTGCTCTAAAGCATCTTCATAGTAAGAAAATTTTTCCTCTTTATTATAAACAAAAAGTTTTGATGAGATTTCTTGTTCGGAGTGTGTTAGCAGAGCAAGAGCACGTTTTGTTATTGCAAGAGTATCAGCGGATTTATCTCTTTCTATCTTCGCTGCATCTCGTTTTACTTCAGCATTTAAAAGTTCTACTTTTGAAATTTGACCCTGCTTGGCTAACTTTTGGGCATTTTCATAATGAAGCTGGAGTGCACTAAGTGCTTCTTGACGAGTTTTATAGAGTGAATCAGCTACTACAACACCATAGTAGTATTTTATAAGTTTTAAGAACTCTTTATCTTTTTTCATCTCCAGCATTGCTTTTGCTTCATCAACCTTTGCACTATAAATATCTTGCGCAGCATCTATCTTTCCACCAACATAAAGTGGCCACATCATTTGAAGATCTGCTAAAAATATATCTTCTTTTGAAAGATCAAGTGATGAAGGAAAAGGGATAGAAAATGCAGCCATTAGTTGAGAAATACTACTTGTATCAATATCTACAGGCTTATCAAGATGTGTATAGTTTGCACTTAAAGAGATACTTGGTAAGTACATCGATTTTGCAGATTTACTTTTCAGTTTTGCTGCATACATATCATTTTTAGATGCCTGCATACCACTGTTTTTACTCTCTACAATTCTCCATGCCTCTTCAATGCTCATCGAAGCAAAAAGTGCTGTTGTTGTTAAAAAAAGTAAAAAAAACTTCATCCTTTTAACCTTACTCTTTGAGAATGTGTAATGGCTACTGCCATAGCATCTGTAATATCAAGAGGTTTTATCTCTTTTTTAATTCCTAAAAGTCTTTTAACCATAAAAGCTACCTGTTCCTTTTGTGCTTTTGCCTTACCCGTCAACGCTTTTTTTACCTGCAGAGCAGTATATTCATGAAATTGACCAAATTCTTGAAGAAGTTTAAGCATAATAGCTCCTCGAAACTGTGCCAGTTTTATCGTTGTAGCTGGATTATGTGCATAAAATATATCTTCCATTGCTACTTCATCAATTTGATGTTTAGAAAAAAGCATCTCTATACCTTCTACCATCTGTGGTATCTGAAATTGAAGATTTTCAGCCTTCATTTTTATAAGTCCAGCCTCAATAAGTGCAATTTTTCCATTTTCAAGTTTTATAAGTGCATATCCAAGATTTCTTGTTCCCGGATCTATTCCAAGTATTGTCATGATGGCATTATATCAAAGATATTCACATATGAGAATTATTCACTATTCACATATTTTTAACCCAATTTTATGGATTTGTTGAGTACTATTCACATATAATTTAAAAAATAGGTTTTTATGTGAATATTGGTCAAGAAGTTTTAGAAGCACTTAAAGATGAGATAACAGAGATAGAATATAAACGCTATATCCAACATCTTATATATGATAGTAAAAAATCTACAAGTGATATGGCAATTTTTTACGCACCCAATGCACTTGTTCTAAACTGGATAAAAAATAAGTATAGTGATAAAATATCTCATCTTTTTGAAGTAAAAACAGGTTCAAAAGTAACTGTACAAATTACCCTCAAAAACACAATAGAACGAAAAAAAAGCAAAAAGGTAAAAGAGGTAAAACAGAGTTCTTCTCTCTTAAATCCTTCACACTCATTTGACAACTTTATGGTAGGTGGTTCAAACCAGTTTGCCTATGCAGCAGTAAAAAGTGCCAGTGAAAATCCTGGAAAAGTATATAATCCCGTCTTTATTTATGGTGGAGTAGGACTTGGAAAGACTCACCTTATGCAAGCTGCCGGGAATGTACTGCAAAATGCAGGAAAAGTTGTTATATACACTACAGTAGAACAATTCTTAAATGACTTTATTCGCCATGTTCGGAACAAAACTATGGAACGTTTTCAAGAGAAGTACCGTAAATGTGATGTACTACTTATTGATGATATTCAATTCCTCTCAAATAAAGAGGGAATCCAAGAGGAGTTCTTTCACACTTTTGAAGCCCTCAAAGGTGCAGGAAAACAGATCATTCTTACAGCTGATAAACACCCTAAAAAGATTGGTGGTCTTGAAGCACGTCTTCAAAGTCGCTTTGAATGGGGACTTGTTGCCGATATTCAACCACCTGAACTAGAGACAAAGATTGCCATTATCAAGAAAAAATGTGAAATTAACAAAGTTCGTCTCTCTGAAGATATCGTTAATTATATTGCAACAGTAATTGAGAGCAATGTACGTGAGATAGAGGGAATTTTATCAAAACTTCATGCCTATTCACAACTAATGCATGTAGATATTGATCTTGAATTTACAAAAAATGTACTCAAAGATCAAATGAATGAAAATCGTGAAAACCTTACAATGGATAAAATTACACAGATTGTTGCTAAAGATCTTAATATCAAACCAAGTGAAATTCGTTCTAAAGGAAGAAGTAAAAATATTGTTTATGCTCGTCGTATTAGTATCTATATCTGTCGTGAACTCACGCAAAATACAATGCCTCAACTTGCACAGTACTTTGGTATGAAAGATCATACAGCAATCAGTCACACTATTAAAAAAATCAATGATCTTATCAAAGATGATGAAGATTTTAGAGTAAAAATAGAAGAATTAACAAACAAAATAACTGCCTCTTCATAGGTTTTGACAAAAAATCTTTAAAAAAAAAGATATAATTGTAAAAGTGAATAGATGTGAATGAGACTTAAGTGCTTCATCACATCCAAAAGTATGCTAGAGTAGGAATAAAAGTAGGATTTTCACCTATTCACTACCACCTACTACTACATACTAAAAATTATATAATAAATAGGAATTTCAAAAATGAAGATTAACATAGCTAAATCTGTTCTAGAGAATATATTAATCCATTCAGGACCTTTTCTAGAAAAAAAAGATACTTCTCAAATTACTT
>Ga0256828_1001781_pt1 | contig 13290 bp, 9 predicted proteins | sample CV88metaG_FD_185993 | JGI IMG/M metagenome (GOLD analysis project Ga0256828, IMG submission 185993) | Hydrothermal vent microbial communities from East Pacific Rise, Pacific Ocean - CV88 | ecosystem: Environmental > Aquatic > Marine > Hydrothermal vents | place: Pacific Ocean: East Pacific Rise... | reverse complement strand
CAAAGCTTGTCATCATATCATCTTTTTTCTAAGATGTAATATGGCTTAAATTTTGGGGCTTTAACATCAAATTTTTTACCTCTTATACATGCTATATCTATTGCATACATACTCCCATTACCTTTTTTTAGGTGGCTTTTCTCTCCTTGGGTTATTCTGCATCATGCTAAGTTCATTTTTAATAGGTAAGGGTTTGTTTCTTTTTTTGTTTCTTTTTTTATTATTTTTGGTTGTTTAATTACTTCTTTTTTTTCTATCACTTTCTTTTCTGTCTTTTTTGCTTCTTTTTTCACTTCTTTTATTTGTTTAGGTTCTTCTTTAGCATAACTTAATTTTACTAAACTTATTTGTTTAGGTTCTTCTTGTATTTTCTTTATTTCATCTTTTAAAGAACTATCAAATCTTTTTTTAAATTCAATAAAAATACTTTCTTTTTCTTCTTCTTTCTTTTTTATCTCTTCTTTTAGCATTTTAATTTCTTTTTCTTTCTCTTTTATTTTATCTCAAATAGAATTTATCTCATTATTTATTTTTTCTATTCTTTCTATATTTTCTTTAATAGCTCTTTCTTTTAATGTAGCATAATTATATCATACACTAATCAAAAGTAACACTACCAATAAATAAATAAGAGTTTGTTTTGAAAAAATCTTTTTTACAAGTTTTTTAAAAATATCAAAATAATATTTAATAGTTCCTTGTATATATTTTATTTTTAGTCTAATTTCTATTCTTTTTTTTCTAGATATTAGTTTTTCTATAAAAAGCATTTGTTTTTTCTTATTAAATTAAAATCTTTTTACACTTAAAATTCTATTTATATCTTTTTAGAAAGCAAGTTTTATTTTAAAAAAGATTTGCATTTTAATTATTTTATATTGTAAATAAAAAAAGATATGATTTTTAAAATCATATCTTTTTAAAAGACCACTCTTATATTTGAGAAAGACTAGCTTTCTTTTTTAGCAGATTTATATCCTAGTAATCCTAGAGATAATAATCCTAATAGTAAGAAAATTGTATTTTCCATAGGTCAAGTATCTTTTTTAGTTAAAGTTTCTTTAACTTCTTTTTCTTTAACTTCTGGGTTGTAGTTAGCTAAAGCTGTATTATCTTCATTAGCTTCTACATATTCAATAGTATCCCCAGTGAATTGTAAACCTTCAACTTCATCAAAAGTGATTTCTCCTAATTCTTTTGGTTGAGTTAATTCTTCTGCATAGAATTTAGGAGCATTATTTAATACTAATAATTCAGTTGAATTGTTTCTATCTTCTGGATTATAAATTAAATATACTTTATCTCCAGCTTTTACTTCAACACCATTAGTATTGTTTTCAATATCTTCTAATGAATAAGTAGTAGTTCCTTCATCATTACTTACAATTACAGAGAAACTAGCTTTTAAATCATCAGAAACATTTCCATCTCCTAATACAAGATTTACTAAAGTTAAATCTTCTGTTCCAGTAGCAAATTCAACTGCATAAGTTTTAGTTGCATCTTCAATTGGGAAATTGAATTTATATGCATTTTCTGTATCTGCTACTTTTTCAAAAGTAGGAGTTTCCATTTCAACATCTTCTGCATTAGCATCTGTATTATCTTCTCCTAATGTGTCTCCATCAAGAGTATCTTCTCCTGTACCATCATCAAGAGTAAGGTCATCTTCTCCAGTTCCATCATCTAGAGTTAATTCATCTCCAGTTGTGTCCCCAGTTCCAGTATCTCCAAGAGTATCATCTGTACCAGTTCAAGCATCAGTAGTTACTGCTTGGTCTCCATTATCTAATAACTCTAAGTCATCTGCTGCATGAGTTAATGGAGCAATAAATGCTAATAGCATTAAAATTGTTAACAATTTTTTCATAATATTCATTATTATAAAAATAAAATAAAATTAAATTAGTGCAACTAATTATGTGCAAGGTTATAATAGTATATTAAATATAAAAATCAAGTTTTTTTATACTTTTTTATTATATTTTTCTACATCCCCTTAGTAGCTTTTAAAGTTTTTACAATTTTCTTTAAAATATAAGGATAAAAAGGAGTATCTAATTTATTTAAACCTTCTCAATAAAAAGGCAATTCTCCAGCAAAATAATCCATTAATGCTTTCTCTTCTTTTAATTCAAAAGATGAAACAAATAAATCTTTAACTTGCTTAATTGGAGTATCTTTATCAGATAATCTTAAAATCAAATCTAAGTTAGCATTAATAAATTTATTATGTAAGTAATCATAATATAACTTTGGCTTAGTAAATTTTTCATTTAAGTCTCTAATTAAGTATCCTTTTTCATTATAAAGTTTCCAAGTTTTTTCCTCAAATAATTTATATCCTTCTACAAATAAAGTATCATCTTTATTTAATTTGCCTTCTTCATATTCCTTATAAATAACTGCAATAGGTTTTTGTAAAGTACTTTCTAACCAGTCTATTGCTATTGCAGATAAGAAATCTTCAATTTCTGCTCTGTCTTTAAATATAAAAATACCTTCTTCTCTTAATTTAAAATAATCTATTCAAATATCTTCTATAACTGCCTCAACTTTTTCATTATCTATTTTATTTAGTAATTTTTGTGAAACAATTATTTTTAATACATTTACAATATCCATTAAATCAATATTGTTTTGTACTGCATATCATTTAAGTGTGAATAAACCATCTAAAGGATTTGTAATATGCATAGTAGAAAAAGTAGACATCATATTTGCAAGTTCATTTGTTTGCAATAATGTTGTGGCATCTCTTATTTCTCAAATAAGTAATAAGTCAGGGTCTTGTCTTTTTACTCATTTTATCATTTGTTGAAAAGCCTCTGGATTAGATTTAACTTGAATTTGATTATAATTCAAATTTTGACTTTCAATAGGGTCTTCAAAAGTTAAAATCTTTACAACTTTACCTTTATCTAAAGAACTATCAAAAATATAATCTAATAAATTTCTAATAGAAGTAGATTTTCAAGACCTAGTTTTTCAGATAATCAAGAAAATTCATCTATCTTGTTCTGCATAAGCCTTCATTAGTTCTACATCTTCTTTTGAGTAAGACATTTCTAATGTTACATCTGGAGAAGGAGAAGGAATTTTCTTAACTGTTGGATATAATCCAAATAAATTTTTAAGTTTTTCTTCTACCTCTGGTTGTTTTAATCCTTCATAAGTAGTATCAATATGTTCTGTTTTTCTTATTGAGATAGAAACTCTGTCCCCATCTCTCATTATATTTGTTCTTTGTTCTACTCAACCAATAGAAAAACCTAAATCTTCTACTGCTGTATCTCAAATAGTAGCTCAAAGAGTAAACATATCTGTAATAAAGTTTTCTAATTCATTAAATGTAAACATAGTTTGGTCTTGTTCTCAATTTCTCCAAACAATATTCTTATATGTTCAATTTATTCTCATCTTTATTCTAGAATAATTCTTTTTCTTAGAACCAAAGAAATCCAAATCAGAAATCTTTTTATGGAAATACATATAAGATAGAATATTTCTTGTCAATACAGATACTCAAAATATAGCAAGTTTACTAGAAATTTTATCAAAGATATAGTAGAATATATCTGCATTAACAAATACAAAGATATGTTCACTATTTTTATATTTATCTTCTACAAACAATATTGCATTATTTAAAGTATTCATAGTAACTTGTGAAAGTATCACAAATACTTTACTTCATATAGCTACTGTTAAATAATTATCTCAATTTTCAATAACTACATTAGACATTACTATATGATAAATCAAGAATACTAAATCTATCTTTTCTACTTGGTCTATATTTTCTATAATATTTGTAATATTGGACATCATGCTAAAGATATTTTTGGCTTTTTTATCTCCAATAATATTTAATACTTTAAAAGTATTATCTTTAAAATTATTAGCTTCTTTTTTATAGTCCAAGAAAGAATTAAAAATACTATTTAGATATTTAGAAAAATCATCTTCTTTAGGAATAACATTATCTTCTTTGATTATTATATCAAAGTAAGCAATAATTTTTTCAAATAATTTATCTTTTTTGATATATCTATCTTTAGTAGCTTTTAGTGTAGCATCATATTGCTCCATATTGATAGTTCCCAATTCTAGTTTTTCTCAAAGGTCTTTATATTCTCTAATATATTCTACAATATTTTCTCCTAGTTTTAATAATTTAATACTAGTAATATTATTCTTCTCTAAAACATTTAAAAAGTCATCAGAGCTTAATAAATCATAATTTACAAGGTGTTTATTGTTTATAAATAACACACTTTTTGTAATATATGTAATATATTTTTTAATATCATTAATATTTCAACTAGACAAGAAGAAAGAGAATATAAATTTATCTATTTTATAATAAGCTAGTAGTAAATTAATACTTTGTCTATTATAATATTTTAATACTTTTTCTTCTTCAAGATAATCTAAGAAAAAACTTTTAAAAATAAATTCTTCTTCTTGAATTAGTCTTTTATAAATTTCTTCAATTATATCAAATAAAGCTTTATTTTGTTTTTTGAAATTCTTTTGTTCTTTTTCAGACATTTTATTATAAATATCTAAAGTTTCTACAATAGATTTAAAATTCTTTACATAAAAAGCCAATAAATAATATTTATATAAATCTAAATTTTTATTTTCTACTAGAGCTTTTGTTTTTTCATCATTATATAAGAAAGCTTTTATTTCCTTTTCTTTTTCTTTTAATTGTTTTCTTATATCAGATAATTTTACATTTTGTTCTAAAGAAATATTAAAATTTTCAAATAGATTTACTAGATAATCTTCAAAAAGGTCATTATTTAATAAAATTGTTTCATAATGTCATAAAAGATTTTTATATTTACCTAATAAATAATTTTTTGCTAAAATATTTTCATAATTTACATTATCTATCTTTTCTTTAAAATAAAACTCTTTTATATGTTTTTGTTTTTTAAAAATATTAAGATTATATTTGATATACTTCAAGAAGCTATCCTTTTTATTAAATTCTTTATTATTTCTTAAAAAGACTTCTATCATTTTTTCAAAATCTTTCTCAAAATCATTTGCAATTAATAGTTCTTTTTTCTTTTCAAAGCTAGAAAAACTAGTTATTCAACCTATTTCTTCTAATTTAGATAAAGAAGTAAAAAACTCTTCTAATACTTTTAAACTTTCTTTTCAGATTTTATTCTTATTGTTTTCAAAAAAGTTTTTCTTGTTTATAAAATTCTTATAAACTTCTTGATTTTCCATAAAAATTTGAGACATAGTTAACTCATCATAGTTTTGCAACCAAGATATATCTCACTCAAATATAGAAAATATATTAGAAACCTTTTCATTATTGAAAGTTAATTTAAAACCATCTTTTTCTAAAAAGTTACTTCCTTTTTGTTCTTCTTTGTTTAATAAAGAACCTAAAGAGATATTATGAATATTTAAGTATTCAAATAAATTTAAGAATACAAATTCATTATCAATAAGTAAATCTATTAATTTATCTAATTCTTTTTTATAATTAGGAATTTCTTTAAAAATTTTTTCTAATCTTTTTTTATGTTCAATAAATTCTTGCAATTTAGCTTCTGCTTCTTTTTTAGTTTCTTTATCTTTAATTTTCTTTATTTCTTCTTTCTTTCAAGTAATTATATTGTCATATAATTCTCAAATTTTATTATTCTCATAGAAAAAATGGAATAAAGTAATTAAATAAATTTTATTGAATACCTTGTATAAAGTATTTTTTAAAGTTGAACTATCTATTTTAGAAATTTTAGATTGTAAATCTTCTAATTTATCAAATCTATAATCTCCTAGTAAATATTTTTTAAGATATAAGAATAATTCTTCTTTTTCAGAGATAAGTTTCCCCATTTTAGAGTATCCCATATCCTCTAAAATCTTTTCTTTAATATCTACTTGATAATTTTTTAATATAAATTCATCAAGTTTTCTGTCAATTAAAGCTTTTTGTTGCCCTAAAACTTCTCTTCTAGTTTTTTCATCTGCATCTAGTAAAGAACTTTGTTTTAAAAAATGTAATTCTATTTGTTTTCTATCTTTTTTTATTTTTTCTTCTCATAAATATTCTTTATATCTTCCAACTACATATTCTCATAATAGTTTTTCTTTAGCTTTTATTTGTAAAACTTCATTAAATAATTTTGAAATAAACTCAAAATTGAAATTAGGGTCATTAAAAAAGAAATAACCTTTATTTTCCATTCTACCTTGTTTGAAATTTAATTGAGATAAATAGATTTTCTCCAAATGAGTAGGAGAAAGCATTTTTAGATTTAATAAACCATCTAATAAAAAGCTTGTATCATGATTTAAGAAGCTTTCAATATCTTTTAGGTAGTCTGTATTATATTTCAATAAAAAGTCTATATATGCTTGATTTATTTGGTATAATCTAGCATTTGACACTCCACAATATTCTCTCAAATAATGTGTAAGTGCTTTTTCTTTTTTCATTTTATTCTTTAGTCCATCTTTTAAATTCATAGAATATTTTTAAAGTAATAAATTATTTTTGTTTTTAGAAATTAGATATAGTAAGTTCCAATTTCTTTTTCTTTTTCTTTATATAATCTCATTTGTTTAATTTTCTTAATCTCTAATCCCTCTAGAATTATCAAAAAAATAAAAAATCATGCAATTCCCCAAAACATCAAATTAAAGAAAAGTAACCACCAAATTATATAAGCCAAAAAGTTTTCATTTTTATATAACTTTGAGAAATAAGCTATAATAAAAAATATAGTTTCATAAACTAAATATTTTATAAACTTATAAATCCTTACTTCTACAATAACTTTTTTGTTTTTTTGTTTCTTAGGTTTCTCTTCTAGTATGTATCTATTTTGATATACTTCCTGTTTTACAAAATCAGAAATTGTATTCAAATCATTATTCTTTCCTTGCATATTCTCATAAAATAAAACTATATTATCAATTACTAACCCTAAATATATTTATAAAAAGAAAAAAAACAAGTAAAAATATTAAAAAAACTCCATATTTAATGGAGTTTATAAAACTAGTTTAATTCTTGCAATAAATTATCAATATCTCAATTCACTTCTGTATCAATTTTTAATTCTTCAATTCTTTCCATAATCCTTTGATTAAAATAATCAAATATTCCTTCATAAGTTTTTCTTTTGTCTTCATTTTGAATTTTAGATATTTTTCTAACTTTCAAATCTTCAATTTTTGTATGGATTTTTTCTAAAGTTTCAATTTGTTTATCATTATCTAGTTTTTTAAGTCTTTCTAAAAATCTATCAATTTTGTTATCTAATCTAGTTTTTAACTTATCAGAGATATTTGTTTTTTCTCCCTTTTCTTTCTTTGTAGCTCTTTTTTCTTTAGCTTCTACAATTTTATTTTCTGCTTTTTCTTTAGTCTCTGCATATTTATTTTTAGCTTTTTCTTTTAATTCTTTAGCTTTTTCTTTAGCTTGTTCATATTTTTCTTTTGATACTCTAGATAAACACTCTTTAGTACTTTCTTCTTCTCAACACTTATTTTTTTCTCTTAATTTTTCTTCTGCTTTTTCCTTAGTTACTTTAGCTTTTTCAGCTGCAACATCTTTGTAACATTTAAGTTTATCTTTAAAATTCTGAATATTTTTACAATTTTCTTGTGCTACTACTTCTTGATTTTCTTCTTGTGTAGAATATTCCTCTAAAGAAGCATTAGCAGTAGAAACCATAATTACTCATAAAAGAGATATAATTGCTCAACTAGTTATTTTTTTCATAAGTTTAATAGTTATTTAATAAAAAAATAGTGTGATTTTTTCACACTATTACTATAAGAAATTTTAAACAAAAGTAAAAAAAATTACTTAAATTGGTCTAAGTTTTTATATCTGTAAATCTTATCTTGTGGACTAGGTAAAGCATTTCAATAAGTCTGTGTAAAAAGTTTATTCTTTTTATCAATATAAAATCTATAAACATTTTCAGTTAAATCATTTCTAATTGTTTTAGTTATCACAACACTAGGTTTATATATTTTTCTTAATTCCTTTTGTTCTTTTTCTTCTTTTAATCTTCTTGTTACATTTTTCTCATGCTCTGATTTAGAATAAGTTTCAATTTTAAATTTCTTTCAAAGAATTTTCATATCTTTCAATTTTTCTAATATCTCCATAAATTGCAATTGACTTGTTCAATTTACATGATACAAAAAACTATAATTACCTTCCATGTGATTATAATTATCCTCTAAGGAATAAGAAGCTCCTAAATTTTGCAATTTTCTAGCTAATTTCTTATCTTTTATTCCCTTTATTGCTATATAAAATATTCATGCATCTTCTCATAAACTCTCAACATAATCAAACATTTGCTTTTTTGTTAAATATTCAGTAGCCATAATTATTTTTTTAAGAAATATTATTTTACTTTTCTTGGTCTTCCTCTCCCTCTTTTTTTAGGAACTTTATTATTAGTTTCTTCTTTTTTTCTTTCTTCTTTTAAATTTTTAGCTTCAACTTTGTCTGAAAATTCTTTTAATATTTTTTCTACTTCTTCTACTTTTCCAGTTGGTAATTCTATTTCAATAGCAACTCCTCCTTTTTGTTTCTTTTCAAAATCCTTTATTAATTTTCAAATAATATCATCTAAAATTCCTTCTTCTTGTTTTACTTCCTTTTTATCAAAACTAAAAATATCATCTTCTTCCATTTTTCCCATAAACATATCAATATTAGCAACAGATAAATCTATCATATCTTCATGCTCTAATAATTCTTCATCAGACATTAAACACTTTTCAATTATATCTCTCATTTTTGGTTTTTCTAAGTTTTTCTTTAAAACTTTTAGCATATTTTCAAAAAATTCTTCATCTTTTTTTAAATCAGAATTAACATTAACATAAATTTTTATAATTCTAGTAAGAAGTATTTGATAAACAACTAGAGATAATAAATCAAGAGATTTAACTTTCATCCCTATTGGTCAATTCTCCAATTCTTTTAATCTTTCATTTATATCACTTAGATTTAATTCTAATGCTCTAAGTAGTTTATCCCAATAAGTTTTTTCATTAATAAAAACTTTTTCATTTCTATTTCAATATCCAAAAATTTCTGTATATTTTTTTATTTCTTTTTCAAGAGAAGAGAAATAAATATCTGAAACTTGCACATTATCTCTATTAAACATAAATTCTTAAAATTAAAAAATATTATATAAATCACTATAACAAAAAAATATATTATTCAAAATTTTATTTATAAAAAATTGAACAATATATTTGTTTTTCTTGATTATCTTGTTTTAATCTTTTCTTTGTAAAAGTATCCATAATATACCTATCATCCATATCTAATCAAAATCCTCTTAATACTTTTTGATATTCATCATTTATCAATTCAATAGTATTAGTAAGGTCTTGCTCTGCTTGTGTTCCAACTTTTATAAACCAATATTGTTTAATATTATCCCTATATTTAGCTGGATTACTAATATAGTGACTAAATTCTTCCTCAAATTTATTTCAAGGGAATAAGTTTTTGATTACTTTTAGTTCTAATTGAAATTTATCATCTAAAACATATTCTTCATTATCAATATTTTTTATTTTTTGTTTTCAATTCAAGTTCCACTTTTCTACAAAACTTTTAAAGAATATTTTAGAAAACAATTTAAAGAAAAATATTTTATATACTGGTTTAAAGTTTATAAAATTAACTTTTTCATTTTCTAAACCTCCTAGAATTTCTTTTTTATTACTAAAAAAATAAAATCCTTTTTCTTTTACTGAATAATTAAAATTAATCCCATTTAATACAAAATTCTTTAACATATCTGTTAAAAGTTTCTCATCTGCTAGTAATCTATCATCTTTTCAAATATAAACCATTTCTTTTATATTTCCTAGTAATTTTCCCCAAGATAATCTTTTATAAGTTCTTTGAAGTTTAAACATAGGTTCTTTTCTCCAAAGAATAGGTCTGTTATTTTTCTTACTAGCAAATTTTCTTCAAGTTTTAAATAAATATAAATCAAAGGTTTTTCAAATAATATGCAAATTAAAACTTTGTTCTACTCCTTTTTCTTCTTGAATATAATAAGAACAAAATAAAATATCTTTTTTAAGAAAATAAGCTATATCTTTGTATAGCTCTTCATTTATTTTGTCTTTTATCTCTTTTTTTATGTTATTTATAATTATTTCTCTCTTCATTTGTTTAATTTAATCAATATTATTTTCTTTATTAAATTTAGTTTGAGCAAGTTTTATTATATGCTCTATATCTGCTGGCTTTTTAACATAAGTCATTCTAATATTTGGGCTACTATCAGTAGTCACAATATCAATATACCCAAAGTTAAACAAACTTCTTAAAAATCCTTTAGAATTAGAGTTTACAGCACTAATAAGAATAAATCTTGAAGTTTGACTTTGTAAATTTAAAAATCAACTTTGAGATATTTTTCAGATTTCTCAAACTTCCCCATCTATAAAATAAAAATCCATTTCAAAATCTATTAAAGCTTTCTTGATTATATGCCATTGTAAATAAACAGAACCAATATTTAATAAAATATAAATTGATATATCCATCCAGCTTTTATCTTTTACAATATCTGTAAAAATAGCCAAATAACTAGTAACAAGAGTTAAAACTATATTCAAAAATAATAATAGAAAAGAAACTTTTAAAGCCCAGTCAAATTTCTTGTCTTGTTCCTCTAAAATTTTCTTATTTTTATTATCATAATACAATTGAAAATGCTTTATGTAAAAGATAATAAATCTTAATTGAATAATCATCCAAAGTAAAATAACTACTCCAGAAACCACATTAAACAAAGTTCAATAAAAGTTTCATAAGATATTTTGCTGATATACTCAAAGAAAGTATAAGACAACAAAGAAAGAGATATATAACAAAATCTTATCCCAAGTAAAAAGGTAAAAATAGTATTGTTTAATAACTATACTTTTCTCCTTTATTTTCTCTTGGTCTAGATTTGTATTAAAATTGCTTAATATTCTCATAATATTCTTTTAAAAATTAAGTTTCTTTTTGTTCCTCCTTCCATTTTTTTCCCATAATTTTAATTAATCATTTAACTTTTTTAGCTTCTCAATTTATTTTAATAGCATTATCAACTTTTTTTACTATAACAAAGTTTTTTATAACTTTGATATTTACTAAATCTTTCAAATATTCTCTAATTTTTTCTAAAACTTTCTTATCATTATCTGTTTGTAATCCCATTCTTTTAGCTAAACCATCAACAGAAATAGTTAAAACATTATTCCCAACTTGCTCTAATAAATCCATAAGCTCTAATGTAAGAATAGTCTTATTATTTTTATTATCAAGCATTTTTTTGTTTAGATTTAATATTCAAGAAGGAATATACATATTCCCATCCATTTGAGTTTCTAAAATTTGAAGTTCAATAATAGTTCTTCCTACCTTGTCCTTTCAAAGAAAAGTAAGTTTAAGAGGAAATTCAGTTATAGAAACACCTTCAATTTCTTTTCAATTAATAATTTTAGTAGTTTTCTTAGTGATAGACAAATAATTGCAGTCTATCAAAGTCTTTAATAATTTTTGTCTATTTTTATAACTAGTTTCTAATCAAATAAACTCTAAAAAATCATTTATTTCTAGAGAATATTTATTTTCTCCAGACATAGTAACTCATTTATCTAGGTTATTCTTAATATAACCATAGATAGACAAGTATGTGTTTACAATACTATTTTTATATCTTTCTACTTCATTTGAAGTCATTTTTTCAAATCAAAGTAGCAGATTATTTTTTTCTCCAATATATTCTTGAATACTAGAAAAAACACTAGTATTAATTATTTTTCAATTAACTTTTAAATCTTTTTGTGCTAAAGCTTTAAATAATCTTTTAGGAATAGTTATATTTTTATCTCAAATAGTTTTTATTCCTAAAGAATTAGCACAAAAACTAATAAAACTTTTAAAATCTTCTTTAAAAATATATCTGTAAAGAAAATTATAATTTCAATTACCTCTATTTTCTCCAGTTTGTTTACCATGAGAAAAATCATTTACATAATCTCCATTAGGGCAATACTTAAGCCCATTATGATTATTTATGGTATTATCTGGATTTATTTCAATATCTACTCAATACTCTCTAAGCTTTGGGATAATTATATTTTTAAAACTTAAAGAATTAAGTTCCATAATAAATTTTTCAATTTGTTTTGTAGTTATTTCTTTAGTTTTCTTTTTTCTTCTAAATTTTATTTTTTCCTCTCAAAGGAATTTTTTAATATGTTCTATTTTGATAGGATATTTTCAATTAGTATTTTCAACTTCTCTAATTAAGAAATCTCTTCAATTTTTTCTGTCTAAAAATCAAGGCATTTTAAACATCCCATCTGTTTGATGAGCTGCAATATCTCAACCAAGAAATATAACTAAATCTTTAGCAAATTTTTCATATTGCTCTTGATTTAAATATTCTAGTTTTTTATCTAGTTTAAATAGTAAATGGTATCCCTTATATGTTTCAATAATCATAGTGGGATAATAACCACTTGCTTTAAGTATCATTTTTAATTTATCTAGGAGTTTTCTATAATCTTCTTCTCCTTTTTTATCAAAATCAATTAATATGTGTTTATATTTGTCTATTTCAGACAATATTCTTCTATCTCCTCTAAACTCATTTAAAGTTTGATAAATATTAAATCATTTATCATTTAACTCTTTAAGTTTAGAAGGAATATATTCTTTAAAGGTAATATAATTATCTTTGTCTTTTTCTATTTCAGAAGAAAACAAGTCTAAATTATTATTACTCTGATTAAATCTTAATGCTATATACATAAAAATTGTTTCTTAAATTCTTAAATTTACTCTAAATATATTTACAAATAATTAAAATGCAAATCTTTTTTATATTAATTACTTGCTAAAATAAGTAAAACTATTATAAAAACTCCTTTTTTATTACCAATTTCAATAATTTTTAAATAAAAAATACCAAAAAACTAAAAAGACTTACAAAAATAATTTTAGATTTTTAAATAAGATTTTTTAAATTTTCTAAAAATAAATATATGAAAAATTTTAAAAAAGTAAAACTAAATTTTTTTGAAAAATATTTTTAAGAAAAAAGTTTTAATTACTTCTCTTTCTCTCTCTCTTCTTCTCTATTATTATATAGTAGTAAAACTTAAATGGACTTTTTGCCTTTGTTATGGGAAGCAGAGAAAATGAGTTGACCCCCCAAAGGAACACCCTAAAACCCCATTTTACCCCCCAAAGGA
>Ga0256828_1001780_pt1 | contig 13290 bp, 11 predicted proteins | sample CV88metaG_FD_185993 | JGI IMG/M metagenome (GOLD analysis project Ga0256828, IMG submission 185993) | Hydrothermal vent microbial communities from East Pacific Rise, Pacific Ocean - CV88 | ecosystem: Environmental > Aquatic > Marine > Hydrothermal vents | place: Pacific Ocean: East Pacific Rise... | reverse complement strand
TGCCTACATTCCAGTTAGCTACAAGTGGTAATGTTCTCTTAGGAGTATTTTTAAACGCAGCAAGCATAGTAGATGTAACTTCTGAAGCTATTGTCTGTATGTCATATGTTCCTGCAGCTGTTTGGTATTCATCTATATTTTTTTTGTTAAATGTGTTTAGTAGTGTAGAATTTGTGTAACTAAGTGGAGTGACCTTTCCTGAAAGTGTTGTTGTCTGTTGTGAAACTTGTGAAGATTGGTAATACTTTGTAATAAGTAATGTAGTTAGTGCTAGTAGAATAATGCTGATTGTATATTTATTAATAAAATTTTTCATAATTGAACTCCTCTTCTATTTATTATATCATATATAAATTTAAAACTGATGAAGTTGAATGAATTATACTCAATAGAAATAATAAATAAATTCTTAAATTTATTTATTGTAGTTTTAATTTAAGATTGTTTGTGTCATAATTTTCATTGATATTTGATAAATTCATACTTATTATTTAATTAATAAAATTCAATGCATCTATCTAATTGCTAAGCAGTTAATATAATTGAAAATATGGGAAAGAGAAAATTACTTTATTTGAAGAAGGAAGATAATGAAAAAACAAGTTTACGTGGGAATGTGTGCCGATTTATTACATGAAGGACATATAAATATTATTAAAGAAGCAGCAAAATTGGGTGATGTTACCGTTGGACTTTTTACAGATAAAGCTGTAGCTAGCTATAAAAGGCTACCTTTTTTGACATATCAACAGAGAAAAGCAGTACTTGAGAACATTATAGGTGTAAAGCATATTATAGCGCAAGATGTACTTGACTATACACCAAATTTAGAAAAATTAAAGCCTGATATTGTGGTTCATGGAGATGATTGGCTAAAAGGAGGCTTGTCTGGAACGAGACAAGGAGTGGTAGATACTTTATCTAAATGGGGTGGTCATGTTGTCGATGTTCCATATACAAAGGGCATATCATCTACAGAGATACATAAATCCTTGAAAACTCTTGGTGTGTCACCAGAGATAAGAAGGAATAGATTAAGAAGATTGGTAGAAGTAAAACCATTGGTTAGAATTATGGAAGTCCACGATCCTATGACTGCTTTAATAGTTGAAAATACTAAAGAAGGTTTAATAGAGTATGATGGTATGTTTAGTAATAAAAAAATTGATATATTATCGCGAGGAAAAAAGAGTGATGTATCAGTAGATTTTACAAGTAGAATTACTACAGTAAATGAAATATTTGAAATCACAACTAAACCTTTAATCTTTGATGCTGGTTATATAAATCTAGCTGAGTCTCTACAAGCAATAGTAAAAACATTAGAAAGAACATCGGTTAGTGCTGTCGTTATAAATGATCAAATGCATTTAGAAAATAAACTAAAAGATGATATCCATATTTTTGCTGATAAAATTGAGAGTGCTAAAGCAATACAAACAACAAAAGATTTTATGCTTATTGCTAAAGTTGAAGATTTTGATTCAGAAAAAGATATAGAAAGAGTAAAAGCATATATTAATGCTGGCGCAGATGCTTTAATGCTTGAATTAAATGATAATACTTTAAATTTCATTAAAAATATAAGACGAGAAAATAAAAATATTCCATTAGCTATTTTATCATCGAATTTTAATGGAACTAAAGTGAGTGAATTAATGGATGTTGGAGTTAATATAATCATATATGCTGATACTATGTTTAGAGCAGTGTATCCAAATATGTTAAATATAGCTAAGTCTATTCTTTGTAATGATGATTACATAGAAAATGAAATAGATATTCCTTCAATTGAAGATATTGAAGATACACTAAATATCTTGTAAATCAAGATAAATGATGGAAGGATGAAAAGTGAAAAAAGTATATGTTGGAATGAGTGCAGATTTAGTACATCCAGGACATATGAATATATTGAAAGAGGCTGCAAAACTTGGTGATGTAACTGTTGGGCTTTTAACAGATAAAGCGATTGCTAGCTATAAAAGACTTCCTTATATGACTTATGAACAAAGAAAAGATGTTATAGAAAATATTAAAGGCGTAGTCAATGTTATTCCACAAACTACACTTGATTATAGACCAAACTTAGAATTAATAAAACCTGATATAGTTGTTCATGGCGATGACTGGAAAGAAGGGGTTCAGGCGCAAACTAGACAACAGGTTATTGATACCTTAGCGCAATGGAATGGAAAATTGGTAGAGCCGGCTTATACAGAAGGTATTTCTTCAACTCAACTAAATCATTCATTGAAAGAGATAGGTATAACGCCAGATATTCGAAGAAAGAGATTGCGAAGACTTATCAATGCTAAAGATATAGTTAGAATTATGGAATGTCATAATGCACTGAGTGGTCTTATAGTTGAAAATGTAAAAGGTGATGATGGTACAGAATATGATGGAATGTGGTCAAGTTCTTTAACTGATTCAACTTCAAAAGGTAAGCCTGATATTGAAGCTGTAGATGTAAGTGCAAGAATTTCAACAATTAATGAAATATTTGAAGTAACGACTAAGCCTATGATATATGATGCTGATACAGGTGGAATAGCTGAACACTTCGCATTTACAGTAAGAACATTAGAGAGAACAGGAGTAAGTGCTGTTATAATTGAAGATAAAACAGGACTAAAAAAGAACTCACTATTTGGTAATGATGTAGTTCAAACGCAAGATACAATTGAACATTTTTGTAATAAAATCAAAACTGGAAAAGCTGCACAAATTACTGATGACTTTATGATAATATCAAGAATAGAAAGTTTAATACTTGAAGCTGGTATGGATGATGCAGTTAAACGTGCTAAAGCATATATGGAAGCTGGATGTGATGGTATTATGATACATTCAAGACAAAAAGAACCAGATGAAATTTTAGAATTTTGTAAAATACTTAGAAAGTATAATAAAAATATCCCTATTGTAGTTGTACCAACATCATACAATCAGATTACAGCAAAAGAGTTAAGTCAAGCAGGTATAAATGTAGTTATCTATGCAAATCATATGTTGAGAGCTGCATATCCAGGTATGATGAACGTAGCTAAATCGATTCTTGATAATGACAGAAGTATGGAAGCTGAAGAAAATTTGCTTTCCATTAAAAAGATTTTAGACTTAATTCCAGGGACCAGATAAGATGGCATTGGATACAAATAGGTTTGTAGATAAATTGATAACAGAAGGATACTCACATCTTTGTGTAGTTCCTTGCAGTTTTGTAAAAAATGTTATTAACGCAGTTATTAATAATGAAAAAATAGAGTATATTTCATGTGCTAGTGAAGCTGTAGCTTGTTCTACTGCAGCAGGTCTTAAAATGGCAGGAAAAAAGCCTATAGTTATTGTTCAATCATCTGGACTTACAAATATGGGTTCATGTGTAACAAGTTTATTGAAACCATATGAAATAACTTTTCCGATATTAACGTCTTGGAGAACTTATAGAGATGGAGATAGTGAGATTCAACATCAGCATTTAGCAACAGAATTACCAAAATTGATAGAATCTTATGGCTATAATCATATAGTTTTAGACCAAAAAAATATTGAAAATGCCATTGAACAAATAAATAAATGTAATAAAACATTTACAATTGCTGTTATTAAAAAAGATTCATTTACAAGAATAGAACTAGATGATAATAATAAATTAGATTTATCCGCATATATTCCAAGAAGTAAATTCTTAAAAAAACTAAATGAAAAGTTTCGAGGTGATGATACGTTATTTATAGGAACGACTGGAAATACAGGAAGAGAAATGTATAGTTTTATGCCAGACACAAATAATTTCTATATGGCTGGTAATATGGGTGGAGCATTAAGTCTTGGTCTTGGTGTTGCTTTGACTGGTAAAAAAGTAATAGTGTGTGGTGGGGATGCTGAATTTGTTATGCACATGGGCGGACTTACTACTGCAGGAAGATACAAAAATATAAATTTAACGTATATACTGTTTGATAATGAGCAAAATAAATCTACTGGTGGTCAAAATACCTATCAAAAACATGTTGATTATATTCAAATTGCTAAAGCTTCAGGATTTGAAGTTGAAAAAAAAATTATTGAAAATATAGATGAATTTACATATATTATAGAGAATACAAAAAGATTTAATGGATTGAAATTTCTTTTAATTAAATGTGGAGTAGATAAGGAAACTCCCCGACCTCCTTTGGATATAATAAAAAATAATAGTTTGACTTATGAAAAATAATTTTTTTTATTATATGCCTACAAAGATTGTATATGGTGTTAATGAGTTACATAATATCAATAAATTTATTAATGGAAGAAAGACTTTACTTCTTACATCTCCTTTTTTTATAAAGAGTGGTTTGATTACAAAACTTAAAACAATTTCATGTGATATAGTTGAAGTTATATCAGAAGTCAAATCACATCCAGAATTTAAGGATTTAAAAGATATATATAATAAAGTAGTTGGTATAGATTTTGAACTTATCGTTGCAATAGGTGGGGGAAGTACGTTAGATACAGCGAAATTTATTTCAGTGCAAAATGAAAAGAAAGAGTATAAATTTGTAGAAGATATTGCAAAAAACAAAACACCCAAGCAAAACTATAAAATTATTCCAATCATAGCAATTCCTACTACTGCAGGAACTGGAAGTGAAGTGACTCCATGGGCTAGTATTTGGGATAGTGATGAAAAGAAAAAGTATTCTCTTAGTTTACCTGGTTTATTTAGTGAATGTGTTATTTATGATCCAATTTTAACATTATCGGTACCACAAAATATTACAATTCAAACTGGTTTGGATGCTTTATCTCATGCCTTAGAATCGATTTGGAATAAAAATGCGAATCCAATAACTATTAATTATGCGATTCAATCAATAAAAATAATTATTGATAATATAGTAAAACTATCATATAATTTATCTAATTTAGAATATAGAGATAATATGATGAAAGCATGTATGTATGCTGGGCTTGCATTCTCAAATACACAAACAGCCATGGCTCATGGAATAAGTTACTATATAACAATAAATAAACAAGTTCCTCATGGTATAGCATGTAGTTTTACACTTCCAATGTTGATTGATAGTATAATTGGTAAGTATACTTATATTGATAAAGCATTAATAGATTCAATGGGAGAATTGTCCTCAAAAAAAATAAGAGATATTTTAGAAGAACTTGATATATCAATAAATTTTCATGATTATGGAATTAGTGAAAAAGAATTACGTAAAATCATATTATCCTTAGCTAATGAACAAAGAATTATGAATAGTATAGTAACTGTTAATGATGTATTTGAAAATAATATTGAAATAAATTATAGAAAAATTAAAAGAACGTAGAAAGTATTAAAGATTAATATAATTTTTTTATTAATTCTATAATGACTTGAATCTCTTCATTTTTAAGTTTAAAATACATTGGTAAACGTACTAAACAATTGCTTCCTTTTGTTGTAAATTTGTCTTCTCCAAAGAACATACCAAATTTTTTTCCAGCTTTACTACTGTGAAGGGGTACATAATGAAAAGATGCTGAAATTCCATGCTCTTTTAAATAATTTAAGAGTATCTTCCTTTCATTTAAATTTTTTACTTTAATATAAAACATATGTGCATTATGTGTACATTCTTGAGGGATAGTTGGTAATGTAATATGACCATCTTTTTGCAATTCACAAAGCCCATCAAAATATTGGTTCCATGAATTTAATCTATCTTGATTGATACTTTCTGCTCCTTCAAGCTGAGCGAAAAGATATGCAGCATTGAGCTCGGATGGTAGATAACTGCTGCCTACATCAATCCAGCTATATTTATCAATAGCACCTCTAAAAAACTGACTTCTATTAGTTCCTTTTTCACGGATAACTTCCGCATGATTTGAAAAAGTACGGTCATTAATGATCAGAAGCCCACCTTCACCACCACTAGTATAATTTTTTGTTTCATGAAAACTATAAGTACCCAAATGACCTATTGTACCGAGAGGTTTTCCCTTATAAGTAGACATCATTCCTTGTGCTGCATCTTCAACAACATACAAGTTATATTTTTCTGCTATATTCATGATAGTATCCATTTCACATGCAACACCAGCATAATGAACAGGAACAATCACTTTTGTTTTACGTGTAATTGCTGCTTCAATCAATGTTTCATCTATATTCATAGTATCAGAACGAACATCTACAAATACTATTTTCGCACCACGTAGAACAAATGCATTTGCAGTTGAAACAAATGTATAACTTGGCATGATGATTTCATCACCTTCTTTTATATCTAATAAAATGGCCGCTATTTCTAAAGCGTGTGTACATGACGTAGTCAATAAGACTTTTTCACAGTTTAGTTTTTTTTCAAACCATTGATGGCATTTCTCTGTGAATGGTCCATCTCCACACAGATGCTTAGTCCCAATTGCATTATGAATATACTTTTCTTCGTTACCATATGGAACTATTTTATTAAAAGGAATTTTATATTGAGAAATCATTTTAATGAAAACTCATCATATACTTTTTACTATTTGGACCTTCATTGAAGATCAAATCAAGAATCGAAACATCATGCCGAAACGGAGGAAACTGCTGTCTATATTCACTATAGTTGCTATAATCCAGCCATGTTAGTTTGATCCCTTCCTTTTTCATCATTTCATTAGTCAAGTAATTTTTTGCAGAAGGTCCACTAAGGTACTCCGTCGCCTCAAGTTCTTTGAGAAGAGGAATATATCTTTTTTCTTTCTTACCAGAGAGAGTAAAATTTCTAGAATCATTGAATTTTGTTTTAATATCAAGAATATCAATAGAAATTTTTTTAATAATATGTTGGTTTAGCTCAGACAAGTTACTCCATATTTGATTAAGATATATTTCTTCAAATAATTCTTTATACTCTTTAAAATATGGTGTCATTCTATAATTATGTAAAATTTTCCCCCAATGTTGTTTTTGCCAATTATGATCTTTTATTTCAACGTGATAAATAAGACGATTCTGATTTTTTCCGGTTGGTATACTTAGCCATTCAACACCTTTTAGTGTTTTTATTTTGTTTCTATCTCTCCAGTCCTGATTTGTATATTGGACATCATCATAAAAAACAAACTCATCAGCCATATTAATCATATCAAAATAGCCTTTCCATGGGATATAATTTGATTGTGATATTGCAACTATTTTAGACATAAGTCACCTTTATATGATAATGTAGTTTCATCTATTATTTTTTGAAAAATCTGTATTTGTTTTGTATAACTATTAGTTTCTAAAGCTAATTTTCTACAGTTTTTACCCATTTCTTTAATCTCACTTTCATTATGTTCAAAAAATTTTAAAATACATTTTGCGAATGCATTGCTATCTTCTAATTTAGCTAGATATCCGTGAATACCATTTTTTATTAGACCAACAGCAACACCCATCTCAAATGCTATAACAGGTACCCCACACATTAAAGATTCATTTACCATCATAGGTCCAGAGTCTTGTATTGATGGTGAAAGATACAAATCAGCAAGATTATAGCCTTCTGCTAGTGCATTATTTCCATTTAAGTATCCTATATTAATATGCTCTATTTCCAGATTTTTTAAAATTATGTCTGCTTCTACATTATTACCTGCTATAACAATTATGAAATTTGAGATTTTTGTACTTTTTGATAATATTTTTAATGCTTCAACTAAATATGGATAACCCTTACGTTTATCAAAAATATTTGAGGCAGCAAAATAAATTACTTTTTTATCTAATGGTATTTTATACTTTTTTTTGATTTCCATTTTATTTAATTGTTTAAAAATATTTTCATCTATTGGTACAGGAAAATATTTTTTTTCTTTATTTTTAAAAAGTGTAGAATTTTTTACTTGCTCCATTGTCCAATAAGAGCCTGTCAAAATAGATAAATCCATTTTAGATATTATTTCTTTTTTATTTTGGAATATTTTTCTTACTAGCTGTTTTTTTGCTTTATTTAAGGTTGCAGGACAATTTTCACAACTATTTTTATATCCTTCACAATCCCATGCGTAATGACATCCACCGGTCATAGGAGCCATATCCATCAAATGCCAAAAAACTGGTACCTTATAATAATCTTGTAAATCTTTAATGGCATTGAGGCTAACAAATCCTGATATCCAATTTAATACTATTGCATCTGGTTTAAAAGGAATTACCTTTACTAGATCTCTATAATCAGTAATAACCTCTCTGCCTTTATTAAAAAAAGCATACTTTTGATCGAAATAAATTAAGCTATCTTCGAATTTATTGAGAAATTTATGCGCAGTATCAATGATTTTATTATTTATTTCTATAATTGATTTTTCATTTGAAGTTTTTCGTTGTACTAACATTAAGGATTGATGGCCATACTTTTGTAAATTATTGTGTAAACGATATGCTGCTTCACCTGCACCACCAGATTCTTCTGTGTTAAAATGTATTATATTCATTAATAATTCCATTCCTTTAAATACCATTCAATGGTTTTTAAGATAGCAGATTCAAAATTCTCTTGAGCTTTCCATCCAAGTTCATTTTCTATTTTTGTAGCATCTATAGCATATCTCCTGTCGTGTCCTGCTCTGTCTTCCACAAATGTAATAAGTTTTTTATAGCTTTTCTTTTGTGGTCTTTTAATATCTAAAATCTCACATATTTTGTTTGCAATATATAGATTATCTCTTTCATTCCTTCCACCTATATTGTATGTTTCTCCAACTATACCAGTATGATAAACCAAATCAATGCCTTTACAATGGTCAAGTACATAAAGCCAGTCTCTAATATTTTGACCATCACCATAAATTGGAATGGCTTCATTTTGTAAAGCTTTCTTAATAATAGTAGGTATAAGTTTCTCTTCATGTTGTTTAGGACCATAATTATTAGAACAGTTTGTTATTATTGTGTTTAAGCCATACGTCTCTTTATAAGCACGTATTAACATGTCACTTGAAGCTTTACTTGAAGAATAAGGCGAATTTGGTGCATATGGTGTTTTTTCTGTAAAAAAACCTGTTTTATCTAATGTACCATATACTTCATCAGTACTTATATGATGAAAACGACAATTTTCATATCCTTTTTTATATAAAAATGGCTTTATCATCCAATATTTATAAGCAATATCAATGAGAGTAAAAGTACCATTTATATTAGTTTTAATAAATATATCTGGATCTTGGATGGAATTGTCAACATGACTTTCTGCAGCAAAATGAATAACCCCTTGAATATCATACTCATTAAAAATAAATTCAACAAGTTCACGATTACAAATATCACCCTGAATAAATTTATAACGTCTATTATTTGTCATTCCACAAAGATTATTTAAGTTACCTGCATACGTTAAAAGATCAAGATTAACTATTTTATAATTTGAATATTTTGTTAAAAAATATGGTAAAAAGTTACTACCAATAAATCCAGCACCACCAGTTACTAATAAAGTTTTCATATTAGTTTTTCCTCAGCTATTTCTACTAAATACTCTCCATATCCAGATTTTTTAAGTGGCTCAGCAAGTTTTAACAATTGTTTTTTATCTATCCACTTATTTCTATATGCGATCTCTTCTATACAAGCTATTTTATAACCTTGTCTTTGTTCAATGGTTTCAACAAATTGTCCTGCTGCAATAAGACTGTGGTGAGTCCCTGTATCAAGCCAAGCAAATCCACGTCCAAGTAGCTCTACATGTAGTTTATTGTTTTTTAAATATTCTTGATTGATTGATGTGATTTCTAATTCCCCCCGTGGAGATGGTTTTACATTTTTAGCAATTTCAATAACATCATTATCATAAAAGTATAATCCTGTAACAGCAAAGTTTGACTTTGGGTGAGCTGGTTTTTCTTCTATACTTAGAGCCTTATGACTATCTGCATGGACATTTTCAATCTCTACAACACCAAAGCGACGTGGATCTTTTACCTGGTATCCAAAAATAGTAGCTCCATCTTTTTGCATAACTGCCTTTTCAAGTTTTGGTACGAAACCTTGGCCATAAAAAATATTATCACCCAATACAAGTGCTACATTGTCATTACCAATAAATTTTTCCCCTAAAATAAAAGCTTGAGCTAAGCCATCTGGAGAATCTTGAGCCATGTATTGAAATTGCATACCTAAGTCTATTCCATTTCCTAATAATTCTTTAAATCTAGGTAAATCAGAAATTGTTGATATAATTAATACTTCTCTGATGCTTGCTAGCATTAAAACAGATAATGGGTAATAAATCATTGGTTTGTCGTAAATAGGTAATAATTGTTTTGAAATTCCTTTTGTTATTGGGTATAGGCGCGTTCCTATACCTCCTGCTAAAATTATTCCTTTCATATTGGTAAGCATATCCTTTATTTAAAATAGAATGATAACAATTTTTAACTTTTAAAGATATTAATATTAATAATTATAATAATAGTCATTTAAGCTTATTGATTCCAAATTCCATCTGCTTTGTGATATAAAAGTTTATAAAGTTGGCGGGGATAAATGACAATGCCAAGAATACTTACCATAATACTTGCGATAATAATTCCAGAAATACCTAATTTAAAATTTACAGCTAAAACTATTGAAAGAGGAATGTTAATTATTGCAGCGGTCATTCCAACATACAATTGGAGTTTTATTTTTCCAACACCATTAATATACATAGTTATTGGTTGCATAAAAAGATTGATGATAGTTTTTAAAGCTAATAAAATAGTTAAAAATAATGGAATTTTTATATTGTCTCCTATCCACAATTGATATGCTTGATTTGATATAAAAATCATACATATTACAACTAAACTAGCTACAACAGAAATTTTGAATAAATTTTTCATAGATTGTTTAATCCATTCATCATCTTCATGTATAGCTGCATTAGTAAAGGCAGACCAGTATGGTTCTAAAATTATATTCATAGCTATAGTAGCAAACATAAAGTATTTAAATACTATATTATAGATAGTTACTTGTTCTCCTCCAAAAAAATAGTTAATAATAAAATTATCAGTAGAATAAATCATTACTGCTGCAATTTGAATAAGAAAAAATTTTCCTCCAAGGCTTAAAATATCTTGGAAATATTCTTTTTTAAAGTATGTTATATTTGGTCTTATTGATGCGTATTTCCCAAAATATGCTATAAGGTTTGCTATGATATAAACCAGCATATTAGCTCCTACAACTATACTTCCATATAGTGTTAATGAAGCATTCGAAGAATATGTAGCAATGTAAATAGATGCAAAAATAATAATTTGACCAGCAAGATTCATAAGTCCAGGAGCAGAAGATTTTTGATCTGCATAATAGATGATACTAATCATTTTAATTATTAGATTAACAGAAAAAATAATAAATACTATTGCAATTAATTGACTTAATGACTCATTCCCCGAATAATTAAAAATATTTTCCCAAGGAATGAAGTAAAATGGTATGCTCAACAGTATGATTAAGGATAAAACTATGAAAAACATACCAAAATATGCTGTACTAACATAAGCTTTTGCAAGTTTCATATTGTTTAAACTTAAAGCAATAGTTAGTTTATTTCTAAGACCATTTCCAATACCAAAATCAAAGATATTAAACCACCCAATAAAAGAAAAGATTGTCAGCCATACACCATATCTCTCACTCCCTAAGTAAGAAATAGATAATGGAACAAGAAAAAAAGTTATAAGTATTGAGAATACTTTATAAACGGATGAAAAACCAATTTGTTTTATGATCACGATTGTTCTATTAGAAACCTGAAACTGTTTTTTAAAATTATTCATAAGTTTTTTTCTCAATTTGAACAATAATAGTCAATTTTGGATTTGCATTGATATATGTAAAGTAATTATGTTGAATATTATAAATAATTTTATATAAAATATTTATTTCCTTTTTTCATCTTTATCAAATGAATTGATAATATCTATAAAAATATCAATTTGCTTTTTAGAAGCATTAATAAAATCAAAATTTAAAATTTTTTTTGAAAACTTTTTACTATTTTTTGGAATTTTACAACCATATATTGGATCGATTGGTGGATACCAAATACTAACAGGTAAAGCATTTGTTAGCATTTTTTTGATTAGTAATGCACGAATTTTTTTATTTATGATTAATATGTTGAATCGCCATGGATTGCTTCCCTTGTTGAAAAGATATTTTTCTATATGACCTTTTTTATAATCAAGATGATTATTTATATAGTTAATTGTTTCTTGTCTGTATTGGATATTAGCTTTTAATTCATTTAATTGTTGAAATAGCTTTTTAAAATAAAGTTCATCTGGTTGAAATTTATAAACAAATGTATCTTGAAAATAATTATTAAAACTATCTAAATTTTTAATTAAATTTAAATAATATTTAGAATAAAAAATAGGTTTATACATTCTATCTAGCATTTCTACCTTTGTCCTATGCATACTGAAATCATTTTTAATATATTTATCATATAAATTAAGATCAATTTTTTCATCTACAGCTAATATCCCTCCTTTGCCTAAATCAATATGTTTATTTGTTGCAAAACTAAAAAGAACAGCATCGCTTTCTGATTTAATATGCCCATTTATATCCTGCATACCTATTGCTGCTGCACAGTCATCAATTATTTTTATAGAGTTTCTTCGACAGATATGACCTATTTCTTTCCTAGTTGCTACAGTATTTCCATACATATGAGGAATTATAGCTACAAAAATATTATCATTATTATTTATTATTTTTTTTATATGTTTATAGTCAGGATTACCTGAGATTGGATCAATATCATAAAAAAGAGGGATATTATTACTTGCAAGAATAGTATATGGTATTGAATAGCAAATATTTGAGGGACATAAAATTTTTTTATGTTTTATTTTTTTATGTTTAATAAAAATAAATAAAGCAGTAGACGCACTTCCTACAAAATATATATGCTTTTTAAAAAAAAATTCTTGATATTGTGCCATCTGTTGTAACATATTTACTATCCTTTTTAACGTAAAAAAATCTATCAATTTTACTGCTTTAAATATTTAATAGAACTTAATTTTAGTTTATATTATAATATATATTTATAAAAACTTCATTAAATAAATTATAAAGTGATGTTATGAAAAGAATTGATATCTAAACTTTTAGCAGGCATATCAGATAACGTTGTCGTAAGATTTATTTGAGCTTCTTTTTTTGATACTTTTTGAAGTTTTGAGTCTGGATTCATAGCTTTTCGTGAAGAGATCACATTGTCTATGATATTGTCTGTATCCTCTATACTTAATTGT
>Ga0256828_1001779_pt1 | contig 13297 bp, 11 predicted proteins | sample CV88metaG_FD_185993 | JGI IMG/M metagenome (GOLD analysis project Ga0256828, IMG submission 185993) | Hydrothermal vent microbial communities from East Pacific Rise, Pacific Ocean - CV88 | ecosystem: Environmental > Aquatic > Marine > Hydrothermal vents | place: Pacific Ocean: East Pacific Rise... | reverse complement strand
TCATTAACAGAGAAAGTGTTGTCGATGCACTCATAGAGCGTATCGGCGAAGAAGAGGCAAATGCGACACTCCACTACCAACAGCGCACCATCACCCAAGAGAAAACCGTTGCAAACCATAAAGAGGCACTGCAACTGCTTAGCAGACTTTTTCAGCGCTGCGGGGCACTGGAAGACTTCTCCCGTCTTGATGCTATCGGTCATCGTGTGGTGCACGGTGGCAAACACTTTTCTCTGCCTGCCAAAATTGACAAAAAAGTCATAGCAACCATTGAAAAGCTCATCCCTCTTGCACCCCTGCACAACCCCGCCAACCTTGAAGGGATCAAAGCATTCCACGAGGCATACCCTGACATACCGCAGGTAGCTGTCTTCGATACGGCATTTCATCAGAGCATTCCTGAGCACACCTACCGTTATGCCATCCCTTTTCAAATGGAAGAGGAACTTTCCATTCGACGTTACGGATTTCACGGTACATCTCACAGCTATGTTGCAAAAGAGGCGGCAAAAATACTCAACAGACCATTGGAAAAGCTAAACCTCATTACCCTGCATCTGGGCAACGGGGCAAGTGCCTGTGCCATTCAGAAAGGCAAAAGCATCGATACCTCCATGGGCATGACCCCGCTTGAGGGGCTGGTCATGGGAACAAGAAGTGGAGACCTCGACCCCGCCATTCTCCCCTACCTTGAGAGACACGGGTACGATACACAGAGCATCGACACACTGCTGAACAAAGAGAGTGGACTCAAAGGTCTCTGCGGTACCAATGATATGAGAGAGGTCATCTCTTTAGCAGAAGAAGACAACAAGCATGCCGCCCTTGCTTTGGAAATTTTCTCCTACCGCATCCGCAAATACATCGGTGCCTACGCAGTCGCACTGGGCACTCTCGATGCCATTATCTTTACCGGCGGTATTGGTGAACATGCAAAAAAAGTTCGTGAGCTAGTTTGTAAGGAGTTACATATTCTTGGTGTCAAATATGATGATGCCAAAAATGAAGCGATCGATTCAGATGGTGGGAGTTTTCATCATGATGATAGTAGCGTTGCACTTTTGGTCGTACCGACCGATGAGGAGTTGGAAATTGCATTGCAGTGTGAGGGGGGTTTGACAACAATATAAAATTTACATTCAACATTGTAGGGGCAATCCCTTGTGGTTGCCCTTGTTCAAAGAAACTTAGATACGTCCCCTGATCTTCTTTACAATGTCATTACTCAATCGAGAAACGATCTTGCTTTGGGTTGCGACGATGCCCTCAAGGGTTGGGTTACCCTGTCTGACATAGTTGACCTTTTCACCTGTGACGATACGGTCATCTTCTCTATCTACCAAACTCCATCGTCCCTCAAAGGTAACGGTTCCGTTCATATCGCCGTCAAAGCGGTCTACATCTACGTAGATACGGTAGCGGTCTTTGACCGGTTCATCCCATGGACTTGCAAGGAATGTATAATGTGGCAGTGACTTGGAGAGGTTTTGTGTCAGAATGGACTGGATGTTCTTGTCAAGCGCACCTGCCCAGCGATCCTCCTCATGCAGAGACAAACGACCCGCCGAAAGACGTGTCACGATCTGCGGTTTATCAAGGTAGTCAGCAAGATCGACTTCATCGACACCGATAACCGTACTTTTGAGGTGTGCACTACTGTTGGTCTTTACCGCCTGCTGCGGATGAAGCTGATAGAAATTGGACTTGGAACTGCACCCTGCCATCAATATAACTGCAACCGTACCTAAAATAATCTTTTTCATCATCTATTTTCCTTTGATCAACGATTCGGGATGTCGCTCAAGATAGTCGGTCAAGTGTTTGATCGACTTGGTCGTACGCGTCATCTCATCGAGTAGTTTTAAAAGCTTTTTATTGATCTCTGCCGTAGAGTCCATGTAGTTCTTACGTGCAGCATTCATCATCCGGCTGGTATCTTTCACCAGTCTGTCAAGACTTGCAACAGATCGGTTCACCTGAGGTATGGTCTCTTTACGCAGATCCTGAAGCAGTCCGGCAGTCTCATTCCCGATCTGTTCGAACGGTATGTTCGCAATACGCTGCAGGATCTGCTGCGCATTGTTCTTAAGGGACTGCATCTCTGTCGGTACAGTCGGAATGACATAGTAGCCATACTCTTTTGGCGGTTCATGGTACGGTAATCCTTTATAGAAGTTGAAATCTATATAGAGTTCTCCTGTCAAGAGGCTTCCACTCTTAAGCTGCGCTCTAAGTCCTTTTTGAAGCAGCTTTGTAAATACCGGTACATCGACCTGATCTTTCTGCGGTTCTTTGCCATTCACGATACTAAAGCGTTCCGGTTCTATTTTGATCAGAATCGGTATCTTGAACTCTGCCGTTTCAGAGTCTCCTACCAGAGAGTAACTGACCACTTCCCCTATTTTTACACCTCTAAACTCAACCGGAGCCCCAACAGAGAGTCCGCGAATCGAGTCATCGAAGTAGATCCAGAAGTAGAGCACACGTTTATACTCAAGCTTTTTCGCCTCTTTATAGTTATCATAGAGCCAAAATACATGACCGTTTTTTACCGGTTCTCCACGTCCGTGTGCCGGGAAGTTTTCAAATGCAAGCCCACCCATAAGCAGTGAAACCACAGACTCCATACGTACCTCTATCCCCTCTGCACCGATATCTGCTGTAACACCGCTTGCATTAAAGAAACGTGTCTGAGAGTTCACAAGAGAATCAAAAGGCTTTTTAATGAACACTTCAATATCAACCTTTTTCCCGTCTTTATCCAATGCATAGGAAGCAACACTACCTGCCTTGAGTTTCTTGTAGTAGATAGGCGAACCTATATCGAGTGAACCGATGCTGTCAGCCTTGAGCATAAAGGTACGTCCATCCTCTCCTGATGTCACAACCGGAATCTCATCAAGCCCCTTGAAATTACGAACCTTCTCTTTCCCTTTTTTAGGATCCATCACAATGTAAACACCGGAAAGCAGTGTATCAAGCCCCTGTATCTCTCCCATACCGACCTTTGCCTGCACAACCCAAAAACGGGTATTTTCAGAGAGAAACTCTTTCATATTCGGCTTCAATTCCGCTTTAACGATTACATTTTTAAGCTTCGGACCGAAAGTCACTTCTGTGACTTTCCCTACTTCTATATCTTTATATTTTATCACCGTTTTATCTGCCTGAATACCTGCTGCAGATTTAAAAACAATCTCGATCTCCGGTCCTTTTTGGCTCATAGACTGGACAAAGAGCCATGCACCGATAACAAGTGCGACAATCGGCACGATCCACACAGTGGAGATCCCTTTTTTCTTCTCCTGCCAGAGGGCTTCTTTAACGGTTTCTTCTTGCATCTCTGTCGGCATTTTTATCCTTTTTCCTTGTTTTCTCTTCTTTGTTTCTCTTTTTCAGGCAGATCCCAGATGAGTCTGGGGTCAAAGCGCATCGCAGCGACCATTGTGACGATCACAACCAAGAGGAAGAAGTTTGCGCCCTCTCCCGCTTCTATCTGTGAGAGTCCGCCAAAATGTACCAGTGCGATCATAATGGCAACAACATAGACATCTACCATTGACCACTTTCCAATGATCTCAGTGAGAACATAAAGCTTTTTTCTCTTTTTCTGATGTACAGGTTTATTGTTCCTGACCGAGATCAACAGGTAGATCAAGATCAGCAGTTTGGTAATAGGCACCACAATACTGGCGATGAATATCACCGCTGCGATCAGGTACGAACCTGTCTCCAGAAAGTAGAGTACCCCGCTCATAATGGTGTCTGACTGTGTCCCTGCAAAGGTATGTACATGCATCATCGGCAGCAGATTGGCAGGAACGTAGAAGATGATACTTGCCAATACCAGCGCCCAGGTATGCTGCATACTTTTGGGGATGCGCATATGCACCTCCTCTCCGCATCGCGGACAGAGTGCATAACGATTCTCTCGCTCCGAAGGCAAATGTACCAGTTCATGACACACATGACACAGTGCAATATTCTTCTCTATCGCTCTCATACTGTAACCATCTTTGCATCTTTCTGTTTACGTGAGATCATCTCCCAGATCTGATGGGGATTGTAGATCACTTGCATGGCAGCCAGTATGAAGACGAGCATCATGAATGCCCAAAGAGAAGTACCCGGGATGATCGTTCCCATTTTAACCAGTTTTACCAAAGATACAAATACTCCAACCAGAAAGACATCGAGCATTCCCCACGGTGTAGAGTGATCCAATACTTTCAAAAAGACAATACTGTAACGTGGCAAATGTCCAAAGTAGAGTGGTCCAAAGAGAAGCAGAAAAAGCATGATACGAATAAACGGTACGACCAGTGTGGTCATCAAAATAGCCGTACCCAACAACCATTCATGCTCCTCAAAAAGGTAAAGCACACTGGTAAAAAAGTTCGCTTGGGAAATATTACCTGCCACATGAAAAGAGAGAAATGGAAAATAGTTCGTTACCGCAAAGAGAATGAGCGCTGCTATAGAGAGCGGGAACATCTTTTCGATCATCCCGGCTCTATGCTTCATGATCAGTGAACCGCATACCGGACAGTTAAAGCGCCCCTCTCTATGAGGATTCTCTATTTTTACCAGTTCATCACACTCGTGGCAACAGACCAAATGTTCACTCATCTACAGCTTTTCCTCTGCTTACTACAGATGCAGTTTTTTCTTGAAATAGGTGTCAACATCAAAGTAGATCTCACCGCTTTCATTCTTGTATGTCAGGTTTTTACGACTGATCTCACTGATATGGCTTTTCCCCATGATCGCAAGCAGAGTCTTCATCCCCTTGATCAGGTTCTTATGATAGTTGGCGATCTCATGCCCTTTTTTAACCACCAGGTAGGAGGCACGCAGTTTTGGATCTTGTGTTGCCATACCGACCGGACACTGGTGAGAGCCAAATCCTGAACACATACGCGCCCTGATACATCCACCGCTCATCATAAATCCACGGGCGATACCCACTGCATCCGCACCCATGGACATCGTGATGATCACATCATCGGGTGTCAGGAGTTTACCACTTGCTATCACTTTGATCTCATCTCTAAGCCCATATTTTTTAAGTGTCGAGTCAAGAACGTAGAGTGCATTGTTCGTCGTAAGCCCGACTGACTCCATCATCTCAAGCGGTGCGGTGGCACTTCCACCCTCACCGCTGTCGACGGCTATAAAGTCCGGCAGCGGTTTACCCGCCTCTTTACGTTTCGCCGCTTCAGCAATGACCTCATCAACCACATTGGCATCGGAGATAACGATCTTCAGCCCCACAGGTTTTTTTGAGATCTTCTGCAGCCTTCCGACAAAGTCAAGCAGGTGTTCGGGCGTATCGGCATACGGGAAACGGTTGGGGGAGAAGAGGTCTTTCCCCTCTTCCACACCACGGTAGTAGGCAACATCTGCCGTGACTTTCTTCCCTGCCAGTTTACCTCCTGTCTGCTTGGCACCCTGCGCGATCTTGATCTCGGTCATACGACAAAAGCGCATCACTTTGGCATAACGCTCTTCATCGAAATTCCCATCCTTGTCACGCACACCATAGAGTCCTGAGCTCATTTGGAAAACAATATCAGGCAGTGATTCAGGCACCTCTTTGGGAAATGCCTCTAACGGCGCATCCCAGTTGACACGGAAGAGTACATGCGTGTTTTTATCGTAAATGTAGGTATTCTTGGTCTTGTTATCTTTCAGTAAAATCTTTCTGTATGCTTTGATGGCATAGTTTCTGTTCAGTACCTTATCGACCACTTTAAAAACAAACTCTGCAAACGGCGTACTCTTGACGATCTCAAGGTAATCCGCATTGTTCAAGTCGGGTTCAAGCGTGTAGAGATGGTTGGAGGTCAGACTCCCCTCTCCGGTATTGACCGTAAATCCTGAAAGTTTCGCTCCCAATGAGAAAGCACGTACCGCTTCGGGACTAAGCGCGCCATCACTCATGGCAGAGCGGATAATAGGTGTCTTTGCCACAAACGGATGCTCACACTGCGAACCGAATGTCACGGAGAAATCATCACTCACTTCATCATCATTTTTGACATTGGTTGAGTGCTTGATGACAAAACGTGAACCTGAAAAGGGCTGTGCTACAGAAAATGACTGATAGTTGGGTACATCTTTTGCCGCTTTATAGACCCACTCTACCTTGTCACGTGACTCATAAAAAGTCTCTTCGGCAAAGTACTGGCGAAGCGGCTCTCTCAGCGCTTCAAAAAGGTAACGGAAACGCCCGATGATCGGATAGTTGATCAACAACTGATGTTTTCGCTGTACATATCTGTCATAGATAAACAGAACGATCAGTCCGATAAAAAACAACACAAGAAAGAGCTCGGTAAACTCTCCCAGAAAGTTCCATACGCGATCTACAAATCCATCTTCTCTCATACACTGACCACCTTACACATCAAGTGGTTGAGGACGGTTCATATCGAGTATCGCATACCCCTTACCATCTTTCTCTTCAATACGCATGGTCGCATCATACGGCGGTCTATGGTCTTGAAGTACCTGAGCAAGGTCTGCAAAGACCAGTCCGTAGTTACGACCAAGCGGTACGGTGATGTACTCGATATGGTTCTCATGGATCTTGTCCGCAAGTACTTGAAGAATGCACTTATAGGCACGTTCGTTCGTGGTGTACTGAAGGTAGTAATCACGCATGATATCAATGTTCCCAAGCCATGCTCTCTTCTCATCGTAGGTGAGTTTGTCATTGCTCTCGACCTTTTTGCGATAGTCATCTATCAAGGCAGCCGTTTGCGCCTCACCCTCTTCAAAGATCGCATCGACATCGGAACAGTGGGACTCAAGGAACTCAACCAGCTCTTTACCGTTGTAAGAACGCTCCTGCACTTCATGCAGATAGACCGCTTTGTCCTCTTTGGGAGTGAAGTCCAAAGACTCAAGCAGCTCGGCTGCTGCACTCAGGTAGGTATAGCTGTCCGGTTTCGACTGGTCAAAACTCACACCGTGCTGAGAAACTCTCGGTTTTGCACCCACATATTTCAATCGTCTCATTTGCTCTACTCCCTATCGCATTACTGCGTTAATTTAATGTATTTTATTATATCCCAAAGAGACAATGAAAAAGGTTAATATATCTTTAAAATCTTACATTCACTACACCCAACCGATCAATCTTATAGATACTTACGATATAATCCATCTACAATATTCACTATAATTTGAAAAAATAGATCAATACTTTTGGATAGCACGCTATTTTACAAAACCACAAGGAAACCCCATGGCAAGCCCTATGCAAAAACAGGAAAAAGTTGATATTGCGATCGAGATCGCCATTAAGCTTGGACTGCTCTCTTTAGTCATCTACATCTCCTACCTCATCGCCAAACCCTTTTTGGGGTTGATCATCTGGTCTATCATTATCGCCGTTGCACTCTTTCCTGTCATCAATTCGCTTGAAAAACGGGTCGGCAGCCGAAAAAAGATCATCATTACCTTGACTGTAGGCGTTGTCGTTACACTGCTTGCACTCACATTTATGCTCTCCGATACGGTCCTGGAGACAGGACAGCACCTTACACAGCTGCTTAAAGAGGGTAACATCACCATACCGCCACCTACAGAAAATGTCAAAGAGTGGCCGCTGATAGGAGGAAAGGTCTATGATCTGTGGCTCTCCGCCTCTCACAATCTGGCACAAACCCTTGCACCCTTTAAAAATGAGATCAAACATGCCGCAGGATCCGTCTTTTCCGCTCTTGGAAACGGACTGGGAACCATCCTCTTCTTTGTTGCCGCTATGATCATTGCCGCTTTTTTTCTTGTAGGTGCTGAAGACTCCGTGAAGTTCTACAAACGTATCATGCGCCGTCTGCTTGGTGACAAGGGAGATGAATGGGCGAACCTCTCCGCATTGACCATTCGCTCCGTTGTCACCGGTGTACTAGGCGTTGCCGTCATTCAGGCATTCTTCGCCTTTATCGGTCTGGCTCTTATGGGCATTCCTCTTGCGATCATCTGGGCACTGCTGATCATGTTCCTGACCATCATCCAGCTTCCCGCCCTCATTGTCATCGGTCCGATCATCGCATGGGTATTCTCACAAGGAAGCGGTACACCCGAGATCATCTTTACCATCTACATGCTCATTGTCGGTGCCAGTGACGGTGTACTCAAACCCATACTCATGGGACGCGGGGTGGACATTCCGATGCTGGTCATCCTCATCGGCGCTATCGGAGGAATGATGCTCATGGGCATGGTCGGACTCTTCATCGGTGCTGTCATCTTCGCCCTTGCCTACAAACTCTTCGGGCTCTGGATCTCGGAGGTTACGGAAGAAGCATGAGAAAGCTGAGCAGAAAAAACAACTTTGCATACCTTTTTGCTTCACTGTTGGTCTTTCTCTTCTCTGCTTCAGTTGTTGCGGAACTGACCAACGTCTTTACCAAAGGGGCATTAACGGTCATTATCATCTTGATGCTTGTTGCCAGTTTGCGTTCTTTACACACCGATATTACATGGAAACATGTTATCTGGGTACTCCTGCCACTCTTTTTGGTACTCAGCATCCTCGACCATATTTTTAACAACCAGATCTATATGTTCCTCGTACTCTGTACCCTGTTGGTCTTTTTCATCGGCTCTTTCGGCATGGCAATACGCCAGGTACTTTTTGAAGGGGATATCGATGCCAACAAGATCATCGGATCGCTGACCCTTTACATCCTTCTTGGTCTCATCTGGGCGGTCATCTACATGATGATCATCGTTATCGACCCTAACGCATTCAGCGGCGTAGCAGTAACAACTTGGCAGGAGGGCTTTGCCCGTATGGCATACTACAGCTTCGTGACACTGACCACACTGGGGTACGGAGATATTCTTCCAAAGAACCATGTAGCGGAGTTCTTTGTCTATATGGAAGCGATCATCGGTGTTTTCTATATGGCGATCATCGTCTCCTCACTCATCTCACTGCGTCTTGCTGCTTTGCAGGAAGAGAAAAAAGGACACTGAGTGGAAGCTGCTGCCGCTACTGCACATGACCATACCGCCAAAGGTATACGCAGACTTCTGTCGGCACTGACACACTTCCAACTCTCGGACAAATTCAAATTCGCTGTCAAAGCGAGTCTCAGTCTTGCGCTTGTCTACCTCATTGCCCTCTCTCAAGGCTGGAACAATGCGGCCACGGCAGCAACGACCATTATGATCATTGCTGCCACAGAATCATTGGGAGACTCTGTCATGAAGGGTCTGTTACGTGTCATAGGCACACTCATCGGTGCAGTAACAGGCATGATCCTCATAGGCATCTTCCCTCAGGATCGTGAACTCTACCTACTGAGCGCTTCGGTTATTGTCACCATACTCCTCTATTTTGCACGCGCCTACAAAGGAGACATGACCATCTTCCTGCTCACTGCCATCACCCTGATGACCATCTTTAAAAACGGTGAGGTCGATGATGTATTCCTCTATGGTGTCGACAAAACATTTATGACCGTGTTTGGTATTGTCATCTATACACTGGTAGGGATCTTTCTCTGGCCGGTCAGTACCAAAGACGACAGTATGGAGCAGGCAGCATCTTTGACAGAGGCACAAAAAGAACTCTTCCAGTCAAGAGATGCAGACAGAGAGACACGGACACAAAAACATCAGCAGACACTTCAGATACAGCAAGCACTGACACAGACTCTTGGACGCATCAACAGCAGTATCCAGGAGAACTTCAGCCCAAGACAGTGGGAGAGTGTACTGAGAGACTATAAAGAGATCACCCAGCATCTTACCCTGCTCTCCTATCATGATGAACACCGCTTCAGCAACCACATGAAGAAGTTCATCCCCAATATTTCACAGCTTGAAAAGGAGATCGGGCATCTTTTTGAAACCATTGCCCAGGCATGGAAGAACCACATACCCATCAAAATCCCTGATGCATTTAAACCCACACTTGACCATCACCACTTGGAGAGACTCTCCGAGCTTGAATGCGCCTCTTTGAGCAGTACGCTCAGTAACCTTGAGGCACTCCATACACATCTGCGTACACTCGCAGCCAAACTCAACGCACTCAACACACCTCAGCCTACCTGGTTCCCCATAGATAAATCGTTGCAGCAGGAGAGCCGCTTCTTCTGGTTCGATGTGGAACATCTCAAAGCAAGTCTGGTTACCTTCCTCATCTTCTGGACGGGTTCACTGCTCTGGATCTACTTCAACCCTCCGGGTGGATTTATGCTTGTATCACTGGCAGCAGGTCTGAGTGTGATTACCGCTTTCACACCGGTCAGACCCTCCTTGATGATCATCATCTTCACCCTTGCATTTGTCTTTGCTACACTCATGTATATACTGGTACTTCCCAATCTCAGCTACGGATGGGAGCTGGGTATGTTTATTTTCCTCTATGGATTCATAGGCTTTTACTTTATCAATCTGCAGATCTCCATCTTTTTTCTCCTGGGTCTGCTCACACTGAACATCACTAACGAGATGTACTATGCATTTGACCTCTTTCTGCTTACACTCGTCCTCTTTTATGCTTTTTTGTTCCTGCTTCTGTTCTTTTACTACATTCCTTTTTCAACCAAACCCGAACATATGTTTTTAACTATGAAAGATCGTCTCTTCCGCTATGCAGCAACCCTGCTCGAGCACAACCGTAATCGTATTGTAGGAAAAAGCTCACTGGTAGAGAGCATTGCTGCAGCCTATGCCAAACACCACCTGATGAGTACGGTCAAAAAGATGCAGCTGTGGGCAAGCCAGATAGATACAAAATACTTCGATGCTATAGAGAAAAAGAAACTCTTGCAGTTTACCAAAAGCTGTGAAACATTCATCTATCTGCTGCTGACCATGTACAGCCATGACCGAACAAACAGACAGAACCCGCTTGTACGTGACTTTCTGACCCAAAACAGCCAGTACGCACTCGTTCCCCTACTTCGTGCCTATGCCAAACGTACACCCCTTAAAGACATTGACACAAAATGGAGAAATAAAGAAGTGCTGATGTTACATTTGGAGAAAAAGCTGCAAGCATTTGGAGAGCAACAGAAGAAGCATGATTACACACCTGAAGAGATCATGCAGTTCTACACCACGATCTCACTGCATAAAAATGTATGGAGTGCCCTTTTTACATGTAGTGAAGAGATGACAACACTCGATCTTAACGTATTGGAAGAGAGTAGATTTTAATGAATAAAAACAGAACGATCACACACATACTGCTGGGAACACTCTCCCTTCTGTTCATAGGAGGATGTGCACCACTGGGACCTGATTTTACCGGTATGCACAATACCCCTGTACCTAAAAAGTGGCAGACACATCACACCGCATCCGAGCAGCCTGTAGTAAGATGGTGGCGAACCTTCCGTGATCTGACACTCAACACACTCGTAGAAAAAGCCTACAGGCAGAATCTCGACATCCAGAGTGCCGGACTGCGCATTGCACAGGCGCGTGCGGCACTGGGCATCTCTCAGGGACTTGCATTTCCTCAGAAGCAGACACTTTCGGGGCAGGCAAGCTCTACACGCAGCGGACTTGCCGATGTCGCTACTGTCGGAGTGAACTTCGACATGGGCTGGGAACTGGATATCTGGGGCAAATATGCCAGAGGCATCGAGAGTGCCGAGGCGAACCTCTACGCCTCTGTGGCAAGCTATGACAACATCATGGTCTCCGTTATCGCCGAAGTGGCACGCAACTACATCAACTACCGCACGGCACAAGAGAGGCTGACCTATGCCAAACGCAACGTCATCATTCAGGAGCGTGTGACCAAAATGACGGAGATACAGTTCAACTCCGGAAACGTCTCCGAACTCGACATGCAGCAGGCGCGCACCCAGCTCTACAATACCCGTACCACCATCCCTGCCATCGAGCTGACCAAGATCAACGCACGTAACGCGCTGGCACTGCTTCTGGGAACCGATGCAAGAGAGATAGACAAACTGCTCTACCGTGGCGATACCGACACCTACGAGTCTGCCAACCGCTTCATCGCCAAACACAAAGGGGTCATCCAGATCAAAGCCGGCAGTAACGGACTTACAGGGGTCAACCTCATCCCAAAAGCCAAACTTAACCCCCGCTACAAGATCGATGCCAACCTCATCACCAAACGTCCGGATGTGAAAGTGGCAGAGTATCTTGTACACAGCAACTCCGCACGCATCGGATCTGAGATGGCAAAGCTCTACCCAAGCTTCACTCTCTTTGGGAACATCGGCTACAACAACGACAACAAGTTCGGAAGCTGGATGAGCGGGAATGATCCGCTGAGCATTACCATAGGCCCATCATTTTCATGGAACATCTTCAACTACGGTCAGATCAAAAACCAGATCCGCCTGCAGGATGCCGTGTTTGAAGAGAGTCTGGTCAACTACAACAAAACCGTACTCTCAGCGGTCAATGAGGTGGAGAATGCCCTCAGCGGATATGCCCTGACACTCCAACAAAACAAAGAGAATAAAAAAGCGGTCGAAGCGACCATCCGTGCTTTCAATCTCTCGGTTATCCAGTACAATGACGGACTGGTCAGCTATCAGCGTCTGCTCACCACTGTTGAGAAGCTTACCACCACACAGGACCGTTTCGCCAGCATCAAAGGGAGCGTCGCACTCAATGCCATCGCTCTGTACAAAGCGCTTGGCGGTGGCTGGCAGATCAGCCGAGGGCATGCCTACCTCACCAAAGAGACGGCAGCACGTATGAAGGCAACGGTAGACTGGGGAAGCTATCTTGACGGGAACATGACAAAACTGCCGAAAGGGTTCTATGATGGCAAATAGTTTTCCGCATGAGCTGAGCATCGGTGATGTCTACTTCTCACCCCTGCTGCCGGCACTCTTTTTTGCCTTTCTTGCCACGCTGGTAACTGTCATGGTCATGAACAAACTCAAGATCTCACGCTGGTTCTTTGCACCGGCATACGTCTTTCTTGCCATCATGACACTCTATCTGGTGCTTATCGATGCACTATGGATCAAAATTTAAGGGAACGAACAGATGAAAAACATCATTAAACTATTATTGACACTTGGTATCATCGGTGCCGCAGCCTACTTTGGCTACCACAAATACAGAGACTACTTCGACAACCCGTGGACACGTGACGGACAGGTACGGACACAGGTGATCCAGGTCGCTCCGCGTGTGACGGGTATGGTCACCAAGATCCATGTGGTCGACAACCAGAAAGTCAAAAAGGGAGATCTCCTCTTTGAGATCGACCCCTCCCAGTACCAGATCAAAGTCCTTCAGGCAAAGGCACGTCTGCAAAGAACACTTGAAG
>Ga0256828_1001778_pt1 | contig 13297 bp, 8 predicted proteins | sample CV88metaG_FD_185993 | JGI IMG/M metagenome (GOLD analysis project Ga0256828, IMG submission 185993) | Hydrothermal vent microbial communities from East Pacific Rise, Pacific Ocean - CV88 | ecosystem: Environmental > Aquatic > Marine > Hydrothermal vents | place: Pacific Ocean: East Pacific Rise... | reverse complement strand
TTACAGTTCTTTCGAACACTTCTCTAAAATCAGCTTCAGTTAAATCCTTATTCGTAAACATTGCGAAAAGATTAAACCATTTTCTTCTGGTTGCGAATTTTACAGTATCATCATTATAATATTTTAGACTATCGTCTGAATTACCAACATTTATATCTCCACTGTGGGTTGGAAATTTATCTGTATTCCCAGAAATCATAATCGTTCGTTGAAGAACTCCATTGACATAAAATAGAATTCTATTATCACTTTCTCCAGAATAACTCGCTTTTTCCCAACGTCCGACAAGAAAATAATTTCTCATTTCTTCGATAGGCCATTTAGTAAAAGCAATTAAAAATGGCCTTTCGTCATCAGCTGCTTGGAATGAAAAAAGACCTCCAGTTCCTGAAATAAAAGCGATATTATTGACACTCGCTCCCTGTTCATAAATAACTGAAGGGTTGTCGGCTTTATAAATTCTAGTCCAGAACATCCAGGTTCCATTTGAATTATTCCAATAGTTACTAGCGGCTGATGTATTAATATCTTTTTGATTTTTAAGAGTTGCACCGTTAGTTCTTGTCGTATCATCATCAGCGTTTGTCGATTTTAAACTATATCTAAAGCCTTCACAGACCGGTCTTTCTACAAAACTATATTCACCATCTTTTATTTTTGTCGGAGTATCTGACTCTATTCCATCTTCATCTTTTTCTTTATTATCGAAAGTAAAAAAATGTCTTGCCCCTAAATCTAGGATATGATCTCTAATTGACATTCAATTCCTTTATATTTATTTTTATAAATACTTATATATTTATTATATAATTTATTAAAAGCAGAGTGACTCATCTGTGCTTTTACGGCTGCCTCTTTCTGAGAGTATTTTTTTGACTCAACTGCTTGAATTAATTTGAAATGTTTTATAAACAACGGAATCCAACCAGATTTTATTAATTTAATTAAATCGCCCGTATCGTTCACATAGAGTACTCTTTTCTCGGAACCCTTAAAAAGAGCGAGTCTATCTTTAATTTGATTTCGTTGTTTCTCTTTCCGCTCTTGCGTAAAGCGAAGTTTGCAAACTTCGCTTTACGTTCTTCGGACGTCATTCTTTCAATTGTTTCTTTGCGTTTAATTCTAGCTTTTTCTTTAGCCTCTGGAGAATTCAGTAATTTAATGCGGTTTATTTTTTCTTCTTCAGGTAGGTTTCTAAAGAACTCTTTTTGAAATTGACTACGTTTTATTTTAAATTCTGGGCGAGAGGTAATTTCTCGATTAATTTGAATTAATTTATTTTTATTGATTGAGTTCTTTAGAAACATTTTACGTCTGAGACTAGCCGCTTTCCTATTTTCAATATCGGACCAATATTCTTTCCAGAATCTCTTTTGATTTAAATGCATTTGAGTTCGAGTGCACTCGAACTCATTCGAAACCAATCGAGTCCTATTTTTTAATTTATCAGTGTCCATTAAACAGATGACAGCTTTTGACATCTTTTGATAATTTATTTTATTTATTTGAAGATTTTCTGGGTCATTTTTATAGATATTTGTGAGCAATAAATGAGCTATAAAATGCTCACGAAGAGATAATTTAACAATTAAATTATTTTTGCCGAAGATTGAAACTGGAAACACATGATGTTTCTCAGAAGGGGTAGGAATATTCCTACCCCTTCTGAGATTAGCTTTTTCTATTAAATTAATATACCAATGTTTGTATTTATTATTTGGAAAACACTCGTGCATTGATTCAAAAGATAAATTCATTATTTTCTCCAATTTAATTCCAGTAGCCTGACGAAGAAGAGTCGGTCTCCTCCTCGGAAGGCTATTAAATAAACTATTTCGGCCTGTTGGCAACACGGGTCTTACTCAGGATTACTGTAATTTCTTTCTAAAGATGCAACCAGCGATATACTATTCGCGTTAGTTCTTGCTATAACACCATTCGCTTTAATATATTGCGCTCTATTGAGTCCAATTGCAACAATTGTAATTGGAGCATCTTCACCTGGTGTACGACCACCTTGATCATTACCATCATAATCAAAAGTAAATTGAACTTGAGGTCCAGGAACTGATCCGGCAATTTCATTACCATCATTATCTTGAACGATAATTGCGTCTGGTTCACCGAATTTATGACCATTGGCATCTGTAAAGAACATTCTATATTCAGCACCTTCATCTTGCACAAGGTTATCATTAAAGTTAATTGAACCAGCTGCGACGAATGGGAATACTCTTTTAGTTCCTGTTACATCATAGAATTCAATTCTGTTGATATCTGTTTCTGAGAAATTATCAATAAATACACCATCTGAAGTTACAAGTGTATCACCTACGAATTTTAAAAGAGACGAAGCTGTTTTACCAATAACTGTACCTGCACCAGAATCAATATCATTATTTTGACGCAAGCTGTATTGTACGAATTCATAGATTTCTTCAGCTGTTGGTAGATGCCCATCATCTGAAACATCAGCATCAATAATAATATTGAATTCATAATCATCCGAACCGATTGTTCTTGTTTGGTTTTCTGAATAGTAAGTAATACTCATATCTGTATATGGTAAATTACTAGCAATATCATCATCAGTATGAGTAATTTTAAGATCACTTGCGTTCGCTAGAGGGAAACGATAAGCTTGGTATGTAAATGCAGTAACACCAATATCTGATTGCTCAGATTGTGCATAAAGTTTAGCTTGCTCTCTTACGAAAATTTTGAAATAAGAACGGTAATCCGCTTTTAATTCTACTTCAGCTCCAGCATCTTCATCAACCAAAGCCTCTTGAACTTTAATTTCTGTTGGACTTACGATTTCAGTGATAGTGTACTCACCATCATTATTCGAAGTACCAGATATTTCTATAATATCGCCTATTGTAAATGCAGCTAGATTAGTGCTTGTTGAAGTAATTTTACTATCAGTTTCAGCGAAAGCAATGTCAGTACCTTTAGCATATGAATAAACTTTAATTGATTGATTCACTGCTCCAGTTAGAACAACGTTTTTCGCTTCACCGTTGTGTCGTTGTTGATAATAAACTTGGTCTTCTGATCCAATTTCACCCAACGTAATAATTCCAGCAAACATACTTGAAGCATAACCTGCAGAATCTTGTACAGCAAATCCACCATCTTTAAATAAATTAACAGTATTAAAATCTGCCGGCTGCCAATCTTCTACGAACTCGAATTGTTCTGATGTAATCGCAACCATAGGGAAAGGGAATTTGATTAATTCAGAATCTGTATTCCATTCTTCTTTTAAATATGAATACAGTGCTTGGATTGTAACACCGTCCGATGTTAATTGATCATACTCAGCTAGACTTATGGTTCTAGTTGCTGTATCAATCCAAATGTTTCCATCTTCACCTAGTTTTGCACTGGTAGAACTTCTTACCAACCCATCCGGATCTATAATTTTTGCCATATGCAATCCTTAATGTAATATATTCTTCCTTTAAATAAACATAAAATCAATTATACTCAAGAACTTGACAATCAGCTAAAGTATCAGGCATTTTACCTGAACCAGTTGATATTTTAATTGAGTTATTTAAGTCCAGATTCACTGAAAAACGTTCAACTTTCCAAGAATTCGTATCTCCAAAAACATCATATCGAATTATATCATTATCCAGGAATTCATAAAAATTATAAATTGATCTTATCATTTTTGGGATCCGGGGTTTATTTTTAATATAATCTCTTGCTGTCTCATCTTCTTGGTTCCAATCAGCCGGAACCTGATGTATATCGCCTGATACTGCATCGTTAATATCTTGAACGATTCTTTCTAAAAGAGTTAAGTTGGAACTTAACTCTAATATAGTTTTATATTTAGTATTATTGAAATCATCTTCAGTCAATGATTCACTATACATTAAATTTATTCTAGCTTTGACTTCATTAGCTAAAGCTTCTCTAAGATCCTCTAATTCTTGTGTATTAGCTTCAGCTGTGGCTCGGACAACGGCTATTTCAGCAATAATATCTTCCGGATCAACATCACCGTCTTCGTATTCGATATCTTCTAGAGCTTGGATTAATGAAGCAAGTTTGCTTAAATCTTTTTCAATTTCCTTTTGAAAGACTTTCGCCTGAGCAGCTAATGAACTATTGATATTGAAATCAACATATTTCTTATTCTTCTCAGCTACTAGTTCTATCAATTCATAAATATTACCAGTAAAATTAGCCATTATCTTCCTCTACATCTTCTAAAGCTTGAACTCGCTCATCCAAAGAATTCAATAGATCAATAAGATTATTAAATCGATCTTCAATATTCGATAAAGCCAAATCAATTTCATCTTTTAAATAATAAGGTAAAAGACCATCTGTATTACTATCTGAATAAATTTTTTCAACATTAAGGAGAATTTGATCCTTGTTGGTTTTAAAACCAACAAGGTCATTATGATTTGATATCGAAATACCTTCTTGCATCAATTCTCCCTATTTAATTTATTTATTTTCCCAAGTGATAGTATCTAATCGATTATTATCATTATATGTAAATGATTTAGTAGCGACATTATTATCATCCGGGTCGTAGTAATCTATAGCTGTCAATAAATCATTAGAATCGTAACTATAAATAGTGTAATAATTATTTCCAAAGGTTACTTTATCTATTTTATCAGTCTCTGTATCGTCTTCAACAACATATTTAGTCTCAGTTATATCTTCTTCTTCTAGGCTTTTATCCAATCTAATTGGTCTTTGGACTGCTTCGATAGAAATAAATTCAACACCAGTTGCATCAGAGTTCAACTGTACTAAATAATTTTCATGATCAGTGACATCAGCAACATCATGCAAATCAATAAATTTCTTAGGCAATGCATCTATATTTGCTTGCAATGAATCATCCGCTGATTTTCTTGCAGAAACTTCATCATTGATGCTTGATTGCAATGCGTCATCTGCATCATTTCTAGCTGTCGCTTCATCACTAATCTTAGTATCCAAAGCATCATCAGCATCTTGTCTATTGGTAATTTCATCATCTATTTTGGAGTTAAGATTATTATCTCCATTAATTCTAGATGTTTCTTCAGAATCAATTCTAGATGAATTATTATCAATGTTGTCTTGTAATTCTGATTTAGCATCACCTAACTTAGTCTCTATATCTGATTTATTATTATCAATTATAGTTTTAATCTCTTTAAAACTATTTGCTGTATCATCAGCGTCTTTTAATATTTCATTGACTTCAGTTTCAAGTGACCCAACTCTATCTTTAGTATTATTTAAATCAGATTTTATAGCCGATGTTTCATCAGTAATTCTGGTATCGAGTGCTTTATCAGCATCTTGTCTATCCTGAATCTCTTTAGAAATATTATCGGCGTTTGTAGATATTGCTGTAGAGTTATCTTGAACTCTAGTATCAATAGAATTTATATTATCTTCGATTGTACCGAATCTATTTTTATACGCTGTATCTAGATCTTCTACAGTATCAAATCCAGTCACATCTTTTAGTGCAGCTGGGTTTTCTGTAGTATAATCCTCATTTGAAGTCAAGAATTTATTAAAATGATCAATTCTATTATTAATTTCATTAGCTATTGCTAAATCATTAGCTTCAATTGATTCTGCCTGCTCAGTATTAACATTTTCAACCGCAGTAATACTATCTTGCAACTTATTATCTCTATTAACACTTGCAGTCGCTTCATTATCTATTTTAGAATTTATTTCAGTTACAGTGCTTTGGAACTCTTCTTTAAAATCATCAAGAGCGTCATGTAATTTACTATCACCAAGTAGTCTAGCGGATACTTCGGCTTGAATTGAATTCTTATTTGAATTAATTCCATCTGTTAAGTCAGTTACTGCACTATCAATTCTTGAAGTGATATTTGTATAGTTTCCATTAATTATATCAAGAAGATCTTTTAGATTTTTAACATCATCCGGCAATCCTTTAATCAAAGTACTATAATTTGATTCTTGAGCACTCATTCTTGTATATAATTCTGAAACATTTGATTGTGTATTACTTAACTCATTTGAAATTGTATTATCAGCTTCTGTTCTAGCTTTTTGCTCATCACTAATTGTAGTTAACAGCTCACTTTCTTTATCTTGTGCTCTTGTTGTTTCAGCTGTGATTGTCGAGATTATATCCGCTTCACTTGATAATCTATCTTGCTTTTCTGTATTAATTAAATCAGTTGCTGATGTTAAACTATCGTCAATTTTAGTAATCAAATCTTGAACAGAGTTGTTAAGTTCATTTCTAACTTTACTGAATTCTTCTATATTCTTTTGGGCTTCTTCAAGAACTTTTGAATTCAACGTCCCGATTTTACTATCTAATAATCCATCCGCTTGTGTTCTTAATTGAGCTTCATTTTCAATTAAAGATTTTAAATTATCTTCTATTGTATTCAATCCATTTAAAAGTTCAGCTGTTGGGTTAGCATCCGGGTTTTCATTTAGATATTTTACAATATCTAAAACTGCTTGAAGGTTTTCAAGATCTATTTCACTTTCACTTGATAGAATACTTTGAATTGTGGCGTTCTGTGCTTGTATTAATTTTTTAAGATCAGCATCACCTTTAGCTCTTGCTTGAGTTTCATTAGCGATAGCTATTTCAATATTAGTAACAGCTTCTGTTCTTTCTTGAACTTCTCTATTAATAGAATTAGTAAGATCAGAGATACTATTTAATCTATCTGATTGCTCTGTACTTAAAGACGCATTAAAATTATTAAGTTTTAAATCAACGTCTGATTTAAAAGCATCGAAATCAGTTTCTCTAGAAATATCGCCTGATTCACGAGCTTGTGTTTCAATAGCCAAATCACTTGTTAATTTACTTACTGAATCAGTTAGATTTGACTCAAGCACTCTTAATTCAGCATTTAATTCTGCTCTTAAATCAGGAAGTTTATTATCGACAATTCTAATTTTAGAATCTAAATTTAAATCTTCTGTTTCTCTAGCTTGAATTTCTGTTTGTATATCTTTCGCTTGAGCTCTCTGAGTATTTTTAATTTCATCAAGAGTCGTATTGATTGAATTAATTTTTAACTCAATATCATCGTCAAAGTCTATTTTAAATTTATCCAGCTCAGTTCTAACTGACTCAATTGTATCATAGACATTGGCAAGACTAACTTTCGAAGGATCTAAAATACCAATAAAATTATTAAAATCTGTTAATAATTTATTAAGAATTACTTGAATTCCATTATCTCCAGCAAGTCTTGCATCTGCTTCCGAATTGATATTATCAAGAAGTGTTTCTTTAAATGTTACCACAATTTCATCTAAATTTTTAACATCTTGAGTTAATGTGGCTATATCTGTCGTGAATTTATCTTTAGAGTCATTAATTGTATTAAATACCGTTAAGTATCTAGAGTTTAATGAATCGACTGCATCTTGAAGATTGGTATTATTTCCAGCTCCAACCGCAATTTGAAGTTTATTGACATCTTGAGCTAATTTATTAGCTAGATCCGTTATCTCTTGCACTCTTGTCTGTCTAATACTAGACTCTAATTCAATTAATTTATTTAGATTTGAATCGCCTTGCTCTCTTAGGGTAGATTCAGTTCTAAGATTTCCGTTTTGGATTGATTGCTTAAGATTTATATCATTCTTTACATTAACTAGTTCATTATTTATTGTATCAAACATAAGCTTGATTTCTTGAACAATAGCTTTATCATACTTCTCAATTGCTCTTGATAATCTTTGACTAAGTAATTCGAGATCTGTTCTTAAAGTTGTATTATCAATACTATCTCTAATTTTTTGAAGCTCGACATTCATTTTAGTCAAAAGAGTCTCATCAGATTTAATTCTAACTTCTTGCTCAACTTGAATAAGTTCATCAAGAACTCTAGGGAATTCATTTAATTGAGTGCTAAGTTTATTGATTTCTGAATTCATTAATTGAATTTTAGAATTAACATCAGTCGTATAATCTGCCCAGGCATTCAAAATAGCATTATCGTGCGATTTTCTATCTTGAGTCTCCATATCTAGTCGACCACTAATATTCGAAAGTTCAGATACCAATAGGGTTTTATTAGCAATGAGTTCATTTTGAACATTTGATTCTAAATCTGAAAATTTAGAACTAGTTTGGTTTAAATTACTTACAGCTTCTCGCAAATCAATTGTTAAATTATTAATATCTGATTGAATTCCGTCGACTTGATCTTGAAATGCAACTATTACATTGCCATCTTCAGTCATATCGATTGAGTTAATCGCTTGTAGTTTTGATGTTAAATCAGATGTACTAAGCATTAAGCTACTTAACATCTCACTAGCATCATGAACTTCATTTTCAATTAATTTTATTTTACTTTCAAACTCTGTTTTAAGAACATCGAGAGTATTTTTAAGGTTAGTGTCCTGAATTTCAAAAAGATTTTTTTGGGAATTTAGCTTTTTTTCTATATTATTAACAGTTTCTGTTATCTTTGAATCAATACCAGTAATGTCAGTTCTAACCTCATCGATTTGAGTGGCCCTTGTGTTTCTTTCAATTGAAAGTAAATTATAAACCTCTTTATTTTCAAGGGAACTATTTAGAAGACTTTCGAAAAGATTAAGACTTCTTTTTACATTCTCTTGGTTGAATTGGAACTCTTGTTTTACTAATTCCAAATCATCTTCGGTCGCTTGAAAATCATTTCTGATTGAATATAGTTCTTCTCGAACTCTATTTATTTCTAACTCTAATTGAGATTTCACATCCGCTATAAAATCTTTATTATCATTTAAATCGAGGATTGCTTTAGCAACTTTAAGATTAATAATTTCCTCAGCAGTATCTCTAGTTAAAGCCTGTGCATTATTTAAAGTAATCATCACTAGATTTTGAATTTCTTGCACAGACATCATACCAGATGCTCTGGCAATTTCTTGAATTTTAGCTTCTATTTCATCAGCTGTTAAAATACCACTTCTTGTAATTAAATAATCTATATAATTTTTTAAATCCTCAACTGTCATTGAGCTCACAGATTGATCAAGGTATGCATCCCCTGATGAATCCACTTGGACTTCATTTCCATAATCTTCTATGCTGCTATCAAAATCTGCCATATCTGGTCATCTCCTATTTTTAAGTTGTAATATTGATATGAATATCATTATAATTATATGAGAAATAATTTGGTACGAAATTCATCATGTGTTCTAAATCTAAATTTTCATTGATTAAAGCGAAAATTTCATCGGCTGAATTTACTTTAAACATTTTTGGACTTTTTAATTCTATGTTTTTAATAATAGAATTATATTTTTGGTACAAAAATGATTCTAATTCAGTCTCGAAGAACTCTACTTTAAATCCCTCAAAATCTTTTAGATAATTGACAATTTCTAATTTTACTTCAATCTCAAAATCAAAAATACTATTGAATTCTGATAAAAGAAGATTTTGCTCATTAATCGTAATGTTTAATTCTATATCTAGTCTAGGATTGTCAATGACTCCCATAGACGTTTGTTCAAAAATTAGCGGTTGGTAAACTTCAGGTATATCTATAGTGTTGTAAAATGCTTGAGCAACCCTTGTATTATATGCAATTCTTGGATATAATTCATCCACCATGAAAAAACTATCCATAAGCCTATAAAATTCTATCCAATCCATTCTATTAAAAAATTCAATATCTATAAACGGGACCCTTAATAAATATGGAACATCTCCCTGATCTTCTGTCGCTGCGACCAATTCATTAATATCATTTAAAATATCAGCTAACGCATTATCTAAATATGAGTAAGCATCATCTGATGTATAAACATCAACTCCTTGTAATTCAGGAATATGTTTATAATATTTAAAGAATGTTTGTTTTTTAATTAGCTGAGTCCATTCACCAAAGGCATAATAAGTTGTAATGAAAGCTCCATCTTCATTATAGACATCCAATCGAACATCTCTAAGAATATCTCGAATAATACAATACGTATCGGTATATCTTGTATTAACTTCATATTTATAACTATTTCCATAATCTAAGGTGCAGTTAAATATTGAGCTTTTAAAATTATACGTAACACCTGGTTTGGCTCCATCGGTAATTACAATATAAGTTTTTCTTGCACTAAAATCATATTGGATACTTAAACTTACTAAATATTCTATTGAGGTTTCTGTAGGCGTTCCGGCAGGTGATGTTAAATTTAAAATAACATCTGGATTGACTATATAACCTTCAGTTTCATTTGTATTGACCCTTTTAAAATAAAAAGGTGAAATTAATTCTTTTCCGTTATAATCATATTTTGGGTAGAATGGATCATTAGCTATCGTATATTCTTGAATATTTATTGAAGTTGTATCAATAATAATATCTTGATATTTTAATGCGTTGAATAAAAATATATATGTCTTCGCATCTATAAATTTCGCGTCGACAAAAGGTTCAATACCATTATATATAAATGCTTTTTCATAATCGTTTTCAGTTACAATTGAATTTCTCGTTGAAATCTTATCAAATATATTTTTACGAATATCATTAACTTCTTGTATATTCTGACCACCGGTTCCACCAGCAATCGATAACCCATTAATATTTCCGGTATATGATTGAATTTTATTATCAATATTAAATTCTTGAATAATTATGTCTTCAACCAGAAATTCCATATTTGGGAGATTTCCTTGCTCTCCTAGAGTCAACTGGCTTTCGATAATTATTTCAGAATCTTGCTGCAAAAGCATCCCATTAATTCCATTACCTGTTGTTAATCTTAATGATGTTGGTTGAATGTCTAAAAATAGATCAAGGTCATATCTCGAGGACCCGTAATTATAATATTTTATATTAAACTCTTCTAATTTAAAAATATCGGCAATTTCATCAGAATTTTGATTTTGCAAATCAAATAATTTAACTGGGTTATTTTTAGGATCTGGATTATACCAAGCATTTAATTTTTTAAACATTTTATAATCTTGAATAGTTGCACTAAAATTAAATGTTTCACCTACATCATATTTTGGGACAATGTATTTATAAAAAGTTCTTTGGTATTGACGGACATTATTATAATTTACTAAATTTACACTGGTGCCAGGTGCATTAGGATTTGGCGTATTTATTACGGTTAATTCTTTTTTACCACTTACCTCGCTCCAAGTGTAAGCAATAACATTATTCTTACTTATTTCTATAATAATTTCATCTTCAATTATAAACGGAATACCGTCTTTTGAAGTAAATTCTTTATTTTTTGGAATAATGTATTTTAAGTATTTTATTTCATTGAGGTTAATTTCTGGAATAATAAAACTAACACCGAAAGTCGCTGGCTTCGCTAATTCAATTTCGGTATCATAAATTGTACTATGAAAAAGAAGACTTTTAAAATCTTCTGCCAGTCCTATATTCATTTCTTTAAAAACTTTAGTATAGAATTGATAAGTATCGAATTTTAAATTAGCAATATAATTTGTAATTACTCCAAGGGTTCCTGATTTTAGAAGTGTTGGATTCGTGACCTTCATATTCACACGAACTATATCTTCATATTGATCAAGAGTTTGGTTAAATGTAGATTGCATTTATTACCTCTTTTCCTTTTTTATTTTTTAGTATAAGCATTTGCCTCAAGATCTAAAATTTCTTTTTTAAAAGACGTTGCTAGAATTCCAGGATCATTATAAACTTGCTCAGTTCCATCATAGAATTTGTAAAATATATCTGCCGCTTTATACGAAAGATTTAATACTGTCATCTTTGATTGACTTCTATTTCCTATAAGTTGCTTTAATGGATTATTAACTGGCATTACACCTAGTATTTTTATAAGAAGTTGTATATCTGTTGTAAATGGTTTAAACACGGCTACCCAAATTGCATTAGCGTAAGGAACATCGATAAAATAACTACTATTGAGTTTTTGAGTACTACAATTCAAGATATTTGATTTATTATCAAGAGCTCCTGTTTTAGCAAGAGTAATATATTTATTCCAGGCTTCATGATATCTCATTACATCCATATTTATATTTTCAATATAACTTACAGTGAAATCTGACACAAAGTAATCTCTCGCAGCTACGAAACTATTTCTAAGTCTACTTGATACGGTAATATATTCTTTAGTAATATCTGGAAGATCTATATCTGTCGCTAGAATTGGAAATGTCTTTTTGAGATCAAAATTTGTATCTGGTGGTTGGCTTAGGGTTAAACTGTCTCCACTTTTATGCTCTTTCATATAAGCTAAATAATCATCATACCAAGTTCCATGTTGCATAAAAACCATATAGAATCCGTTGATATGAGGACTATATGAATATCTAATTCCTGTTGTAATATTTTTATGCCAATTGAATAAAATATTTTTTACATTTTCAGTCTGGCTGTATTGTTCAGCCAATTGCATAATCTGATCATCTACTGCTTGATTCCAAGTTCCTCTGAGATCTAGATTAAGATTATCTAAATTCGGCGCAATGTCTGTCATCGCTTTCCTTTGTATTAAAATGACTAGCTCTTTGTTTTATAAAAATGCGTCCGACGAAAAACACAACATTCTTTAGAATAAGTCCTTTTAGTATATAAATAATTATATTGAACTTACATCGGGTAGGTTCTTTAAGGTTGCCTAAAATAGGCTAATTTTATTTTTTTATTTTTTAAGGAGAAAAGATGAGAAATAAAAATAAAGTGTTTGGTTTTGAACACAACCCAAACACTAGGGTCATGCCGAAAATGTTCGGCATGGATCATACTCCAAATAATTTTAGATCTTCAGTTTACATTGAGACTGAAGAACAGGATGCTCTAGCGACATTTAAATTCGATCTAATTCATCGAGATGATGGTCCTGCTTGGATTGATGAAATGTCCAAAGAGTATTATCAATTTGGATATAGACATCAGGTATTTGTGCCAGCGGTGGCCGAATGGGTTACGGCAGCAGGCCACACTTATTTAAAAAAACAATCCAGATTTTTATTTGGTGATTTACATACACCAGTTGATAATAAGCCAGCATTGATATATTATTATCCAGATGGTTTAATAAAAAATAAAAAATTTTTTAAATTTAATCTTGACCATCGAAAAGATGGGCCGGCTATGATTGCATATAACACCAACGGAGATATTACTCATGAGGAATATTATCAATTTGGATTAAAACATCATAATACTGAAGCCGCTGATATTTTAACATCCGATTTTGAAAAATCCATAAAATTTTATAAATTTGGATTATTTCATAATGAAGATGGTCCAGCTTCTATTGTAAAAAATATTGATGATGGTATTAAGACTTATGC
>Ga0256828_1001777_pt1 | contig 13298 bp, 14 predicted proteins | sample CV88metaG_FD_185993 | JGI IMG/M metagenome (GOLD analysis project Ga0256828, IMG submission 185993) | Hydrothermal vent microbial communities from East Pacific Rise, Pacific Ocean - CV88 | ecosystem: Environmental > Aquatic > Marine > Hydrothermal vents | place: Pacific Ocean: East Pacific Rise... | reverse complement strand
ACTAGCCTTTAATATACCAAACAAGTTAGAAAAAATTAGTAAATTATTATCTAAATACTCTTGAGCATCTTTAGTTAGAGTAGGGTAGTCTAAATAATCAAAAGCAACTCCTTTATATCTTAAAATTGCTTTCATAGTTGGCTCTTTAGTTATATCTTTTATATGTTTTTTTATATCGCTCTCTTTTTTTAAGCCGAACATTTTGCTTAAAATTTCTAAATCTTGACTTAAAACAATTTTTGTGTAGGTATTAATTAATTCAACTCTTTTGCTATTAATTTCTGGTAGAAAAAGAGAGTCTATATCAAATTTGCCCTCTCCTCCTGCTATTTTTGTTTCGCTTGGTGCTAGTAGTATCTTCATATATTTGCTCTAATTTCCGAATTTGCTAAAAGTTGAATATTTCTAGCCCTTGTTTCAAGTGCTTCGGTTTTGCTATTAAATGGTCCAACAACTACTTTATTATTACCCAAAAGTTCTGTTCTTAATCCGCTTAACTCCAATTTTGTTACCAAAGCGTTAGGGTCTTGATTGTAACTATTTAAAATTATATAATATTTTGAACTGCTGTTTGCACTTATATCTCCTTGTGCTTGAGCAAATGCATTTGAAGGCTCATAATAATTGCTATTTTTATAACTACTAATTTGATTTTGCCTAAATGTTGAATTTGAGGCATAACGAATTACACTTCTTTGAGGTTGGCATTGATAAAATGAGTGATATCTTCTTGCCCCTAAATAGTGGTTTCTATAGTATGGTTTATCTAAAGAGCTAATAACCACTCTTCTTTTTGCACTACTTGCGTGTTCAAACATTCCATTACCCAAATATATACCAACATGAGTTGCTTTCCAAGGTTTGTGCCTATTTGTTGCAAAAAATACTAAATCTCCTTTTTGTAACTCATCTCTTGAAACTGGAGTTCCACTTCTAAATTGAGCATCTGCAACACGAGGTATCTCAATACCCATTGAGCCATAGTTATAATATGTTAATCCAGAGCAATCAAAACCTCTATTTGCTCTCTCTTCACCCCAAATATAAGGCTTACCTATTGCTCTTGAATTTAATTTATCTAATGCTCTAAGAGATGGTTTATACCTAACTTTTGGTTTATGAATATCATATACACTACCACTGCTACATCCACTTATTGCAAAAATTAAAATAGACCCAATAATTATATAAACTAACTTAGTCATCTTTTAACATATCATTCATTCGTTTAGTATCAGCATCTTCATTTGGGTCTTTTATGGGTTTTTTCATCTCATAAAAAATAGATGCAAGAAGAGATATAGCAATAAGAGCAATAGCATAGTGTAAAATATTATTTTCTGGTGTAAATAGTTGATTTGCACTTATATCCATCTTTTAGCCTTTTTTAAATTATAAGCATCGCATCACCATAGCTATAAAAGCGATACCCTTTTTTTATAGCTTCATTATACAATTTTAAAGTTTTATCTCTGCCTAAAAAGGCACTTACTAACATAATTAATGTGCTTTTTGGCAGGTGAAAATTAGTTAGCAAGTAATCTACTCTAATTGGAGGATTTTGTGGATGCAAAAAGAGATCACACTCCCCACTAGGCTCTTTTACTCTAGCAAAATACTCTATTGTTCTAGTAGCGGTTGTGCCACAAGCCAATATTTTTTGGTGGCTATTAATAACTTCTTGCGCATATTTTGGAATGTTATAAATTTCTGAATGCATAGGGTGTTTTGTGATATCTTCTACCTCAACAGGTTTAAATGTTCCAGCTCCTACATGCAAAGTTAAATAGTATGTTTTAAAGTTTTGTTTTAACTCTTCTAAAAGTTTTGGAGTAAAGTGCAAAGATGCAGTAGGTGCGGCAACAGAGCCTTCATTTTTTGCAAAAAGAGTTTGATAATCTAACTCATCTTCTTTTCTATCTTCACGGTTCATATATGGTGGTAAGGGGATATGCCCAATTTGCTCCAAAATATTTATTAAAGTAGAAAAGTCTATTTTTTTAGATTCAAAATTATCTTGCAAATTGTCAAACTCTTTAAACTCTTGCTTAGATTCTAAAACTTGTTCAGAATGACAATGGGGTTTAGAATGGCTATGGGGTTTAGAATGACTCTTGATTCTATCTAAATAAAAACTAACTACTCTGCTACCATCACTATTTAAAGCTTCAACTCTTGCTTTTAAATTTTGCTCAAACTCCAATATTGTGCCAACTTTTACCTTGCCTTTAATCATAGCTATAAACTCTCTATTTGGCATTGGCTTTATAACTAAAAGTTCAATCTTTCCACCACTACTTTTTTGCCCAAAAATACGAGCTTTTATTACTTTGGTATCATTTAAAAATATTGCTGTTCCTTGTGGAATATACTCTAAAATATCACTAAAATATCTATGTTCAATCTTATTTGTAGCTCTATTGTAAATTAGCAACCTAGCACTATCAGCTGGTTTTGCTGGTGTAGTTGCTATAAGCTCTTTTGGTAAATAATAATCATAAGAGCTTGTTTTTAGGTCTAAACTATTCATTATTTGGCAACTGCTTTTGTTCATCTTCTACTTTATCACTCTTTTCTTCTAGCTCATCATCATCCTCTTTATAAGGATTTATAACTTTTGCAACCAATATCGAAGCACCATATAGTAGAATTAAAGGTGCAGCCATAAGCATTTGTGTAACAACATCTGGTGGTGTAAGAAGAGCTGCTACAATAAAGATAATTACAATAGCATACTTAAAAAAGCCTATTAGTGTGCGCTCAGTAACTAAGCCAATAGAAGCTAAAAAGTAAACTACCATAGGTAGCTCAAAGGCAATTCCAAAACCAAACAGAATTTTTGCAAAAAAGCCTATATAATCTTCTATATTAATAAGTGGTGTATAAAGAAATGCCCCAAATGTAATTAAAAACTGGAATCCAAAAGGTGTTACAACATAATAAGCAAATAGTATTCCTGTTGCAAACATTACAGTTACACCAACTAAAAAAGGTAAAGCCATCTTTTTTTCATTATCATAAAGACCAGGAGCAATAAACAACCACCCTTGCCAAAGAATTATAGGCAAAGCTAAAAATATGGCTGCATATAGCGAAACTTTCAGAGCAACCAAAAATACTCCACCTATTTGATTTGTGGTTACACTACCCCACAAAACGCTACCACCAGCTTCACTTTTTGAACTAGTGTTGTTTGACTCTTTTGCTAAATTTTTTGAGTAATTTGCCAACTCTTTTATACTTAATGCCAAAGATTTTTCACTTTTAGTAGAACTGTTGCTATCTAATACAATTTGTGCATTTTTAATAGCTCTATCAACTAAAGATATACTATCTTTTTTGGGTTTGATTTTTTTAAAAGAAGTTGCATTTTCATCTTTGCTTGTTACTTGCCACTTGCCCTCTTTGCTCTTTTGCACCTTTTTATTAACTTGCACTAAAGCACTCTCTAGTGGCGAAGTTACCCAATCTAAAATAGGTTTATAAAATATAAATGAAATAACAAATCCAGCAACTAATGCTAAAACCGATATAAATATTCTTTTTCTTAACTCTTCTAAATGTGGTTTAATATCAGAGAACATTAGCTCTCCTTCTTATCTAAATGCTTAAAGCCAGTTGTGCTTGACTCTTCTTGTAGCTTTTGTTTACTTTGCTTATTTTGAACAATATTTTTAAATCTATTGCTCTCTTTTTCTTCATTTTTAGACTCTAGTTTTTTTAAATGCTCTTTTGCTTCTTCTGCTAAAGAGCTGGTTTTACTCTTAAATTCCTCTTTTTGCTTTTCTAACTCTTCAAAATCTTTTTCTGCTTCATCAAAAAGGTCATCAAATAACTTATCATCATTAATATCAGTTGGACTATAACTATTTTCTATTTTTGCAACTTCACTCTTTATACTCTCTGCCTCTTTACTAGCAATATTTTTGAATGAGCTTAAATCACTTTTTGCTTTTTCTAACTCTTGGCGATACTGCATAACTTCTGCTCTTAAATCATCTACTCTTAACTCTTGCTCTAGTGTTGCTTTTGTATCATCAAGCGCTCGTTTTATTTTGCCAAGAGTTCTTGCAATACTTCTCATTGTATCTGGCAGTTTATCAGGACCAATAAATAACAGAGCCAATACAGCAATTAGCAAAATTTCAGTAAAACCCATTCCAAACATATATTATCCTAATTTTTTTGCTATTTTATCTAAATTTCTATTAATATATCTAGCAGATTTTAACTAATATAGTATTATGTGTATAGTGCTTAGTATCGAATTTCTAAAGTGGTTAAATTTAATATGAAATTATAAAAAGTGCCAACTCATCTGCCAAAAAGAACTCTTTATTATAGTAGTGTTTGTTTTTAAACTCTAATTTTTTTTCATTAACTAAAATATCTGCTTTTTCTTGCATCTTTTTTGGCAGTATATTTTGCTCTACTCCTACAATTGAGCGAAGTCCTAAAAATATCTTTTCTGTTAAAATATCTTCACTACTTAAAATCTCCTCTTTTACAAAATAAGGCTCTTTTATAAACTTTTCTATATTTGTGTGTGTATAGAGGCGCTTATTGGCAATAAATCCTACTGCCCCAGCCCCTATGCCTAAATACTCCTTATGTTGCCAATATCCAAGATTATGACTGCTTTGATATGCACCATAGTTAGAAACTTCATACTGCTTAAACCCACGCTTTAGTATATAATCTCTTAAAATAAAACCTAAATTTTCACTATTTTTTTTAACCTCTGGGCGTTTTGTAAACTCTGTAGCCTTCTCGATTGTTAATTCATAACTTGAAATGTGGTTAATTGGCAGTTTAAAGGCTTGTTTTAAATCGCTTAAAATTAACTCTTTTGTATCACTGTAAAAGTCATAAATAATATCAATTGATATATTTTTAAAGCCAATATTATATGCATTTTCTACTGCCAAAATTGCATCTTTAGAGCTATGCGCTCTATTTAACTCTTTTAGCTTTTTATCATTAAAACTTTGCACCCCAAAACTAACTCTATTTACCCCTAAACTAAACATTCCCTCTAGCCACTTTTTTGTGGCAGAATTTGGGTTTGCTTCTGTTGTTATTTCAATATTTTCTGCCATATATGGTTTTAAAAAATTAAATATTGCTTCATACATATTTGCTTCTACAACAGAGGGAGTTCCCCCTCCAATAAAGAGGCTACTTATAGAGTTTTTTTTAATATTGTATTTATAAATCTTCTCTTTTAAAGAGCTATAAAGTGCTTCCATATAGCTACTAGAGAGGTGGTGTAAATTTGTATATGAATTAAAGCTACAATAAAAACATTTAGAGTCGCAAAAAGGTATGTGCAAATATATCAACAAAGTAAGAACCTTATAATAGGAATTTAGATAGAATTTTATCAGATTTTTATAAGCAGAAAGCTTTTTTTATAAATTTAAGGGGTTTATTATGAGTAAACATAAAAATTATCGCCCCAATGTAGCAGCAGTTGTTCTATCTTCAGATAGTAGTGAAGTAAAGTTTTTATTAGCTAAGAAAAAAGGAGTTCGAAGAGCTTGGCAATTTCCACAAGGTGGTATAGATGGCGATGAGAAGCCTCAAGAGGCTTTGTTGAGAGAACTAAAAGAAGAGATAGGCACTGATAAAGTAGAGATAATAGCAGAGTATCCAGAGTGGATTAGCTATGATTTTCCTAATACAAAGGGCGATAAAATATATCCATTTAGAGGGCAAAATCAAAAATATTTTTTGGTTAGGTTAAAAGAAGAGGCAGTAATAGATTTGAATTTTTATAAAACTCCAGAGTTTGAAGAGTATAAGTTTGTAGATGAGAATGAGTTGTTTAAAAAGGCTCTTTTTTTAAAACGCAGAACATATAGAAGAGTTATAGATTACTTTAAGAAGGAAGGGTTTATTTAATGTTGGTTGTTCAAAAATATGGTGGCACAAGTGTTGGAACGCTAGAGCGTATAGAAAATGTTGCAAAAAGAGTGGCAATTGCTAGAGATGAAGGTAAAGATTTAGTTATAGTAGTATCAGCTATGAGTGGAGAAACAAATAAACTTATAGAGTATGCTCACAACTTCTCTAAAAACCCAAGTAAAAGAGAGATGGATATGCTACTTAGCTCTGGCGAGAGAGTTACAGCAGCACTTCTTGCTATTGCACTAAATGAGATGGGCTACAAAACAGTTGCTTTAACAGGCAGACAAGCAGGTATTGTAACAGATAATACCCATACATACGCAAGAATAGAAACAATTAATACCAATAGATTAAAAAAAGAGATAGAGAGTGGAAATATAGTTATAGTAGCTGGTTTTCAAGGAATTAATAAAGATGGTGAAATTACTACACTTGGTCGTGGAGGAAGCGATTTGAGTGCAGTAGCACTCGCAGGGGCTTTAAATGCTGATGCTTGTGAAATATATAGCGATGTAGATGGAGTTTACACAACAGACCCACGCATTGAACCAAAGGCTAAAAAGTTAGATTTTGTATCATATGATGAGATGTTAGAGTTATCAAGCCTTGGAGCAAAAGTTTTACAAAATCGCTCTGTAGAACTTGCTAAAAAGATGGGTGTTAAAATAGTTGCAAAAAGTAGTTTTAGTGATAATGAAGGAACAGTAATATCAGAGGCAAAAGGAGATAATATGGAAGAGGTTTTAGTTAGAGGTGTTGCGCTTGATAGAAACCAAGCAAGAGTATCGCTAAGAGGGGTAGATGACCACCCAGGAGTAGCAGCAGAGATATTTAGCAAATTAGCAGATAATAACATAAATGTAGATATGATAATTCAAAATGCTAGTAATGATGGCAAAACAAATCTTGGATTTACAGTGCCTCAAAATGAGATAGAACAAGCAAAAGAGGTAATAAATAGCTTTCAAGGTGATGTTGAAGGTGCTGATTATGATGAAAGTGTAGCAAAAGTTTCAATTGTTGGTGTTGGTATGAAAAGCCATAGTGGCGTAGCAGCAACTGCATTTACTGCATTAGCAAAGAACAATATAAATATAGAGATGATTTCAACTAGCGAAATAAAAGTATCTATGATTATAGATGAGAAATTTAGTGAATTAGCAGTTAGAGTATTGCACGAAACTTATGGATTAGATAAATAATGAACTTTAACGACTGGACATTAGAAGCAATTAGAGAAGAAGGCTCTTGCTTTAGTTGGATGGAAGAGCTTAGATTTAATTGGATACCTCAGGTAAAAAATGCTCTTAGCAAAATACTTGATGGATATAGTGTTATAGTTGTTACAGATAGAGAGTTTAAGTGGTATAGTGATTATATTGTAGATAGAGTAAATCAACTAAGCAAAAAAAGACCATTTATTCCAATTTATGAAATAGATTGTATATTTCCAACTGCATATAACTTAAATGAAGCAAGTGAATTAGATGCTCTTTATGATATGTTAGATATCTCTTTTAGTAGTGGCTATATATTTTGGTATATAGGAAGTGGTGAACATAAACACTATGAATTTATTGAGCAAGATAAAAGTAGTGTAATATGGCGCTTAAACCACGAAATAGAGGGGCTTTTTAGCTTGAACAGAAGTGATAATTTAGTTGATATTAAGCTTATACAAGCATATCAATTATTTGATAAAGCACTAGATGCCACACTAATAGGAGAAGTAGAGTTGTGAAGCTTGAACCAATTTCTCAGGTAATTATTACAGATAATTTTAATGAAGCTATAGAAAAATTAAAAGAGATAGTGCCAAAAGATTCTAAGTTTGAGCTTTTTATAAAAGAGGATGAAAACTTTTTAGTAAGTGATGCGAATGAAGTTATTGCAAAGGCTTATCTGGCTTCAAAAGAGAAAATTTTTATATCTCTTGGAGCTAAAACTTTTTCAGATGTTGTGCAAAATAGACTCTTAAAAATTATAGAAGAGCCACCTAAAAATAAAGAGTTTATACTATTAACTTCATCTAAATCAGCACTACTGCCTACTATAAAATCAAGACTCCCAATAACAAACTTAAAAAGTTCAAATGAAGAGATAGAGTTAAATTTAGATATTTCAAATCTTGATTTAAAAAAAGTTTATGACTTTGTGCAAGAGAATAAACGCATTAAACCAAAAGATGCAACTCTTTTGCTTGAACAAATAGTAAAAGAGGCAATAAAAAGTAAAAAATATAATATAGATGACTCATTACTAAAAACCTTTAGCGACACAAGAGAAGCCCTTGAAGTTGGCTCTTTGGCAGATTTTGTCTTAACATCACTTTTGCTAAAGCTACTTGCTAAAAAGGTAAAAAGATGAAAATTTATAAAATCTCAAAACCAAAAGATATAAAAGAGTATTTTAAAAAGCTAAATGTAGATGGTGGTGGTGTTGAGATAATGGCAAGAAAGAGCGAATTTAGCTTTATTCAAATAAAAGAGTTAAAAACCCCTGCAGTAAATATTTTAAAGCAAGAGGCACTAAGTGTAGGTGCTGAACTTGCAGTGCCAAGTGGTGTAATTCTTTGTAAAAAAGAGTTTTTTGATTGCCTACTTTTTGGAACAAGCGCTCAATTTAAAATATTAGCAAAAAAGCTAAAAGCCCAACCCTTTGGCTTAAAGCTAGTTGCCTCATTTTTAGAAGAGATTTTAAGTGTTAAAAAATATCCAATTAAAATAATGGGTGTTATTAATGCAAATAGTGATAGCTTCTTTAGTGGAAGCCGTTTTGTTGGCAAAGAGGCAATTGCTCAAATAGAGCAAATGGTAGATAACGGAGCTAAAATTATAGATATAGGAGCCGTATCTTCACGCCCAGGCTCAAGTGCAGTAAGTGTTAGCGAAGAGCTTGAGAGGGTAAAAGATATTTTAGATTTAATAAAAGAGCAAAAATTATATCAAAAAGCAACCTTTAGTATAGATAGCTATGCTCCAGAAGTTGTAGAGTATGCCCTAAATTCAGGTTTTAAAATTATAAATGACATTACAGGTGCAAGAGATACAAAAATTATAAAATTAGCAGTAAATTATGGTGCAAAGCTTTGTATTATGCATATGCAAGGCACTCCGCAAACAATGCAAAACAATCCAACTTATGAAAATGTTACAACCCAAGTAGATGATTTTTTTGCAAAGCAAATTAACAAATGCCAAGAGCTTAGATTAAACAAAAGTGATATAATTTTAGATGTTGGTATAGGTTTTGGCAAAACATTGGAGCATAACTTAGAGTTGCTAAAAAATCATCAGCACTTCACCCACTTTGGGTGTGAACTTTTAATTGGTGCTAGTAGAAAATCTTTAATTGATAAAATTATCCCAACACCAACAGAACTTAGACTCCCAGGAACCCTAGCAATTCACCTAAAAGCTATAGAGCGTGGTGCAACTATAGTTAGATGCCATGATGTTGCAGAGCATAATCAAGCTATAAAAGTTTGGCAAAAACTCTAGTTTGCTATGTAGGTAGCAAAAACTCCTCTTAAAAAGGTTTATAATTATAAGCAAAAAGGAGGCAAAGATGAATTTAGAGAAATTTGATAACTCACTATTAATTGTAGGCAATTTAGGTGAGCTTAAAATATTTAAAGTTAAAGATGAGCTAGATATTAGCCATAAAGACGATTTTCATACATCACACAAACACCACAAAGGCAAATTGGTAGAGCATTTAAGCTTTAATGAGTTGTGCGATGAAGAGTTTATAGAGTCGCATAAAAAACTATCTGAATTAGTAACAGATAAACAGGGGCATTTTGAGGGTAAATTTGGAAGTGAGAGTGGTGATGGTCCAAAAATTGAATTAGAAATAGAGGAAAAACTTATAGATTTAATCTCAAAACAGATAAATAGCGTTTTAGCTAAAGAGAGCTATAAAAGATGGTATTTTGTATTTGATAAAGAGTATGCAAATAGAATTTTAAATAAAATTGATGATACTTACAAATCAAAACTTGCTAAAGCAATAGAAGAGAATTTAGTTAAAAAAGCTCCACAAGAGATAGTAGAAGAGTTTTTAGATTAATATTTTGGGGAGCTTAACTCCCCTCCTACCTAATAATTTTAAACTTTCTTATTAAACCTCTATTAAGCAACTATTTGCAATAATTAAATATGATAAAAAAAATTACATATACACTATTTTTTATAACTATAATTGGGGCTATTTTGGTGCTTTCTATTGATCTTTTTGTAAAAGATGCTTCGCGTGGAAAAATTTATGACTCTATAAATGAAGTGCCAAAAAAAGATGTAGCACTATTGCTTGGCACCTCAAAATATATAAAAAGAGGTAAAATAAACTATTTCTATAAATATCGTATAGATTCAGCAGTAAAACTCTTTAAAAATGGCAAAATAAAAGCCATTTTAGTAAGTGGTGATAATGCTACAAAATACTACAATGAACCAGCCAGAATGAGAAGAGATTTAATTAAAAGAGGCATTCCAAAAGATAAAATATATATGGATTTTGCAGGTTTTAGAACATTAGATTCAATTCTAAGAGCCAAAAATGTATTTGGCTTAAATAAATTTATAATTGTTAGTCAAAAATTTCATCTTGAAAGAGCGCTATTTATTGCAAAAGCTTACAAAATAGATGCTATTGGCTTTAAAGCAAAAAGCCTAGAGAATACAAAAGCAACTATAAAGATGCGCTTAAGAGAGTATTTAGCAAGAGTTAAAGCCTTTTTGGATGTATATATTTTGCATACAACTCCAAAATTTTTTGGAAAATTTGAAAAAATTAAAATAAAAGAGAATACTAATGATAATGAATAACAAAGAATATAAAGAAGCAGTAGAAAAGTTAAAAAAATGGGCAGATGCATACTATATTTATGATAATCCAATAGTTACAGATGAGGTTTATGATAAGTTATATCATGAGGTTGTAGAGTATGAAAAAGAGCATCCAAATGAAATTGATTATACCTCTCCAACTCAAAGAGTAGGAGCTGTGCTAAAAGATGGCTTTAAAAAGGCAAAGCACTTAAGCCCAATGTGGAGTATGGAGGATGTCTTTAATAAGCAAGAGTTGCAAGATTGGATTGATAGGGTAAATAAAATAACTCCAGTTGATAGATACTACATAGAGCCAAAATTTGATGGCGCAAGTTTGAATTTAATTTATGAAAATGGCAAGTTAATTCAAGCAATCACAAGAGGAAATGGGAGTGAAGGCGAAGATGTTACAAACAATGCAAAGGCTATAAAAAGCGTTAGATTAGAGATTGACTATCAAGAGTTAATCGAAATTCGTGGCGAAGTTTTAATGCGCTTTAAAGATTTTGAAAGACTTAATAAAGAGCGCCTAGAGAGAGGCGAAGAGCCATTTGCAAACCCAAGAAATGCAGCAGCTGGAACTTTGCGTCAGCTTGACCCAAAAGTGGTTGCAAATAGAGATTTAATATTTATGCCTTGGGGTATTGGCAAACACTCACTAAATTTTGAGTATCAAAGTCAAGAGATGGATTTTGTTTATAAACTAGGCTTTAAAGAGCCATTTAAAAGAGAAGTTGTTAGCCAAATTGAGCAGATGCAAAAAGATTATGAAGAGTTTATAAAAATGCGCCCAAATTTAGAGATTATGCTTGATGGAATGGTAGTAAAAGTTGATAGCGTTGCAAAGCAAGAACTTTTGGGCTATACAAACAAAGCCCCAAGATGGCAAGTAGCCTACAAATTCCCAGCAGTAGAAAAACAAACAAAGCTAAAAGATGTAATTTGGCAAGTTGGAAGAACAGGCGTTTTAACGCCAGTAGCAATACTAGAGCCAGTTGAAATTGAGGGTGTAATTGTTGAGAGGGCAACTCTTAATAATTACGACTATATAAAAGAGCTAGATGTTAAAATTGGCGATACCATTACAATAATTAGAAGTGGTGATGTAATTCCAAAAATTATTAAAGTTTTAAAAGATTTTAGAGATGGCAATGAAAAAGAGATAAAAATACCAACTAATTGCCCAGTTTGTGGTAGCCATTTACTTGATGAAGAGCCTCTTTTAAAATGCCAAAATATAAACTGCCCAGCAAGAGTTGTAAATAGTATTATCCACTACTCTAGCAAAGGGTGTATGAATATTGATGGGCTTGGCAAAAAAACTGTAGAGTTACTTTATGAAAAAAATATCTTAAAGAGTGTAGAAGATATTTATAAGCTGCAAGAAAAAAGAGATACTCTCTTAGCATTAGAGGGCTTTAAAGAGAAAAAAGTTGATAATCTTTTAAGTGCTATAGAAACTAGTAAAAAAGTTGAGTGTTGGCGCTTTATAAAAGGGCTAGGAATTGAGCATATTGGCGAAGTTGCAGCAAAAGCAATTTGCCAAGTATTTAAAGATAAATTTTTAGAAGCTACAAAAGAAGAGCTTTTAGCAATCGATGGCTTTGGCGAAGAGATGGCTAAAAGTTATATTGAATTTATCGAGGTAAACAAAGATAAAATATTGCGTCTTTTAAATCAACTAAAAATTACATACCCAAAAGAGCAAGAGATAAAAAATAGTTTATTTACAGATAAAACAGTAGTGCTAACAGGCACAATGGATAGACCAAGAAGCCAAATTAAAGAGCTTTTAGAGAGCCTTGGAGCAAAAGTTACAAACTCAGTTAGCAAAAAAACCGACTATGTAATATACGGCGAAGATGCCGGAAGCAAACTAAAAAAAGCAAGAGAGATAGGAGTTAAAACGCTATATTATAAAGAGTTTGAAGAGATGATAGGCTAAGAGTTTTATTATTCACTTCATACATTATCTGCTATTCCTTAAGAGTAGGAATCTAAAAAAATTTTGGAACCAAGGTTTTAACCTTGGCTAAATAGTAATCTTTGAAAACATTCATAAATTTGATAAAAAATTTTAATTTAGCATTAATAAAATGGTTTTATTTTCATCACCCCAATTTCTGCTAAAACAGAAAACTCAGCCAAAGGCTTCTCGTGAGTGTTGCATTTTCTTTACGCAAAAACAAGCGAAATTTTAACTCTTTAAAGTTAGGAAAATATTTTACAAGGTAAAGCATTAAGATTTTTTACTTTGTAAAAAAGCTAAGAGCTTTTGTATGTTTTTACGCATAAGTATTGCCCCCTAACTTTCTGTTTAATACTAATTTTATAACATATTTGTTATAATTTGGTATGAAATGGCAAATTGAGTATTACAATAATGATGTATCTAAAACAATATTGAGCCTACCAAAAGGTTTATTGGCAAGATACTTAAGACTAACAGATTTAATGTTAATACATGGTGCAAACTTAGGTATGCCACATACCAAATATATAGATAATGGACTATTTGAGCTTAGACTCAAAAGCAAAGAAGGAATTGGTAGAGTA
>Ga0256828_1001776_pt1 | contig 13302 bp, 15 predicted proteins | sample CV88metaG_FD_185993 | JGI IMG/M metagenome (GOLD analysis project Ga0256828, IMG submission 185993) | Hydrothermal vent microbial communities from East Pacific Rise, Pacific Ocean - CV88 | ecosystem: Environmental > Aquatic > Marine > Hydrothermal vents | place: Pacific Ocean: East Pacific Rise... | reverse complement strand
ATAATCAAATGAGAGATCACACGCTTTTTTACGCCATGAAATATCTACACCCATGCTCATTACACGGTTTGCAGTATCATATGTTGAGGCAATATCATCAAACATTGAGACAATTTTCTCCTGTTTGACATCACCCTCTTGTTCTAAAATACTCATCTATCCATCCTTTTCATCCACGTTATTATATCTTCGCTCTCTTTATCCACATTTAAAAACGCAAACTTATCATCTTCAAACTTTATTGATTCTTCTCCACCAAGTGATGGGGCAATGTAAGAGAGATAGTAATCTACAATATCTCGAGTAAGTGCATACATTTTACTAGCGCCCTCTATCATAATATTTTTATACTCTTTGATTTTTTCTAAATTATCTTCAATAAAAACTTCTCTGCCTTCAACACTAAAAAGAGGAATCGTTCTATCAAAATCGCTCTTGCGTGAGAGTATTAAGATATCTGGTGCTTTACCATCTACTAATCTTGCATCGAGTGTCGGTCTGTCTTCTCTGACTGTTCCACCACCAATTACAAGCAGATCACAAACATCACGCATTGCATGAACCTGCTTGCGTGAGACAGAAGAGCTAATAGTGCCACCATCTGTCGTACCGTTTAAGCGTTGCGCCCATTTAAAAAAGACAAAACGACTCTCTAAACTCTTTTGAAAAGGGTACAAAAGAGCATCACACTCTTTTTTAAGTATCTCCGAATAGACCATACAGTTGTTCATTGAGAGTATCATACTTCCGTTTGCCGCTTTTTTGTTTGTATCGTTTGAGCCTATATAGACCTCTTTTATGCCAAGTTCAGAGATTAGATTTGCACACGATGGTGTTTTTCCATAATGAGAACAGGGTTCTAATGTCGAGTAGAGCTTTGCATTTTTAAATATATCATTATGATTTGTTAAAAGGTGGGTATGAATATCTGCTGAATCTTTAAGTGCTAAAATATAAGAATCATTTGTAAGTTTATAGTAGGCTTGTTGCAGTGCATTTACCTCTGCGTGAGGTTCACCTGCTCTATGGTGTGCTTCTACAGCAAGAATTTCACCATACTCACCAACGACACAACAACCAACAGCAGGGTTAGGATAGGTCAGACCTTGATACTTCCAAGCCTCACGCAAGGCAAGACTCATATAAAAATTATCGTCGATTACCATTCAAAATAGGTTTTTGCTTTTTTAATATCATTAAAATCAACTTCAGTAACGCCATCTTCATTTTCAAAGAAGAGTTTGTTTCCTTGAATCTCTTTGAGTTTTGCACGAAGCTTCTCTTTCTCACCATAAACAATGGCAGTATCTTCGCCAATTGATTTTTTAAAATGATCAAGTGTAGTCAATTTTCTCTCAATTCCTGGACTTCCGACTTCAAGTCTATACTCACCAGATACCGGAGATGTAACATCGAGTAAAGGAGAGAGGAGATGTGTCAGTTCTACATAGTTCTCTAATGGAACACTTTTACGTTTACCATCTTCAAATTCAGGAGAGATAACACTAACACGGAAGATTGTCTCATCAAATTCATTCACAATAACTGTATCATAAAGCTCTAAGCCTACTGATTTAACAATTGATTCTATATCATTTTTTAGACTCATTGGGATTCCTCTTTATCATCTTTTGCTATCTTTTTAAAGAGCTCTTCAATCGTTTGTGACTTTTTCAGCTGCTCATCAAACTCAAATGTGAGTTTTGGACATCTGTACCATCCCTGATCTTTCAAACAGAAATTTTCAATGATAGGACGTGCTTTTCGAAGCTGTTTCATATAAACACGTCGCTCCTCTTCAGTGAAGTTACTTGGGTCAATATAGACCTTTGCATCACTGCGTCCTCGAGAACATTTAACCTCTGTAACACTCAACTCATGTAATCTTGCATCATTGAGTTGCGTGAGCGCTTCAGGAATCAGTTCTACTAAGAGGGACTCAGTACGTTTGAGCTTTATTTGGGCTTCAGTCATTACTATAGAGAGACTTTTTGCTCAACTTTTTTGAATGTTTCAATAACATCACCAACACGTACATCATCATAGTTAGAGATGATAACACCACACTCATAACCATTTCCAACCTCTTGTACATCATCTTTAAATCTTCTAAGTGATACAAGTTCACCCTCAAAAGCAACAACACCTTCACGAATAACACGTACAAGTCCACCACGAATAAGTTTACCATCAACAACAACAGTTCCGGCAACCATACCTGCAGGTGATTTAAATACATCTCTAACTTCGGCTTGACCAGTATTCTCTTCAGTCCATTTTGGAGCCATCATACCTGTAAGCATCATTGTCATATCATCTAAAAGTTGATAGATAATAGAGTATGTTCTAATGTCAACATTTTTCTGTTTAGCAAGTGCTTTAACAGAACCAGTTGGACGAACATTAAATCCAAGAAGTACACAGTTTTCAGAGTTTGCAACAAGTTCTACATCACTCTCTGTAATTCCACCGACACCACTTGAGATGATGTCAATTTTAACTTCATCATTTCTCAATTCTGAAAGTGTTGATTTAATCGCTTCTAATGAACCATGAACATCAGTTTTAAGAACAACTTTAAGAGATTTCAATCTTCCCTCTGCAATCATAGCAGTCATATCTTCTAATGATGACTTCGTAGATTTAGAGAGCTCTTTATTGCGCTCATACTCTTTACGTTTAAGAGCGTACTCTTTCGCCTCTTTATCACTATCCATAGCCATTAAGATTTCACCAGCAGGTGGAACTTCATTAAGACCTACTGCTACAGCAGTATGTGAAGGAAGTACCTCTTTGATGTTTTTACCCATATCACTGATAAGTGCTTTTACACGTCCATAAGCAGCACCACAAACAACGTGATCACCAACTTTAAGTGTACCATTTTGAACGATTACAGTAGCAACCGGTCCACGACCTTTTTCAAGTGAAGACTCAACTACAGCTGCTTTTGCTTTTGCATTAGGGTTAGCTTTAAGCTCCATAACTTCAGCAGTTAAGAGGATGTTTTCAAGTAGATCATCTATACCCATATTTGTTTTTGCAGATACAGGAACGAACTCTACATCTCCACCCCAGTCAACAGGATTGATTCCCTGCTCTGCCATTTGACCTTTAACAAGATCTGGGTTTGCAGTCTCTTTATCCATTTTGTTCAGTGCAACAATAATTGGCTTACCAGACTCTTTTGCAAGTTTAATAACTTCAAGAGTCTGTGGTTTTACACCATCATCTGCTGCAACAACAATAATCACGATATCAGTAATATCTGTACCACGTTGACGCATATTTGAGAATGCTGCGTGACCCGGAGTATCGATAAACGTAATATCTTTACCATTTTGGTTAACCGTATAAGCACCGATATGCTGCGTGATACCACCAGCTTCACCCTCTGTTACTTTTGCATTTCTAATTGCATCAAGAAGTGAAGTTTTACCATGGTCGACATGTCCCATAATTGTAATAACAGGAGGACGCTCAACAGAGTCAGGATCACTCTCTACTACCTCTTCAACATAGTTAAATTCATCTTTAGGGTCGATGATTGTTACTTCAACACCGAACTCTTCTGAAAGAATCTCTATCTCATCAGCACCAAGGAAGTCATTTTTAGTCATCATCATACCAAGATCAAAAAGAACTTTGATAATGTCAGACATTGGACGTTTTAATTTCTCTGCAAATTCATAAACACGAATATCTTCAGGAATCTCAACATGAGTTACTACTTCATCTACATGTTTCTCTTTTGTATATTTCTTACGTTTATCACGAGAAACTTTTCTTCCACGTGGCGCTTGTTTTTTGTTACCATTTCTTCCGGCTGGTTTTGGCTGACGTGGTTTTCTTGGCTCTTCTGGAGCGATTGGCGCACGTTCAGTTGAATTTAGGTCTAAAAGAACAACCTGATCATCCATATCCATTGTTACTTCTGCAAGTGAACCACCAAAGATATCAAGTTTTACACCTTGATCTTTTTTCTGAGTCGGAGCATCTTTTCTTACGTTTCTTTTTTTCTTCGCAAGCTCATCAAGTGCCTCTTGAGACATTTTTCCATATGAAGAGACAGAACCTGCAGATTTAGCAGGTGCAGAGTAGATATCTTCCTCTTTTGGTTTTTTCTTTTTAACAATCTTAAGACCCGATTTTTTAATCGCCGGTCTTACTATTGGTTGTACAACTTTTAAACCGCTTTTTGGTTTCTCTTTCTTTGCAGGTTCAGATTTTTCAGGAGTCTCTTCTTCTTTTGAATCCTCTTTTTTCTCTTCTGCTGCTTCTTTTGGAGATGTTTCTTCTACTTTTGTCTCCGTTTTTACTTCTTCTGTTTGAGGAGTCTCTTCTTTAGGAGTATCACTAATTGCTTTTGAGCTCTCTTTTTTAACTACTTTAACTGCTTTTGGCTTCTCTTCGGTTGCAGGTTCACCATTAATGATGTAATTCGCAATATTTTCAGCCTGTTCCATAGTTACTACACTCTGTGCAGATTTTACTTCAAGACCCATTTTTTTTGCTTTTTCCAATACATCCTTAGAAGCAATTCCAAGCTCTTTTGCAATTTCGTGTACTCTAACTTTTTCTGTCATCAGTGATGATCTCCTTTAGTTTGTTCATAAGTTTGGCTTTATCTCCACCTCTGCATTGACGCATAAGTGCACGGATAATTTTTTTATCCTCATTAAGACAACTTTGACATAAATAAAAACTTCTTCCAACTCCGTTAAATGGAGTAATCTCTCCATCTACACATCTTACTCTTAAGAGATTAAACTGTATATCTCTTTGTCTACATGCAACACACATTCTCGTTGGTTGATGAAATTTTTTCGCCATTATATCTAAATCTTACTTTATTTAATAGGCTTATCGCTCTATTATTAACCCATTATTATCAAAATCCAAAATTTTCACTCCAAAATCTGGAAATTTCTGTCTCATTTTATTTGCAATCATTGCAGAATCATCATCATATACAAGAGAGAAAAATGTACTGCCACTTCCTGAGAGTGTACTCATCAAAGCACCACTCTCATAAGCAACTTTTTGCACAGAGAAGAGTTCAGGCAGGGTTTTCATTCTCGCTTTTTGATGAAATCTGTCTTGTGCAGCGAGCTTTAACATCTCCCAATCTTCATTAAAAAACGCAGCAACTGTCAATGCAGAGTGAGAGAGATTATAAATAGCATTCTCTTTTGAGTATGATTTTGGCAAAATCGTACGAGATTTTGCCGTATTCATCTGTTTGTTTGGAATAACTACAACAGCTTTAAGATAATCTGGAAGATGTTTCTTTTGTGAAAAAACTTTGTTTTTCTCAATCGTTGCAACATTAAAACCACCCATAACAGCAGGTGTAATATTGTCTGGATGTGGTTCATATACAAGTGCATGATTTAATATTCTACGTTTACTCACACGAATTCCAGCAGCTTCATGGGCCGAAGCGATAGCAGAAACAATTACAGCCGAAGAGCTTCCAAGCCCACGAGACATTGGAATTTGATTATAAAATGTAAATTTAAAGTTCTGTTTTTTCTTTGTTAAACGTGAATAGTGTTCATTAAAGATGGAGATAAAAAGATTATTACCTTTTAGTCTAGGGTTGTTCTCGCCCTCCCCTTTAATACTAACACTGAAAAATTTTGATGGATGGAACTCCACACGATTTCGAAGATCTACAGCAAGACCCAAAGTATCAAAACCTGGTCCTAAATTTGCAGAAGTTGCCGGTACACTTATTGTCACTGATATTTTCCTATCCAACAGCACCTATTTTATAGAGTGGTGTTGTATTTGTACTAAACTCGTTATAATCTAGTTCATCAGGCAAGCTAAACTTAACCTCTGGAACTGTTTCGAACTTCTGAGTCTCTATTTCTGAAGAGATTTTAACAAAACATAGCTTTCCTATCGCTTTTATCGGTTGATTTTCATTAAAATAAAAAGCATCACGAGCAAAGAGAGGAATAGATTTTAAAACACTCAGAGATTTGAGAAAGATATAAGCCACTTTTATAGCCATAAAACTTCCTGGTCCATTTGCATAAAAGAGTTTTTCTATCTCATACTTTTTAAATAGCTCTTGAAAAATCTGAGGCAAGATATCTGAACTCTTCTCTTGTGACTCTATAGTCTCTATGAGTCTGTTATTCTCATAAACACCGACAAGGATTGGTGAGGTAAGTGTAATCAGTAAAACATCTACTTTTCTAGGCATACGCTTTTTCTAACTCTTTCATCTTCTCACCGACAGCTTCAACCACTTCATAATTTTCAGCATCTTCTAAAAGAGCCAATGTCAATCTGTGATTTAAGTTATGACTTCCCGCCATCGCTTCATAGTTCCCTATGAAATTCATACCGATAAGACTCATATCTCCAATAGCATCAAGAATTTTATGACGTACAAACTCATCTGGAAAACGGAGACCTTCTGGATTTAAGATCTTCTTCTCATCTAACACTATCGCATTTTCAAGTGAGCCTCCAAGTGCAAGACCTTTGGAACGAAGATACTGTACTTCGTGCAAGAAACCAAACGTTCTTGCACGAGCAATCTCTTTTTTGTAGCTCTCTTTTGTAAATTTCAGTACATAAGCCTGCTCTTGAATAACAGGATGTGGAAATTTGATCGTAAAATCGTAATTTAAGTCAGGTGAAGGTGAAAGTTTTACATACTTTTCACCATCTTTTACCTCGACCTCTTTTTTAATACGCATAATCTTCTTAGGTGCGTCAAGTTCTGCAATGCCGGCTTCATCTAAAAGCATACAGTAACTCGCACTGCTTCCATCCATTACAGGAACCTCATCTGCATCTACAATAATTTTTAAATTATCAATACCATAAGCATAAACAGCAGAGAGAAGGTGCTCAATCGTAGAGATTACATGCCCCTTTTTTCCAATTACTGTGGCCATTCTTGTATCAACTACATTTTCAGGAAGAAGAGGAATAGAGACATCGACATCAGAACGGTAAAAGACAATACCACTGTTTGCCTCTAAAGGTTCTAGTCTTAACTTTACAGGAGAACCCTTATGAAGACCTATTCCAACTAATTCTGCGCTCTTTTTTATAGTAGTTTGATACATAATTTTCCCCTATTGTTGCTTAATAATCTTTTTAGCGTTTTTAATTATATCACTAATATTGAGTTTTATCCACTGTCTATCCATCCACTCTTGAGGACGGACCTCTATACCTTGAATTAAAACACCGAAATGGAGATGGTCTCCCATAGCATATCCTGTTTTACCAGTACTTGCAATTTTTGTATTTGGTGGGACATCTTCCCCTTGAGTCACATCAAAACTAGAGCAGTGTCCATAAATCGTATAGAGACCTAATCCATGAGAAAGCGCAAGCATATTTCCGTAAAGACCATTATAATCAGCAAATACAACTTTGCCTCCATTTTGTGTCTTAATCGGTGCCATTGCGTGAGACGCGAAATCAATCCCTAAATGGTATGCCTGACTAATGAGTTGCCCATGATAATAATATTTTCTATGATCACCGAAATGAGCTACAACAGCTCCATTTTTAAGTGGGTACATTCTTCTCATTTTAAAATCACTAATCATCTCCTCTGGTACAACAGAAGTGATTTTATGAATAAGTTTCTCATTTTTCGCACGAACATCTTCATTGATGATTTTAAACTGTTCTAGCTTATCACTTACACCTTGCGTCTCTTCAAACTCATCTGCTAACTGTGCAATTTTTCCATCTAAAAACTTATCAGAAACTTTTATTTTTGAAACTCTATAATCTTTATTTTTCAGATAGAGAGGGATGTATGATTTTGTAACATTTCCTGCTAAATCCGTTGCAACGACATGTGCTTTAAAGCCACTATCTTTAACAGGCCAAGCAAGTAGTGCTATATAGTACCCCTTTTTATAAAAAGGTTCTGCTTTGAAATGTTTATTATGATTTGACAAGATATAGATCTGATCTAAATTAGCATCTTCAACTTGAAAGACAACTAAAGCAGCTCCACCACGTGATATTTTATAAGAGTTATTTACTATATTTACATTTGGTCTTTTCTTATCTATTTTTAGAGTAAAAGATTGTTTTGTAAAGTTTCCTTTAAAAAAGTCCCATTTACTAATATCTTTTGCCTCTGTAATAATCTCAATACTTTTATCTTTCATAGTATAAAAACCTCTTGGAGGTTTAACTTCTAAAAGAAGCTCTTTTTTTGGATCTAACAGTTGTTCATATTGCAGTGTTTTATCACCATCTTTTGTATGCATAATAATTTTATAAGATTGAATACCACTTTCATCATTCATCTTTATTTTTAATGGCTTTTTCATATTCCAATAACCATTACTATTTTCCAATACTACAACAGGTGCATTTCTCTCAAATGTGGCAGAAAAATAAACATATAATCCTGCAGCTACAATAAGTACTAAAATAAACAATGCACCAAATGAAGAGTTACTCTTTTTTCTTCTCAACTTAAACTTCCTTAACTATTTTTAAAATTTTATCTTTTTCATCATCTTTGATGATTTTTACCTCTTGAATATGAACAAGGTTTAAAAGCTCCTGCCCTATCTCCAACACATCTTCCCATGAAGCTCCACTTTTAACAAAATCTTCATCACTCAGCTTTACTTCTACCACAGTTGCATTCTCAACTAAAAGAAGCTTTTTGTAAACTATAGATTTCAAGCGAATCAGACTTAATGGCACCTTTTGTAACATCTCTCTCACGCAAAGCTGTTGCTGAGCTCCAAGGTTTATTAATTCACATAAAATAGCAAATACTGTGCCATCACACTCACTACTTAGAAAATTTTCATACCGTTTTAAAAAACCTGCATAAAACGCAGTTGCCATTTTTTGATTTATCTTGACATCACTCTCTTTTATAAAAGAGTATAACGCCTTAATTTCAATAGAAGCATCTATCTCTAGATCAACAGAAGTCGGCTTCTGTTGACGAATCTTTTCATACCAAGGTAAAAAAGAGAACTTTCTCCCTTTTTCCTGGGCATACAAAGAGACCTTTTTATGCTGTGATAATAGATAAGAGTAGAGTATACTTGCCTGCGCAAAGTTCTCTTTATCACTTTTTATAAGAATATGTTTTGATTGTGCTATCTTTTTTTCTGGTATCAAACTGCTCATTGGCAGAATTATATACTATTTTTTATTCATCTTGTAAACATACGCAAGGACTTCTGCCACTGCAGCAAAAAGTGCTTCTGGAATCGGTTTTTCTACTTCTACTTCCTTATAAAGAGAACGTGCCAATGGAGGATTTTGTACGATATGCACACTGTTCTCACGTGCAATTTTTTTAATCTGCTGTGCAATATGATCCATCCCTTTTGCAATTACAATAGGTGCATGCGATTTTTCGGCATCATATTTTATGGCTACTGCATAATGAGTTGGATTTGTTATAACAACATCAGCATTTGGAACCTCTGCCATCATACGCTTGCGTGAAGCCTGCATCTGAATCTGACGTATTTTAGATTTTACAAGAGGATCTCCCTCCATATTTTTCATCTCGTCTTTAATCTCTTTTTTAGACATTTTCAATCCATTAAAATACTGTTTTCTAACAATAATTATATCAATAATAGCAAATACAAAAATAATTAAAAGCATTACAAAAGCAATAATAATCATCTTATCTTTTAGCCAAATAAGCTGATCGTGGAGTCCAAAGAGTGCAACTGTTGGAAGTTCTGTAATAAAATAAAAAAAGAAGATAAATCCAACACCTAAAGTAGTAAAAGACTTAAAAGTAACCTTGACTCCTTCAATCAGTTTTTTTAAAGAGAAGAGATTTTTTGTCCCTTTAATAGGATCTATTTTCTTAAAATCAGGAATAATTGCCTTGCTTGTAAAGAGAAATCCAAACTGAGCAAAAGCAGCAATAACTCCGGCTACTGCAACCGCTGTTGCAAGGGGAAGTACCATAAGCAAAAACTCTCGAATGGTCACAATTGCAATATCAATTAAAGAGGCTTTATCAAGATGAGCACCAATAAGAGAAAAATAGTAGTGAAACAGCAGGACCATATGCTTTGCCATAAAAGGAAAAAGCATCAAAAAAGCCAAAATTGCGACAAACAGCGTTAAAACACCAGATGCATCCTGAGATTTTGGAACATTACCCTCTTTTCTGGCATCTTCTATCTTCTTAGGGGTGGGGTCTTCTGTTTTTTCAGCATCATCAGCCATCTAAATCTCCTAGAAGAACTTATAAAAATTTTGCAAAATTTTTATTAATCCATTTTCATTGACAAATCAATCCAATTTGCCTGATGAATAAGTGAGCCTGAGCTTATAGCATCAACTCCGGTTTTAGCATACGACTCAATCGTTTCAAGTGAGATATTTCCACTTGCTTCTAAAAGTATATGAGGGTAGTTTGCATCTCTAAAAGCCACCACCTCTTCTACTTGGGCCGGTGTCATATTGTCACACATAACAATATCGCACTTTGCTTTCATTGCCTCTTGTGCTATCCATAAAGTTTCAGCTTCAACTTCGATTTTTGCAGTAAAAGGGATGACTTCTCGTGCTTTTGTAATATAGGCACTTAGATTTTCAATGGTTTTGAGATGTGTATCTTTAATCATTAAAGAGTCATCTAAGCCCATACGATGATTAACTGCACCACCACAGCGTGTTGCATACTTTTCAAAGACACGAAGAAGAGGTCTTGTTTTTCGAGTATCTAGTAGTTTTGTACCGTATGGTTTTATAATGTTTACATATTTTGCAGTGAGTGTCGCTATAGAGCTGGCATGCAGTAAGATATCTAAGATCGTTCTCTCACAACGAAGCATTGCGTGAGAGTCTGCTTTGAATTCAGCAATAACATCACCTACTTTAAAGCTCTCTTTATCCTCTTTTAACCAACTGACTTCTATATTTTGAAGTCGGCACAATACATCAATATAGAGCTTACCGGCAACAACACCACTGCTTTTTGCAATAATTTTAGCTGTTGTTGGTATTGGCGACTCTACTAGAGCATAGAGATCTCCACGACCTATATCTTCACGCAAAGCCTCTTGTACAAATGTTTCTATCATAATGCCAACATTCTCTCTAAGGCAATTTTAGCCCATTTTTGTCTCTTTTCATCAACCTCTATCTCATTAATAGGAGCACCATCATCAATCGCTTTAAGTGTTAGATAAACATCTTCTAATGTAGTTTCATTCATTGTCGGACACTCTGGTTTTGTAGATGAGAGCACGTAGGTATTTTTAGGACGAAGACGGTTAACCATATTGAACTCTGTTCCAACAGCCACTTTTTGATCTAATGGAAGCTCTTTTATATACTTTATCAGTTGTGAAGTTGAACCAACAAAATCACTCGCATCACAGATAACAGGATCACATTCTGGATGAACAGCGATAAGAATACCTGGGTATTTATTTCTATAGAACTCTATATCTTCTAATGTAAAGAGTTGATGAACTGAGCAGAAACCATCATAGCAGATAATGTCACAACTCTTTGGATCTTTATCATCTACACCGATGACCATAGACTCTAATCCCATCTGGTTTGCAATATTTTGTCCTAAACATCTATCAGGAACAAAAAGAATTTTCTTTTGTTGTGCTAATGCTTTGGTAATGATTGTTTTTGCATTTGCGCTGGTACAGACCATTCCACCCATCTCTCCGACTTTTGCTTTAACATCTGCACCTGAATTAATGTAGGTAATAGGTAAAATATTTTCATTTTCAATACCGTTCTCATTTAAAAACCGAACCGCTTCATCATACTGAAGATCAGTAATCATACTTGCCATAGCACAGCAGGCAACTTTGGGCATAACAACACGTTTTTGAGGAGAGAGCACTTTAACACTCTGCCCCATAAAACCAACGCCGCAAAAAAGAACGAACTCCGACGTGTCATCTTTTGTTTTCATTGCAAGTTCAAGAGAATCACCGGTAATATCACCAACCTCAAAAACTTCATCACGCTGATAGAAATGCGCAACTACAGTTACACTCAATTTCTCTTTGAGTTCATTAATCTTTTCTTTTAATTCTTCATTTGTGTATCTCAAAAACTCATCCTGTTTTTATATTGCTGTAATTATATCAAAATATATTTAGCATAAAAAGTGTAGAATGCCACTACTCAAACAATTTAAGGTTATTCATGGATTTTTTATTTAATATAAACATACAGTTTTATATCGCAGCGTATCTTATTGGCGGTATTCCTTTTGGTCTTCTTCTTGCAAAAAAATTTGCAGGAGTTGATGTCAAAGCAAGTGGTAGTGGTAGCATTGGTGCTACAAACGTTCTACGTGTTGTCAAAGAACGTGATCCATCACTTGCAAAAAAATTAGGTATTGCAACACTCGCACTTGATGCGCTTAAAGGTGTCGCTGTTTTGGTAGTTGCCTACTTTATAGGTTTAGATGATTCTGTACTTTGGGCTATAGCGGTACTGGCAGTTTTAGGTCACTGTTTTTCACCTTACTTAGGGCTTGAAGGAGGAAAAGGCATTGCAACAGGTATGGGTGTTATGATGTTTATGCTTCCTATTGAGACTACAATCGCACTTGTTGTTTGGGCAGTTATGGCAAAAACCGTTCGTATCTCATCTGTCTCTTCATTAACCGGTGTTCTTGCCCTCCTTATCTCTAGCTTTTTCATTCACCCAAATATGCCACATGCACCGGTAGTATTTATTGTTTTTATTCTCTTTTATAAACATATTCCAAATATTATTCGTGTTATTAAAGGCGAAGAGAAAAGAGTCATATAATTATGAAAATCTCTATAGAAGATCTTAAATTTCAAACTATCATTGGAATTTTGGATTTTGAGAGAACAACACCGCAAGATATTATTATCAATCTTTTTATAGAGTATGAGTATAAAGATGAGTTTATAAACTATGCTGAAGTGAGTCAACTCCTTAAAACAACCATAAAAAATAAAAAATATCTTTTAATAGAAGATGCTTTAAGTGATTTATCACAACTCCTTAAAGAAAAATTTTCAAGGATAAACACTCTTCATCTAAAAATAACAAAACCCTCTATTCTCCCCGACTGCAGGGTATCAGTAGAAGAGAACTACAAGTTTGATTCTTAATCCAAACTTCATTTTTATTTAAAAAAAATTGAAAAAAACTTTAAAGTAACCTAAAATTATGCTACAATTCCGCCAAAATATTAGAAATAGGAAATAATGAATGCGTATTCTTATCATAGAAGATGAAGTAACATTAAATAAAATGCTTGCAGAGGGACTAAAAGAGTTTGGTTACCAAAGCGAT
>Ga0256828_1001775_pt1 | contig 13303 bp, 10 predicted proteins | sample CV88metaG_FD_185993 | JGI IMG/M metagenome (GOLD analysis project Ga0256828, IMG submission 185993) | Hydrothermal vent microbial communities from East Pacific Rise, Pacific Ocean - CV88 | ecosystem: Environmental > Aquatic > Marine > Hydrothermal vents | place: Pacific Ocean: East Pacific Rise... | reverse complement strand
TTTTTGATTATTTTGATTATATTGAGATAATTTCTGAAGATTAAGATACCTATATGTAAGCTAAAACATATTTTATACTATTTTTTGATATAATATTTATTAAAACAAAATTAAAAATTAATATAAGTTTATAATAAAATATATCTATACAAAGGATAGAAAAAAATGAAAATACTATTTAGAACGGACGCATCATCAACTATTGGAATTGGTCATGTTATGCGTGATTTAGTTTTAGCTAAACAGTACAAAGAGGATAAAGTAATATTTGCAACAAGAGCATTAAAAGGTAATATAAATAGAACAATTAAAGAGGCAGGATATAAGGTAAAGAAACTAAAATCTAATAGGGTAAAAGAGCTTATTATGCTTGTAAAAAAACTTAAAATAGATATGGTTATTATAGACTCTGCTACTATAGATTATGCTTTTGAGAAAGAGCTAAAAGAGAAGACAGGTGTTAAGATAATGGTTCTTGATGATTTATATGAAAAACACTATTGCGATATACTCTTGAACCACAATATATATGCTGATAGTGCTAGATATAATGGATTAGTTCCAGAAGAGTGTGAGCTTAGATGTGGTGAGGAGTTTACACTACTTAGAGATGAATTTTTTGAAGCAAAAGAGAGTAAAAAAGAGTTATCAAAAGATAAAATGAGTATTTTTATAGCAATGGGTGGAGCAGATAAAGCAGGTCTCAACATTCCTATTTTAAAAGCTCTTGAAGCATTTCCTGATATTCATACCCATATTGTCTCAACCAATGCAAATAAGAACTTAAATGAGTTAGAGATGTATGTAAGTGGCAAGGATAGTATCACTCTGCATATTAATAGCAATGAGATAGCAAACATAATGTCCCAATGTCAAATGGCTATTATCCCTCCAAGTGTAACACTTCATGAGGTGAACTTTATGGAGTTACTTTTTATCCCTATACAGACAGCAGAGACTCAAAAAGAGATGGTAAGCTTTTTAGAATCTAATGGTTATCCTGTATTAAAGGAGTTTGATAGTGAAGTGCTGTACCATACTGTGAAATCTTTTATGATTTTTCATCAGCAATAGATAATTTATTTAAACTTTGAAGGAGAAGTTATGTTTAAAAAAATCTTACCTCTACTAATAGTTCTACTACTTTCTGCTTGTGTTCAACCTCCAACGAATGGTACGCCATCCTCTGTAACAGTTAATGCCCCAATATATACAGATGGGGCAAGAGCTATGGAGATAAAAAAAGTTGGTTATCTAATTAATGTAAAAGAGTATCCAACTCATACCCATGTAGGTACAACACGTTTGACAGATTTTGAGAAACAGTATCGTTTTGCTTGGAGAATTCCTGCCTATATCGAAAACCGACTCAAATCTGAGTTTTATACTCTTCGTAATGTTAAGCTTGTAAATTTGGCATCTTATGGTATTAGAGCGAGTGAGGTTAATGGACTTCTTAGTTATCAAAATGGACATTGGAATGTAAGAAATGATAAAAAGGTTATTTATAATAAATTAATATCTCGTTTAGGACTCTCTACAATTATAATTATAAATGAGGGTGAAAAACAGGCTATTAATGATTGTGGTTTAACAGGTTGTCAAAAGTTTAATGCAAAGGGTTATGGTCTATTTACACGGAGTTTTATGAGTACAGATAAATTCTACTCTGCAACAGCACTATTAGTTCATATCTATAAGCTAAAACCGATACTTTCTCTTGACCCAAAAGTAGCAGAGATTAATCATAGTAACTCTATGACACTAGTAGCTATCTCAAAAAACTCAAAAGCAGAACCAAATAAGATAGGGTTTGTCTATCCTAAACATTTTAAGAATTGGACAGAGAGAGAGTTTGCACCTTTTAGACTTCCTCTTGTTAAATATATTGATGGGATGAGTCGAAAGATAGTAGATATAGTTCGGAGTAATTGAGTCTATTTGGACTCTTTACTCCATAAGCTATTGAAAACGAAGAGAGATTTGACGATTACCTTTTATCCGATTATCTCTTAACTGTTTACGAAAATCTTGAATAGCCTCTTGATGTTCATACTTTTTACGCTCTTCTTTGCTCATTTTAAATTTATCAATAATCTTTTTAAGTTCAAGATTTTTCTCTTTGAGTTGATAAATCTCCAATTTTAGTTTAAGAACATCATTTTCACTCTGATAATTTACCTCACGAGGATAGTAGCTATCTGCAACTGAAAATGTCCCTACCATTAAAAAACTAACTAATAAAACTCGTAACATTATAGACTCCTTTGTTATTTCTTGTTAAGAAAATTATAGTACATTTTTACTTTAAGATTAATAAAAATAAACATTTTTTGTTCAAAAATATTTATTTCATCTCTTTTGAGGTTTTTTTGCTAAAATTTCAATATGAGAATAGATTTACATAACCACACAACACGATGCAACCACGCAGAGGGAACAGTAGATGAGTATATAAGACGTGCCATAGAGATTGGTATAGATATATATGGCTTTTCTGAACACGCTCCTATGGATTTTGATTCATACTATAGACTTGGATTTGATAAGATGGATGAGTATAGAGATGATATACTTCGTGCAAAATCAAAATATAAAAATGAGATAGAGATACTACTAGGATATGAGGTAGATTATCTAAAAGGGCATATGGATAAACGAGTTTTAAACTCAAAAGTTGACTACCTTATAGGCTCTGTTCACTTTTTAGATAAATGGGGGTTTGATAATCCTGAGTTTATAGGAGGGTGGAAAAAGAGAGATATAGATGATATTTGGCAGGAGTATTTTGATGCTATTGAAGCTATGGCAAAAAGTAGATATTTTGATATTGTGGGACATTTTGACCTTATCAAGATATTTAAATTTATGCCTAAGAAAGATATTAGGATTATTGCACATAATGCATTTAAAGAGATTAAAAAAGCTGGAATGCCTATAGAGCTAAATAGTGCTGGTTTACGAAAACCTATAAAAGAGATATACCCATCAAAAATGTTACTAGAGGTAGCATATGAGATGAATATACCTATTACCTTTTCATCTGATGCACACGCTATTGAACAAGTTGGCTTTGGATACCATGAAACAGTTACTTTGGCGAAATTAGTAGGATACAAAAAAGCTGTTACTTTTAAAGAAAGAGAGAGACAATTGATTACTTTTTAATCATCATCTGTTAGATGTTTAAAAAAGTTTGCGATACAATCATTTCAACTTTAAAATTTTAGGAGATTACCAATGGGTAAATTTGTAGAAGATAACGACGTAAAAGGATTTTTTGAATTCTGTGAAGCAAATGAAGTAGAGTTTGTAGATTTTAGATTTACAGATATTAAAGGTGCATGGCATCATATTTCATACAGAATGAGTGCTGTAACAGAGGGTCAACTTGATGGTGGTCTTCCATTTGATGGTTCATCAATTGAAAATTGGCAACCAATTAATGAATCAGATATGCTTCTTAAGCCTGATGTTGGTTCTGCTTTCCTTGACCCATTTACAGCAGATAGTACAGTAATTATTATTTGTGATGTTTATGACATCTACAAAAATGAACTATATGCTAAATGTCCAAGAAGTATTGCTAAAAAAGCACTTCAAGCTCTTGATGATGCAGGTATTGCAGATGAAGCTTTCTTTGGACCAGAGAACGAATTTTTCATCTTTGATGATGTTAAAATTGTAGATAATGATAACCATCAATCATTTAAAGTAGAGACAGATGAAGGTCATTGGGCTGATAACAATGACTACGGTGAGATGGGTAACATGGGTCACAGACCAAGAATCAAAGGTGGATACTTCCCAGTTCAACCAATTGACCCAGCAGTAGACCTTAGAGCAGAGATGATGCAAGTTCTTGAAGATGTAGGTCTTGAAGTAATGCTTGGACACCACGAAGTAGCACAAGGTCAACATGAAATCGGAATCGTTTTCTCTGACATTATTACAGCTGCTGATAATGTTCAAAAGTACAAATATGTTGTAAAAATGGTTGCACACCTTAACGGTAAAACAGCTACATTTATGCCAAAACCAATCTATAATGACAATGGTAACGGTATGCACGTTCACCAATCACTATGGAAAGATGGTAAAAACTTGTTCTATAAAGAGGGAGAATACGCAAACCTTTCTAAAACAGCACTTGATTACCTAAGTGGTATTTTTGAGCATAAAGAGGCTGTTGCTTCATTTACAAACCCAAGTACAAACTCATTTAAGAGACTACTTCCAGGTTTTGAAGCTCCAAGAATTTTGACTTACTCTAGCCAAAACCGTTCAGCTGCGTGTAGAATTCCTTATGGTGCAGGTGAAAAAGCAACAAGAATTGAGACTAGATTCCCAGATTCTGTAGCGTGTCCTTACCTCTGTTTTGCAGTTCTTATGATTGCTGGTCTTGATGGAATCAAACAAGGTGGTTACGATAGCCTAGTAGGTCCATTTAACGAAGATTTATTTGAGCTTACTCGTGAAGAGATTGCAGAGAGAAAAATCCCTGAACTTCCAAACACATTTAGAGATGCACTAGAAGGACTTGAAAAAGACCATGATTTCTTAGCACCAATTATGTCTCCTGAATATGTTAAAGAGTATGTTGATTATATGTTCGACAGACACGTTATCCCTGTTGAGGGAAGACCAACTGCATTTGAGTATATCTCTACTTACTCTTGTTAACCCTCCTAGTTCCCACATTTAATGTGGGAACTAATTAAAAGTATCTGTTTTTTAGGAGAAGTCTAAAATATGAAAATGTCTATTTGTTCTCGTATAGCCTCTTGTTCCCTAAAGAGTCATTTCCCCAAATTGGCTCTACTTCTCTACTAAAAAAGTTCCATCATCATTTTTATGCTCTGTTTTGGTTATATGGTCAAAAATAATCCAATTTTTATCTGCACCTCCCACAATCTCTTTGATAGGGTTGATGGAACTCTCTTTGTCCCATATTTTGATGGTATCATTTGATGCAGATATTGTATATCTTCCTGTGCTATCCATTGCTATAGAGTTGATGGATTTACTATCATCTTCAAAATGTTTAATGAGTTTTTCACTCTCTCTATCCCAAATCTCAATAGTGCTATTTTCATCATCTATATTGGAAGAGACAGCTATATAGTGAGCATCTTTACTGATGGCTAGATTATTTATAATATTTTTTACTTTGAGTGTTGAGAGAAGAGTTGTTTTTTTTCTATTCCATATTTTTATTGTTTTATCTTTTGAGGTAGAGACAATATATCTATTATCCCTACTAATAGCAACACCTGTTATCCCTTTTGTATGTGCATCAAAAGTGTATAGTGGTTTGGCTCTCTTTCTGCTCCAGAGTTTAACTGTACTATCTTCTGAACCCGAGACTATGTAGCTCCCCTCTCTACTAATGGCTACACTGTTTACCTGTCCTATATGACCTTTAAATGTTCTGATTAATCTATTTCTAACTCTATCCCATAGTTTAATATCATATGAGTCTTGTAGATTAGCTACAATATAACGACCCATACTAATATCTAATGTATTGATATATCTGTTGCTTCGAAATCTTTTGATTACTCTACTACTCTTTTTGTTGTAGGTGGTGATACTATATCCTAAATCACCAGATATCGAGCCTGAACCTGCTACTACATATTTCCCATTTCCACTAAAGGCAACTGAACTTATAGCATCTTTTTGTCCTTTGTATAGTTGTATTAACTTATTATCTTTTATATCCCAAAGTCGTATGGTACAGTCATCAGAACCTGATAATATATATCTACCATCTGATGATATATCAAGAGAGTTTACAGGACTCTTTTGACCCTCTAATGTTTTTTTAATTTTTTTGGTTTTTATATCCCATATCTTAATTGTCTCATCATTAGAAGCAGAAATAATGTTTTTGCCATCACTAGAGATACTAAGTGCATTAATATAATCACTATGCCCCTTTAGACTCTTTATAAGTTTTCTTTTTTTTAAACTCCATAGTCGAATAGTATTATCTTTTTTGCCATAAAAAGAGCCTGATGCAGAGATAATATATCTATCATCTTTACTAAAAAGAGCATCATTGACAGCAGATTTATGACCTCTTAACCTCTTTATTATCTTCCCTGTTTCAAGATTCCATACTATTATGCTCTTATCTTTTGAACCCGATACAACAAATCTATTATCATGACTAACAGCCACAGATAAGACCTCATCTGTATGACCTTTTAGCGTTCTTATCACTACACTTTTATTGATATCCCAAACTCTTACTCTCTTATCATTTGAGGCTGATATTAGATATTTTCCATCTGAAGTTAGGGCTATACTTCTAATATTTGAGTTATCTCCCTTATCTAATGTTTTGATAAGTCTACTAGAGTTTAACTCCCACATATTTATAGTCTGGTCATTAGATGCAGAGAAGAGATACCTCTCATCCTCGCTTATTGCTACATCATTGATATCATCATTATGTCCATCAAACTCTCTTATTATGCTCTTATCATCTCTACTCCATAGTTTAAGCTCACCTCTCTCACCTCCAACTGCTACATATTTCCCACTTCTACTAACAGATAGAGAGGATAGGATTGTATCAGTTACTTTAGTAGCTGTTACAATTTTTCCATCTTCAAAGCTCCACTCTCTTAGTTTTCCATCATCAGAGACAGAGATAATATATCTACCATCAGAGGTGGTCACCACATCATTTACATCACTTCTATTATCTATATATACTCTTTCTGCTGAAAAAACTGCTGTTTGAAGAAGCAAAAAGATAACTATTTTAGTTATAAAACTCATATTATCAACCCTTATTTTATTAGTTTAAAATCACTATATTGATGATTATGACATTTTAGTGTTACCGAAGAGTTATCAGCTTACAACTTCAAAACTGTACCAACTTTAGAGTTCCATAAGTCTAAGTTTGATGGTATTATTTTTGGCTCTCTATCTTGCTGTTTTTGTGTTATCTCTGTCACCTTATTTGCATCATAATCTGTTTTTTCATCTCCAAACTTTACTGTTCGTATCTCTAAGTTTTTGCTATCTACAGTTATAAGTTTAAATTGCCAAAAGCTATCACTATCTATTGTCCATGACTTATCATCATCATTTAGACGTGTAGGTGCTCCCCAGCTTCCCTCTCCAATATAGGTTGTACCACTCTTCTCATCTATTACAAATCCCTCCTCTCCTAGAGGGTCGGGTTTTAGTGGTTTTGTATATTTAACAAGATGTGAATCTGACTCTATAGCTAGTTGAACATTATGATTGTAAAATAGATAAGCCCAATCACTATAACGTAATTTACCCTCTTTTTTAGCACTTTGATGTGGTCTAAGAGGACGATGATATGAGACGATTTTCCATCTATTCGTATCATCTATTAGATGTTGCTCTAACCATAATTTTTGACTATTCCATTTTACTATATCATCTGCTTTAGAATCTTTGTATCTAACATTAGGCTCTAGTTCTGTATTTAGAATATAGAGGGATAAAAGAGGAAACTTTACTTGATAATATACATCTATATTTGGAACATCAAAAAGATTATATAGCACCTTTTTATCAAAATTTTCATGATTTCCATGTGTTACAATAAGAGGGTACATCCGTCCATCACGACTTTTGGTTAATTGCCACTCATCTAACCATCTATTCCACTCTTTACTATTTCCATGAGAGGTATAATCTCCACCATGAGCGATAAAAAGAGGTCTTATCTTTGAGATAAGGATATTCCCTCTAACTCTACCTTTTACAATACTCCTAGAGTCTCCACCAGCGATAAAGCTAAAGCTCTGTTTTGTATTTGGAGCAGTTTTAAAATACATAGTTTGGCTACAACTATCATTGGTACAAACTTTAAAGTAGTATTTACTATTTGGATGTAATGATTTTAGATGTACAAAACAGTTTTTCATATTTAGATACTCCACTTTACGTTGAGGATAGATTCTATACTCAACTGATGGAGTTAAACCATACTCTACAACCCCTTCTCCTTGACGTTGATTCCATGCAATAGTCATAGTTGTGGTAGGGTCATCATTCCAAATCAATCTATATTTGTCAGTATATATACTCGATTTTGAGCTATCTATAGGAGTCTCTATCTCTCTAGTTTTTTGACTACATGATATAAAAAGTAATAGTATCACAATAGAGTTGATAAGGTATCGCATCTTTTTCCTTTGGTTAATTATAATTAAAGATGTTTTATCCTATTTTTACTGATAGATATCTTGATTCAATTATCTTTTTGGCTCTTTTTTCTGCTTTGGATAGTAGCATATAATTATATGCATCTTTTACCATATATCTATCTCTATCTGTATAATCTTTAATCTTATCCTCTATTAACTTATTTAAGATATTTCCATCTTTATTGATAATGATAAAATTATTCCATTTGAGTTTAGGTTCAGAGAGTACTTTTTGATAATTAGATAGTATCTCTTTTTGTCTCTTTGTGGAAAAATCACTCTCCAATAACTCTAATCTAAGATAATAAGAGGTAGCTATATCCATAAAATCTTTCTCTAACTCCTCTAGTCTATCTGATATCTCATCTTTTAACTTGTTATTATTGAGAGTTGCTACTCTATTCTCTCTTTTAGTTTTATTTTTTTGTATAAAAGTATATCCTCCAACTCCTATTAAAACTATAGCTACTAAAGTTAGCATATTTGTGATTGTCATTAACTCACTCATCTATCCTATCTCTCTTTGATGTTTTTTGATAGAGTCTAACCTCTTTTCAAGTGATGTTTTATCTTTTTTATATCTTTTGATAAGATGCTCTTTATCTTTCTCATTTTTTATATACTCATCTATCTCATCTTTTTTACTATCCATAATTCTAGTAAGCTCTATCATAATATTTTTTACTATATCCTCTTGAATATGTTGGTTTAGCATCTCTGCAAAATTATTTTGCATATTATTAGAGCTATTTTCAAAAAACTGCTGAACTTCATTCATAATTTCAGAATCTATCTCCCCTAAACCCCTATTTAAAATTCGTTGAAATAGATTGGTATTATCTTTTACAATTCTATTGATATCCTCTTTTTTAAATTGTGCTTCGGCTAACTCTTTCATTCCTGAAACTAACTCTAGTGCATAGATATTAAACGTTTGAGAGGTAAGCGTTATGGAGATACTTTTATCTCTTTGACTCAATTTATCCTTTAAGTTAGTCATATCTTTTTGTATCTCTTGGGTTAATCTATCGGTTATCACTTGGACAGTATCTCGTAGAGCATTAAAGTTATTATCTATATTAGCTTTTACAATCCAAATAACCTCATTTTTATAGTTTGAGGTCTTTGTAATTGATTTAACCTCTTCTCTTACACTATTTATCATTATGTTATTTTGGTTAATTTTTATAGCTTCAAACTCATCCATATTTTTTCTAACCAAATTACTAAAATCTTTATTGATTTTAGACTGCTCTTGACCAATGAATTTAATTGTCTCTTTTATAGATTTTTCTGTAGCCTCCAACTCAGATTTACTCTTCATTAAGTCAGAAAGGCTACTTTTTTTCTCTCTTAACTTCTGCTCTATCTCATCAATTCGTTTTTTGAAAATAGAGTTCAAAAATTTAGAGTGAGATTCAAGAATACTCTTTCCCTTATTCTCAATAAGCTTCTGCTCTATCATCTCCTCTAATTTTCCAAGTCCATGATTTTCAGGCTCTAAATAACCTTTTTCATCCAACTGTTCGGCATAATAGTTTAAATCATCATTTAGTGTCATCTCATTGTTTAGCATTTTGTCAATCAATGCACCCAATCCACTAACCAAAATCAAACTATCTCTACTACTAACTACCTCTCTTCTTTTTAAATCCTCATCAGATAAGAGTTCAGCAATATACTCCTCTAATCCAGATGTATCATTTACGCTGTCTATCTTATTAATTACAGTCAATTTCTGCTCTTTTGGAACAGATAGTAAAAAGTTATCTATAAAGTCTATATCTACTTTATCCATCGCTTGATTGGCATATGTTATGTAGACATTTGCGTTTGTTTTATGTATCCACTCTTTGGCTACTTTATCTCTCTGTTTGTTTGGGTCATTTGTCCCTGGGGTATCTACAACTGTTATCTCTTTTAGTATCTCATTTGGATAGTATATGGTTACTAGATTTATAAAAGGGGTATATTTCCCATCTCTTGCAACATACTCTTTTAAGTTATCCAAATCACTCTCTTTTTGAACTTTTGCTGTAGCATAGATAAGCTCATCCTCATATATTCCACTACCAATAGCTTTCTCTATATCAGGTTTTAAAAACTCCTCATAAAAATCTTGATTTGAGCGTAACTGTTTCCACTCCTCTTTATTGTAAAAAGTGGCTTCTATCTTTGGCTCTTTTCCATATTTGATAATTGTTATCTTTGCAGTGTGTGGTGTATCATCAGAGGGAATTATCTCATCTCCAAATAGAAGAGCATTAATAAGGGTAGATTTTCCTGCTTTTATCTGTCCTGTAAAACTGACAAAAAAATGCTCATCTTCTAGTTGTCTCTTTTTCTCCTTTATATCCTCTAAGCTCATACTCTTTGGGATAATATTGGAGATACTCAATATCTTCTCATACTGCTTTAATACTCTTCTCTTTTCTCTCTTATAGGCTGTTAACATACGCTTTTTTCTCTTTTATAAAATTATTTAGTTCTGTCTGTATTTTGATAATATTTGTTATATCTATCGACCCTTGACTATGCAGGTCTCTTTTTTTATGTTCTATACTCTCTTGATTATTCTCTAAAAAATTATGGAGCTGATATATTTTATCTTTTTGCTCAAATTTTAAAAAGCTCTGTAGATACTCTCTAGCTTCACTCTTGTCTTCAAAATAGATATCTCCATTGTCAGATATAATATAGTTTTCGGCAGTATAGTAGTTAGCATACCAAGCCAACACCTCTTTTATAAGCTCTGATTTAAAATCATCTGAAAAGTAGATTAATTGAAAATCATGCTTATACTCAAAAAAATTCATCCACTTAAATATAAGCTCCTCCATATATCTAAATGAGTCTATCTTTGCTACTCTATCTCTAAAAACTGACTTATCAAGATAGATTTTACTATAAGGAGTTGACCAAAAAGATTTTTCCTCTTTTGATACATCTTGAATAGTACAAGATTTCATAAAGATATAGTTCCATTCATTATAAAAACTATCTATATTATCCTTTTCAAATTGGTATAACTCATACTTAAAATTCTCTATATCCTGCTCAAACTTATCAAAATCACCTTTGCCATTACCTGCATGATTTAACTTCTCAAGAGTATCCTTTGCAATAGAGAGACTCTGTTTATGATAGTTATATATCTCTATTTTAAACTTCTGTTTTAGTGTATCTTGTTTGCTACTAGAGATAAGATTTAGCATCTTTTCTACTCTTGCTCTCTGCTCTTTGGAGACTAGATAAAAATCATCAATAGTATATTCATTATCACCAAGATAGAGTTTATATGCGACCTTTTTTTTCACTCTTCCTCTACTTTGTGTAAGTAGCCCTTTAGCAGTAGTAGTAAAATCAATCTTTTTAGAGATTAACTGCTCTTCAATATATTTAAAATGCTCGGCTATATAGTTTTTCTCTGCAAACTCTAAAACCTTGGAGGCTGAGTACTCTATCACCTCTGTAAAAAGTCTTTTGGAGATAATCTCACTCTTTATCTTATCAATAGCCTGTTTGGATTTCAAATCTGATTTATTTAAAATACAATACATTCTTTTATTGTTAAGTTTTTGAAGCCTCTCTATCGAGCCTTTATCTATAGCTCCTTTTGAGATATCCACAATAAAAAAGATAACATCTACAGAGTCTAAAGTCTTCATAGTTACCTCTGTATCATTATCATTAAGATTATTGTTAAACCCTGGAGTATCATAGAGAACAATAGAGCTAAGACGCTCAAAAGGATAGGCATACTCTATATAGTTCGTTTCTGTATTTTTACTATCTCCATTTAAATGTTGGGAACGTTTTTGATACTCCTTATAGCTAATATCTTTTCCATTAATGGTTATCTTCTCTTTATAACCATAATAGAATTTTGTGATAGATGAGGTGGTAGGTTTAACAGCCATAGGACATACAGGCTTTCCAAATAGTGAATTGATAAAAGTTGACTTACCACTACTAAAACTACCAATTACTCCAACCTCTACTTTGCTATTTCCTTTCTCTAGTTCAATCTTATTTATTAGTAAATTAAAAGCTTGATGTTCCATATTCTCTATCTCTCTATAGGAGATATTATGCTCTTTTAACTGCTCTTGTACTATTTTTAAAGAGGCTAAATTTTGAATCATCATATTAGAAAATTCATTAATTTTTGTAGCATTAAAGAAGCCAGACATATCTAATCGCCTTTAATCAGCTTTAATTCCAAAATATCATCATCTAGTTGTTCGTTAAATATTGTAAACTCTTCTAGTTTTTCTGATTTCTCTTTATATAGTTGAGTTAGCATCTGCTGATTATTAGATAGTTTCTCTTTTAAAGAGGTAAAAACTTTTTTCTCCAATTTCAACTCTAGCTCTGCTCTTATCTCAGATGAGATACCTCTTGATATATCCTCTAATTTTGGTAAAATCTGACTCTCTATAAGCTTTGAGCCAATCATATCTCCTAGCATCTCTAAAGGGTTAACTTGACTTATATAGTTGGCAGTATCTTTTAGATTGCTCTCTCCTCTTTGATTCATTATCATTTTTGAAGTGCTTCTTAAGAAAAAACCAAAAACCCCACCTACACCTGCTGTACCTAGTGTCAAAAGCTCAATTAGGACGACCATTCCAATATCTTTACCCATATCTATCTGTTTAAGTAAATCTTGAATCATTATCTCTAGCTCTTTAAACTCTATAACATTTTTATCATATGTTGAAAACTCTTGAAAGTGTAATGAGACAATCTTAGAGACATCTCTGCTTATAAGCTCTTGTAGCTCGGTCATAAGTTCTGTAGTTGATTCCTTATCTTTTAATAGTTTTATTTTAGGAATATATTTAGTAAAAATAGAGTAAATACGCTCTTGAAGCCTATTATCAATATCCTCTAAAGATTTTATTATTACCAATTTTCTATCCTCTAATGCAACTATTTTTGCATCAAATTCAGACTCTTTATCTTTTAAATCAGATAGGTCTAATCTGCTCTTCTCTTTTTTGAAAAGTAGTGTCTCTAGTAGCTCATTAGTTATCTTTCTCATCTCTTTTGCTCTTCTCTGCTCTTGTAGCAAAATCTTTTTACTCATAAAGTTT
>Ga0256828_1001774_pt1 | contig 13307 bp, 12 predicted proteins | sample CV88metaG_FD_185993 | JGI IMG/M metagenome (GOLD analysis project Ga0256828, IMG submission 185993) | Hydrothermal vent microbial communities from East Pacific Rise, Pacific Ocean - CV88 | ecosystem: Environmental > Aquatic > Marine > Hydrothermal vents | place: Pacific Ocean: East Pacific Rise... | reverse complement strand
ATCAGCTGGTGCAAGGTAAGAAAGAAGTTTTGCTTCTAAAACACGAGGAGCATCGCCGGCTTGAATCGACATAATACCCTCTATAATCATCTCTTTTACCATAGTTTCTTCATCATTTCTAATGGTTAAAATATTATAGATAGGTGTACCAAAAATATTACCAATCATCGCACCATACATTGTTGTAAGAAGGGCTACGGCCATAGATGGACCAATAGCTGAAGGATCAGCCATATTTAAAAGCATCGCAACAAGACCAATAAGCGTACCAATCATCCCCATCGCACCAGCAAGTCCTGCCCACTGGTTAAAGATAGAACCATGAATTTTGTGACGGGTACTTGTTTGTTCCATCTCTATCTCTAAAAGTTCTCTAATAGTATCAGGTTCACTTCCATCAATCGCCATAGAGAGCCCTTTTTTTAAAAACTCATTTTCTTCATTGTTAACATCACCCTCAAGTGCCAAAATACCATCTTTTCTTGCTTTGGTTGCAAATTCAACGAGTTTTTTTATAAGTTCGTTGACATCCTCTTCCCCTGGCTTGATAGCTTTCATAAAAACTTTTGTAAACTGTTTCATTTGAGCAGGTTTAAAAGAGATCATCAACGCACCGATAGATCCCCCAACAACAATTAAAACAGAGGGAACATCAATATATGCACCAATCCCAACCCCCATAACCATAGAGCCGAGTAAAAGTGCCATAATCAGAACAATACCAATGACCGTACCTAAATCCATCCAAAAACCTTATATAAAATAATTTATGGCTTATAATACCACAATATTTATTTTACTATGGATAATTCTAAAAATTTTCTTGAGATTTTTGGTGCATTATTTGAAATTTATGGTAGAATAAGTACTATATATTTTATACACAAAGAGAAATTTTATGAAAAATAGTAACATCAGTATCGTTATTTTAGCAGCAGGAAAAGGGAGCCGTATGAAGTCAAATACGGCAAAAGTTCTTCATAATATCAGTGGAAAGCCTATGCTTTATCATATCATTAAAGCATCTTTAGAACTTTCAGATGATATTACGGTAGTTATAGCACATCAAAAAGAGAAAGTTCAAGAGAAGATGGAATCATACTTTGATAATATCCATTTTGTTGTTCAGGATGCTCAGAAGTTTCCAGGTACTGGTGGAGCTATGAAAAATGTAACACCCAAATATGACAAAGTACTTGTACTCAATGGTGATATGCCACTCATTACAGCAGATGCACTTCGTGGTTTCTTAGAGATTGATGCTGATATTATTATGAGTATTTTTGATTTAGAAGATCCAAATGGATATGGTCGTGTTATCATTAAAGAGAATCATGTTCAATATATTGTTGAGCAAAAAGATGCGAATGATGCAGAGCTTAACACAACAACAGTCAATGCAGGTATCTACGCATTTTCTAAAGAGGTTGTAAACAAATATATTCCACTTTTGAGTAATGATAATGCCCAAGAGGAATACTACCTTACAGATGTGATAGCGATGGCTAAAAATGATGGGCTCACTATCGTTCCTCTTTTAGTTGATGAGGAGCATTTCAAAGGAGTCAATTCTAAAAAAGATTTGAGTGATGCTGAAGTGATTATGCAAGAGCGTATTAAAACAAAATGGATGGAACAAGGGGTTATTATGCAACTTCCTTCTACTATTTACATTGAGGAGGGTGTTGTTTTTGAGGGAGAATCTATTGTTGAAAATGGTTGTCGCATTACAGGTGAGAGTAAAATCATCAACTCACATGTAAAAGCACACTCAGTTGTTGAAGATAGTGTAATGATAAACTCAGATGCAGGTCCGATGGCACATCTTCGTCCTCTTTCTCATATAGAAGATACCCATATAGGAAACTTTGTAGAAACTAAAAAATCAACGCTTAAAGGGGTGAAAGCTGGACATTTAAGCTACATAGGTGATGCTGAGGTTGATGAGGGTACAAACATAGGTGCAGGTACGATTACATGTAACTATGATGGAATTAACAAATTTAAAACAAAAATAGGAAAAAATGTTTTTATAGGAAGTGATACCCAACTTGTCGCTCCTGTGACGATAGAAGATGATGTTATGGTGGCAGCTGGTACTACGGTAACAAGTGGCACGGTAAAAAGTGGAAATTTAGCTATTAGTAGAACAAAAATGCGTTTAATTAAGGATTTTTATTATAAATTCTTTAAAGAAATAAACTAAAGCGAGGGTATTATGGATAAATTCAGTTTCAAGATTGTAGAAGATGCAAAAATGTTAGAAGATGTGTTTGCATTTCGATATAAGATTCTTTCTGAAATTTATCCTGAATATATAAAATCTTCTCAATGTGTAGCTCATCAGGAATATGATAAGTATGATGAATATGCAATTCAATATGTAATAGTAAATCAAAGAGATGAGATGTGTGCTACAGTAAGGTTAATACACCACTCTCCTCTTGGGTATCCCACTGAGAATAGTCTTACATTTGATAAAAGTCAATTTCAAAAAGAGCATTTGGGGGAAATTTCAAGAATTTTTGTTAACAAAGACTACAGAAATTTTCAAACCACAAAAGCTATTATTGAGGTTGTTAAAAAAATGATGTATGATAGAATGAAAGAGCTTGATATTTATTATAGTTATGGTTCTTTGGAAAAGAACTTTTTAAGATTATTACATATGTATAAAATGCCTTATGAACCCCTTGCTAAACCACAAGAACATGGATTGTTTGGTGTGAGATATCCATGTATACTTTATACAAACAAATTAGGAGCAGCTAACGGTTATGACTAAAAAAATTTTATTATTACTTACAACTGCTTCTTTATATGCTCAAACGGATGATATTTTAGCTTCTATTGTAAAGGATAAACAATATTTTTCTTGTGTTGCAACGGTTACAAAAGCAAATGAATCGTATAAACCTTATATTATTTCTGTTTTTCAAGGGAAAGAGTTAGAAAAACTAGGTATTAAAAATCTTCAAGAAGCTTTGGAAATTGTTCCAGGTGTAGATATAGCTACAGATAATTTTGATAATAAAACAGCTATTTTTAGAGGTTCAAACCCTTCAGCATATGGCCAAACCCAGCTTTTTATAGATGGGGTTTTGGTAAATAACCTTTTTTTTGATGCCTATTCTGAATTTCTTTCTATGCCTATAGAGATGATTAAGCGTGTTGAAGTTGTCAGAGGACCTGGAAGTAAAATAGAAGGGTTTAATGCGTATGCAGGATCTATTAATGTTATTACCTATGCTGAAAATTTCAAAGGATTTAAAAAAGAGGATAGAGTTGTTTTTAAATATGGTTCTTATGATTACAGAATGGGAGGTTTTGTAAAGCATTTTTCACAAGGTGATTTTAAAACAACGATAGATTTTTCCTACCAAAAAGATAATAAATCTTTATATGCCGGAGCAGATGGGCTTTCTCAGGGAATCTTTGGGGATGTAAATATCCCTTTATCTCAAGATGGAGATGCTCCTTTATGGTTTGAGCAATATAATCTTGGCGTGAGTGTTACTTATCAAAATTTTTACCTAAAAAGTAGAATATTGTCTCACACACAAGGGAGTGCCTATGGTATTAACCTTGCTCTTCCTCAAAAGCAAGACAGGGTAAAACTTCCTGATGGATATGTTGAGGTTGGATATAACAAAAAATTTCAGAAAAAAAGTTTACAACTTAATGCTGGTGTAAAGTATGATGCTTTTGATTCAAAATCTAAACTTGCTCCTGATGGTTTACTTCTTCTAAACTCTGAAGGGGATGTTGTAGAGTTTCAAGATGGTGTTTATGGTGAACATTATGCGAAGCAAAGAACACTCTACCAAGCAACATCATTTCGATGTGCAAGTGTTGCAAACCATCTCATAACAACAGGGTATCGTTTGAGTGAAGAAAAAACACTCGAAACAACTACAAAGCTTTCCAATAGAGAAACAGGTGATGGGGCTCTTGTGGATTACACAGATACTTTGCCTTTTTTTGATAAAAATGCAAAACGAGATATTTATAATTTCTATATTCAAGATGAATTCACTTACACAAAACAAATAAGTTTTATGTATGGGCTTAATTATGAGAAAACAAGTTATAAAGATGCAGGATTAGAGCCAAGAGTTTCTATGGTTTATGCGTATAATCCAAATAATATTTTTAAACTTATATATAGCAAATCGCATAGAAATCCATCATGGCAAGAGATGTTTACGATGAATAATCGTGCTAGGATTGGAAATGTAAACTTAAAACCTGAAAAAGTAACAGCATATGAGTTTGCTTATATTAAAAAGTTTTCTAATGATGTCTCTTTACAAAGTAATCTTTACTATCTTGTTAATAAAGATCAAATTTCCAACTCCCCTACTAACCCTCTTTATAGAAATCTTGTGAACAGTGATTTATATGGTTTTGAGGTGGAATATAAGGGGCATATTTTTTCAAACGATAAGTTGTATGTTAATTACTCTTATGTTGATGGGGACTCTTTGTTAAAAGAGACGGATGAAAGAGTAGGATTGGTGAATGTTGCACACAATATGGCAAAAGCATATTATATTTATAATTTACAATACAATATTTCATTGAGTGCACTTGTAAAATATGTAGGTTCAAAAGATAGAGCAGAGAATGATGAACGCGATAAGCTCAAAGAGTATACAACTTTGGATTGTTCTTTGCACTATACAAATACAACCCATAACTATACCCTCCTTTTGAGTGCAAAAAACATTACAAATGTCAATGCAAGATATCCATCAAAACCTTTGAGTTATGAGAAAGATTATGCGCAAGATCGTAGAAACTTTGTTATAACCTTTACGAAGGAGTTTTGATGTTTACAAAAATATTGCTCCTTTGTATATTCTTGGTACATTCTGTATATGCTTACATATATAACGATTTATTGGTAAAAACACAGGCAACTATTTTTCCAAAAATTATTTTACTTGATCAAAATTTAAGTCATAAGTTACAAGATGGGACGATTGTTTTTGCTATTGTGTATGAAAAAGATGATTTATATATGGCACAGAGTATTAAGAAAATGATGGAAAAGAGTTATGACCACCTTTTAGATGGATACCCTTTTCAAATTGAATTGTTAGAGGCTTCACAAATTGGAGAGATTACAAAAAAAGTAACAGCATTTTATGTATTGCATCTTTGTGAACAAGCGATTGTAGAAGTTTCAAAAGTAGCATCTTCTAAGCATATTATCACTTTTTCGTACGATTTAGATAATCTTCGTAAAGGATTGCTTTTTTCAGTTGCAATGGAACAATCACCAACTTTTTACATTAACAAAAAAAATCTTTATGCAGAAAATGTAAATTTTGTGCCCCCTTTATTGCAAATGGTTACTTTTATAGATAGAAATTAAAAAGAGGTTTTTATGAAAAAATTTATGAAAAAATCTTTATCGTTTAAAATTAGTTTACTTATTGTCCTTGTATCTTCTTTGGTGATTATGAGTATCTTTTTTATTTCGGAAAGATTCAATAAAGAGGCATTTTATAGTGTTGAACTCGATAAAGCAAATATTATTCTTAAAACGATAGAACCTCTTGTCGCTCTTGATATTTATTTGGGAATAGATACAAATATTAAAAAAATAGCTCAAGATTTAATGAAAAATCCAAATATTCTCTCTTTAACAATTACAAAAGATTCTCAAAAAATTTACAGTATACAATCGCCATCTTTAAAGCAACAAGAGGCTTTTTTAAGTGTTACACAAGATATTTTACAACCAAATACAAAAAAGAAAATAGGGACGATCTCTTTAGATTATTCAAGTCAAAATTATCAAAAACTTATAAATAACTATAGAAAATTTACTTTGATACTTGCTGTTGTATTAGTGGTGCTCTTTTTACTTTTAAGTGTTTATATCCAAAAGCTTCTCTCCCCTTTACGCAGTATTTCAAATGCTTTAAAAAATTATCAGCCAAATCAGGAAGTAGATATCCCTTTTGTAGAGGAAAATAATGAGATAGGTCTTATCTCAAAAGCACTTTTGAGAATGCAAAAAAAGATTATTGAGCATACAAAAGAGCAACAAAATATCAACGAGGATTTGGAAAAACTTGTCAATATCAAAACATTGGAACTTCAAACTCAACTTTATACCAATAATTTGACAAAACTTCCAAATAGATTGAGTTTACTCAAGAGTATATCTCTTTTGGAAGAGAAATCTTTAATTATTATTAATATAGATGATTTTAAAGAGATTAACGATTTTTATGGACATGCTATAGGGGATGATATACTTAAACAGTTTGCAAATAAACTTCAAGAGTTAACACGCTATATCTCTTTTCGAGAGCTAACACATCTTCATGCTGATGAGTTTGCATTGTTGATAAAAATAAAGCTCTCCAAAGATGATTTTGTTAAAATTATTCAAAAAATCACTTCTGATATAGAACATACTCTTTTTGTATCTGATGAAAATACAATTAATTTGCGTATCACTATAGGTGCTGTTTTTAACGATAAAGATCCTTTTGCAAATACTTTGGAAAAAGCAGATATTGCTTTAAAATTGGCAAAGAAAAAAGGGATTCCTTACCTTGTATATGATAAAAATCTAGGTATTGAAGAACAATATAAAACAAATATGCAGTGGGTTCATAAGTTAAAAGATGCTTTTGTAGATGATGCTATTGTTCCTTTTTATCAGCCTATTTATGACAATGCAACACAAAAAATTGCAAGTTGTGAGTGTTTAGTGCGTCTCATAGATAAAGATGGTAAGGTTATAAGTCCATTTGCTTTTTTAACAGTTGCAAAAAAAAGTAGACTCTATACAAACATCACAAAAACTATGATTCAAAAAAGTTGTCATTACTTTAAAAATCTTCATTGTGATTTTTCTATTAATCTTTCTATTGATGATATGTTAAATAATGAAACTATTCGATATTTGCAAGAGCAGATACACTATTATGATGTAGCGAATAAAATAACAATAGAGATTCTTGAAACGGAAGGGATTGAAAATTATGAGGAGATCTCTGCCTTTTTGATGCAAATGAAAGAGATGGGATGTAAAATTGCGATAGATGATTTTGGGAGTGGTTATTCTAGTTTTGAATACCTTTTAAAGCTCCATGTAGACTATATTAAAATTGATGGAACACTTATTAAAAATATAGATACCGACACCAATTCAGCTATTGTTGTAGAAACAATTGTCAATTTTGCGAAAAAGCTGGGTATTTTAACGATTGCTGAGTTTGTACACTCTCAAGAGGTGTTTGAAAAAGTAAAACAACTTGGTGTTGATCGTAGCCAAGGGTTTTATCTTTGTGAGCCAAGAGCTGATATAAAAGATTTACTCTAAAGTAAGTATTTTAAGATAAAATACAAAAAAAAATAAAGATTTTTCATGCAAATACCAGATACACTCCTTAAAAATAAAAAAATTCTTCTTGGTGTTACCGGTTCTATAGCTGTTTATAAATCACTTGAACTTGTACGCCTTTTTGTAAAAGCCGGTGCAGAAGTGCGTGTTGTGCTAACTCCAAGTGCCAAAAAATTTGTAACTCCACTGAGTTTTGAAACACTTACAGGTTATAAAGTACTTGATGATACAAATGAGTGTTGGGCAAGTGATTTTAATCATATAAAAATAACCCAATGGGCTGACATTATGGTGATAGCTCCAGCTACGGCAAATACCATTGCAAAACTTGCTAATGCTATAGCAGATACTATGCTTTTACAATGTGCGCTTGCTTTTAGTGGTGTCAAAATCTTTGCACCCTCGGCGAATACCAATATGCTTCAAAACCCTATCACTCAAGCTAACCTAAAGATGCTTGGCATTGCTAACTATACAATGGTAGAAACACAAACAAAAGAACTCGCATGTAAGACAACAGGTGATGGTGCGATGGCTGAGCCTTTGAGTATTTTTTACACGACAGCACGAGAGCTTTTAACTGAAGAGTTTTGGCAGGACAGACGCGTTATAGTCACAGGTGGTGGTACACGCGAGAAGATAGATGAAGTGCGTTATATCTCTAATTTTTCAAGTGGTAAAATGGCAAATTCATTGGCATTGGCACTCTACTTTAAAGGGGCTGATGTCAATCTTATCACAACACAACTTCCTGAGCACCTTCCTCAGGAGATGCATACTATAGAGGTGGAAGATACACAAGAGATGCTGGAGTTTGTTGTAGATTCTATTCGTATCGCTAAAAAAGGGAAACTTTCAAAGGCAACTTTGATGAGAGATGAGCATATTCATCTTATTCAAAAGCAGCCCTACCTTTTTATGGTAGCAGCTGTAAGTGACTATGTAGCGAAATATACGCAAGCAACCAAACTTAAAAAAGTACAACTTGGCAGTGAATGGTCACTTGAACTTCAAGAAAATGTCGATATTTTACAAACTATCAACAAAGATGGTATTACAGTTGTTGGATTTAAAGCTGAGATGGACAAAGAGAATGCACTGAGCTATGCACAAAATATGTTAGAGAAAAAAAATCTTGATGCAGTGTGTTTAAATATTTTAGAGGATGCTTTAAGTTTTGGTACACAAACCAATGAGATAGAGTTTATTACACCTTCACAAGTTGTACATCTTCCAAAGAGTGATAAACTATCTATAGCATTTTCTATTTTGGAAAATGCTCAAAAACTGCAAGGTTAAAGGGATGAATCAAGCAAGACATATTGCCATTATTATGGATGGAAACGGTCGTTGGGCTGAGCTACAGGGTAAAAAAAGAATCAAAGGGCATGAAGCTGGTGCAAAAGTAGTTAAAACCATCACAACTTTTTGTTCTAACCATCCAGATATAGAGAGACTTACTCTCTATGCTTTTTCAACAGAAAATTGGAAAAGACCTCGACTCGAAGTTGAATTTTTGATGAAGCTTCTTAATAATTATCTTAAAAATGAGTTGCCCGTTTATCTTGAAAACAATGTTCGTTTTGAGCCAATAGGTGATATTCGTGCATTTTCCAAAACTTTACAAAATACGATTAAAAATGTTCAAGAAAAAACTGCACATTGTGATGGTTTGGTACAATCTCTTGCACTTAATTATGGTGCACAAGATGAGATTCTTCGTGCTGTGAATACACTTAAGAGTTGTAAGGATGAAAATATAACTCTTGAGATGCTTAACAATGCACTTGATTGTAACCATGATGTTGATTTACTGATTCGTACAGGTGGTGATAAACGCCTTTCAAACTTCCTACTTTGGCAATCAGCATATGCTGAACTCTTTTTTGTAGATACTTTATGGCCAGATTTTTCGACAAAAGAGCTTGAAAAAATCATTAAAAAATTTACAAAAGTGGAACGCCGTTTTGGAGGGCTTAAATAATGGAACTTGGTATTATTTTTATTTTTGGGCTTCTCTTTGGTTCTTTTTTAAATGTTGTTATTTTGCGTATTCCAAAAGATGAAAGCATTGTCTTTGGTGCTTCCCATTGTACGACATGTAATACACCTTTAAAACCATGGCACAATATTCCTCTGTTTTCTTGGTTGTTTTTAGGGGGGAAATGCGCTTTTTGTAAAACAAAAATTTCTATACAATACCCTCTTGTTGAGTTGGTAACTGCCATAATTTTTACTCTTGTTGGTATGAAATATGGTATGAGCTATAGCACTTTTTTTATAGCGTTGAGTTTTAGTATGCTTCTTGCTCTTTCTATGATAGATATTAAGTATAAAATGGTTCCCGATTCGCTTAATCTTTTAGCGATAGTTTTTGCTGTTTTGAGTGCATTTAATCCTCATATGTTTCTTGTTAATTTACAAAATGCCCTTTTATTTACAGGTGGATTTACCCTTTTGCGTTTTACACTTTCTTATTTAATGACATCATCTGTTTATAGAGCAGGATTAAAAACAAAAACCTCTTGGAACAAAAACTATGATAGAACTCCTTTTATTGAAGCGATGGGGGAAGGTGACATTATGGTAGCTGCAACAATGGGAGCTTTACTTGGTATAAAACTTGGACTTTTTGCTATCTTTTTATCAGCACTTTTAGCACTTCCTGTTATGCTTATGGTTCAAGGTAAAAGTGCAGAGGAGCAACGAGTACCTTATGTGCCTTTTTTAGCGATGGCAACTTTTATAACCTTTCTTTTTGATAGTCAGATTATGCGTTATATAGAGGCAAATTACTAGATGAATGTTTTAGAAAAGTATATTGTTAAAAATCTTTCATCGCTTTTTTTAACAACATTTTTTCCTCTTTTTGCTATTGCATCTGTTGTGTTTTCTATTAAACTTGCAACTTATACAGCAGTAATAAAGCTCAGTATTGTTGAGATGGGAAAACTCTATCTTTTTGTACTTCCTGAAATTTTATTTTACATTTTACCTATCTCTTTTTTTATAGCAGCAGCACTTTCTATCTTTAAACTTTCTAATGATAATGAGATTGTTGTACTTTTTTCATTGGGGATTAAACCTGTTTTTTTACTCAAGGCACTTTTTAAGCCTGCTCTTTTACTCTCATTGTTGTTAGTATTTAACTACTACTTTCTCTTTCCACACTCTAAAACACTCTCTTTAAATTTTAAAGAGTATAAAAAAAGTGAAGCAAAATTTAACCTCTCTGCGAGTGAATTTGGAAATAGTTTTGGAGATTGGCTTTTGTATTTGGGAAGTAAAGATGAAGCAACAAATACTTTTGGGGATGTTTTTTTATTTAATAAAAAAGACAAAGAGGAGATTTTAATCTCTGCAAAACAAGCAAAAGTGATTAATGATAATGGGCTTTTAAGACTTAAACTTATAGATGGTGAGGGGTATCTGTATTCAAAAGAGAAATTTTCTCAAATTAATTTTACAAAAATGTATATTAATGATAAACTTCATGCCTCTTTAACTATTTATAAAACCCCTTATCAATATTGGCTTGGGAATAAGAAAGATAGAAACAGGCGCAATATGTTCATTACAGATACGATGTTAAGTCTCTTGCCTATTGTGGGTTTGTTTCTTGTTCTTACTATTAGTATAGTGCAAACGCGTCATCAGAAATCTCGTGTTTATTTGTATCTTTTTTTAGGTACGGCGTTGTATTATGGTCTTACACTTGGATTGGCAGGAGTGATTAAGTACTATACTATTCCTGTTGTTTTAGTAGTGTGGCTTGTGGTTACTTATGCAATGTATAGAAAATTTATAGTCAATAAATTTTAATGAGAGTTTTTTGTACCCTCGCCTATAATGGCAAAGAATTTTTTGGCTCACAAATACAAAAGGAGACTTCTCAAACAGTTTTAGGAACTTTTGAAGGGGTACTTCAAAAACTTGGCATCACTGCACGAGTCGTGGCAAGTGGAAGAACCGATAGAGGTGTGCATGCTTCTGCACAGGTTGTTCATGTAGATTTACCACCCTATTGGGATGATATTTCAAAACTTAAACGAGTGCTCAATACTATGCTTCCAACAAGTATACATGTAAGAAAAATAGAGAGAGTTCCTCAGAGTTTTCATGCTCGTTATGATGCAAAGGCTCGAGTGTATCGTTATCTTATTAAAGTGGGAGAGCCCAATCCTTTTGAAGCAGATTTTATCACTTTTGTCTCTACATGTAATGTTGAAAAACTTTCTCATAACATAAAACTTTTTGAGGGGCAACACGATTTTAGCTATTTTATAAAAACAGGAAGTGATGAAAAATCTCCCATTCGAGAGGTTTATAAAGCTTTTGTATACCAATATAAAGATATAATTGTACTCCATTTTAAAGCCAATGGATTTCTAAGAAGTCAAATCCGTTTCATGGTAGCATCACTCCTTCATTTAGATGCTTGTGAGATACAAGAAAAGCTTACATGTAAGCATAATCATAAAATAAAACCAGCACCACCAAATGGATTGTATTTGGCAAAAATTCATTATAAAAAGGATAAAAATGTATGAAAATGTAAAGATGCCAGAGGGGATGAACCCTGAAGTTTTAGAACATTTAATGAACCCTAAAAACTATGGTAAGCTTGATGATGCCAATGGGATTGGGGTCGCTCTTGATGAAAAAACAAAAGAGTATGTGATTTTTTATATTCTCCTTAATGGTGATGTGTTAGACAATGTCAGTTTTGCAACCAATGGATGTCAAGATACAGTTGTAATTGGTTCTATGTTTAGTGAGATGATTAAAACAAATGATATAGAGTATGCAAAAAAAGCTATTGAGAAGATGCACGCAAAACTTGGTGAGATGACACCACAACAAAAGATTTGTGCTGAACTTGTTTTTACAGCTTTTATTGCAGCTTTAAAAAATCATGACAATAGAGCTGAGGGTAAAGATGAAGAGCTTCATCTTCTCAAAATGAAAGAGAGTTGTGAAGCGACTAATATGGAGACATCAAATGAATAAAACATACCAAAAAAAACATCAACTTTGGCTTGAGATTCTTTTTGCTTCTTTTGCTATAGAAGATGAAGCGATAAAATCTCGTCTTTACGATTTTTCACAAATTGCTTTTCGTCATATGAAATGGTTGGGTGAAGAGATACTCGCTCAGGGTGAGGATTATAACTACGATAGAAATCAGATGATGCTTTATAAAAGAGAGAGTGTTTTTTCTATACTTAAAGATTTGAAAAAATTTGTTGAAGAGGTACAAGAGTTTTACCCTAAAAACCGACTTGGTGAGAGAATGCATACAGATGATGTTTATCTTCTTGAATACCTCCAAGAGCTTTTAGTACAACCAACAAATGATGGTGAGATTACAGCTTTTAATATGAAAAGAGAGTGGGATGACCTTCCTCAAGATCAAATAGATGCTCTCACCCTCTTTTTATTTGATGAGTCTTACAAAGAGTATGAACTTATTTTAGTGTATGCGTATATGCAAGCGCGTACAGATAACATTCTTCATTATAATGTTTTTCAAGATCTTGTTGATGAGTCTTACTTTCACCTAAAATCATTTGGAAATATGATGGCTCGTCTTGGTATTTTAGCACTTCCAAGAGAACTTCATGAAATGACTTATATTGTAAAAGACCTCGATCAGTTTATCAAAGATGGTATTGCTGAAGAGGAAGCTGCAAAAGAGATGTGTAAAGAGTTGAGTGATGCTATTACTGATGAAAAACTTTCAAAATTTTTCGATTTTATTAACTACCAAGAATCTTATCATATAGAACTTATGCAAAAACTTCTCTAAATCAGTGGAGTATCTTCATTCGAGATACTCCATATTTATACCCCAAATATCCAAGTGTTATACCAACACTATCTGCAAAAACATCTAACATAGAAAAAAATCTTCCATCTATAAAACTTTGTACTATTT
>Ga0256828_1001773_pt1 | contig 13312 bp, 10 predicted proteins | sample CV88metaG_FD_185993 | JGI IMG/M metagenome (GOLD analysis project Ga0256828, IMG submission 185993) | Hydrothermal vent microbial communities from East Pacific Rise, Pacific Ocean - CV88 | ecosystem: Environmental > Aquatic > Marine > Hydrothermal vents | place: Pacific Ocean: East Pacific Rise... | reverse complement strand
TTGAAGCAGTACAAGCCTGCATTGACTGTCATCTGCTACGGAGGAAATGATATTCTACAGAAATGTTCTATGATTGAACTCAAAGAGAATCTTAAAAAGATGATTAGACTTGCACAGCTGCATCAGAGTGATGTTCTTCTGATCTCTGTTCCCAACCTGACCCTTTTCGGATTAGAACCTTTGGGACTGTATGAAGAGGTCAGCTGGGAAACGGGTGTTCCCCTGGTAAGTGGTGTACTCTCTGATATTCTGGAGGATCCGTCACTCAAAAGTGACCAGATACACCCCAATGCCAAAGGGTACCATAAAATGGCCGATGCCATATATGAGAAGATCAAAACGATCTATTCTCTTCCTTAGAAGCTATAACCCAAACGTACGATCGATTTGGTATCGGTTTTATCAAAGCCTACCGGAGGGATATTATCATATCTGACCTCTCCCTCCAACGTAATGCTCAAACGCTCTGCAACTGCGAAGGTAAAACCAACCACACTGAGTATTTCATAGTCCTCAAAGTCTTCAAAATTCTCTGATGCACCAACTTTTAGATAGAACAGGCTTGTTTTATTGAGTTGATTGTTGTATTCCAGATATTCAGTGAGTGAAGCAAAATCGTGATCAGGCTGATCATTACTATACTGCTCAAGGTTATAGGCAGCACCCAGCTTCACTTCAAAGCGCTGTTTGCCATCATTGAAAAGTTCTTTACCTGCACCGGCACCAACAAACGTTTTACTGTCAAAATTACGGAAAGTATTACGCAACCAACGTACAGACAGGTATGCCAGCCAGTTATCACTCAAAGTCTGTTCAAGTGCCAGATTTGCTGTATACTCTTCATTATCTGTCTCACCATCATTTTGAGTCAAATAGACACTGGTATCGAACATCCATGAAAGATCATATCCTCTATAACCCGCCATAATATAGGAGAGATCATATTTGGCATTCAAATTCAGTGTATCGGTATTCCCGGTAGTATTGGCAAATCCCAAATTGATATTCTGCTTTAACTCTTTGGAGGCTTTGATCTCCGGTTCGTTCACATATTTACTCTTTACATCATCTACTTTTATCTCATCTGCACAAAGTAGTGTAGTCGCTGTCAAAAGTACAGCAGTGATCGTCTGTTTCATCGGTATTGTTCTCATATTGGTATGTTCCTTGGAAAGTACATCAAAATAAAGAGGAACCTCTTCCCCTCATCTTCTCTGTACATAAAAATAAAAAGTAGTATTGTAGTGTGAAAAAGTCGTTTAAATATCTAAAGAGAGGTGCTTACGCCTCTCCACGTATCTGATAGGTAATATCCCCTGCACCAAAAGCCGTCACCAGTCCTTTGTCATACTCACGGATAACCTTGCCGTCTTTGATAATCTTGACCACACTGTCCTCTTTGGTCACAGAGTCCGCCATAAGCAGTTTGTAGCGGCTGAATGCCCCTTTGAGATCGATGTCCACTTCAAGCTCACCTGCAGACCATATAGGCAGGATGACCAGTTCATCTACTCCGTCAAAACACTCGACAAACCCTTGCAGGTTGTCAATAGTACGGCTGTATTTGTGTGGCTGCCAGATGACATTGAGCTGATGAAAATCTCTCAGCTTTTTATAGTTCTTCAGTGAGCCCATCGTAACACGTATCTCTGTCGGGTGGTGTCCGTAATCATCGATGACCACCATCTGTTCCTGGTTCTGAACAATATCGAAACGCTTCTTGATCCCTTTATAGTTCAAAAGATTCTTACGCAGTGTCTCTACATCTTCACCCAGTTCCAGTCCCGCCAAAATAGCCAGTGCAGCATCAAGTGCAATATGCTCTCCAAAACCGAACACTTCAAAACTGCCAAGGTCTTTGAGTCTGAATCTGGTATGCGGTTCACCCTCAACCAGTACGAACTCGATGTCACTCAGATCTTTGGAGGGGTAGAGTTTGATGCTATCCATATCAAGAGAAGCAAGGAAGTCATCTTCTGCATTGATCACACGTACCTTTGCCAGGGAGAGAAAGTTTCTGTAGGCATTGTAAAAACGCTCTTCATCATACTCATAATACTCCATATGCTCAGGTTCGACATTGGTAACAATGGCAAGATAAGGGTTGGAGTTGAGGAAGCTCTCATCACTCTCATCGGCTTCAAATACCACTTTGTTGTTAGGGAAGTTGCGTACATTGGAACCGAACTCTTTGGAGATGGCACCAATGAGCGCATTGGTTTCAGGCAATAAAGAAGCCAACATGGCGGAAGTGGTACTCTTGCCGTGTGCACCACCCACCGCATACACCTCTTTCTCTCCAAGAATGAACTTCAACGCCTCTTTACGTGAAAGCAGTTCTATACCGAGCTCTTTGGCACGTTTGTACTCAGGGTTGTTCGGACGTACGGCTGCTGAGTAGATCACCCTCTCTACACCCTCTACCGCATCGGGATGATGGGGTATAGTGATCTTCGCACCAAAATTGGTTGCCAGATCATTGGTGATCTCAGTCTGCTTGATGTCCGAACCGGAGATCTTGTGACCGTCATTGTGCAGGAACTTCGCCAATGCTGAAAGTCCGATACCGCCGATCCCTATAAAGTGTATTTTCATGCTTCCTCCCTCACGTATTTACGCGTTCTTGTCTTCTTCCAGAACCTTCAGCTCCTCTTTCCCCTGCTTGACATACTTCTGATACATCTGAAGCAGAATATCTGTCGGCTGGACAAAACTCTGAATAAAAAAGGCCAGAGGGTCATGCGGATCAATATTTTTAACATCTACCATGTTTTCGATAAAGTCATCAAATGCCATACCCGACATGACTGCCGCTGCATGTACCATCATTGCATCTTTGAGATCATCGTAATCAATGGTATGGTAAAGCACCAAAAACATCTCTTTGGCACCTTTCATATCATTCTCACTGTAACGTTGAATGGCATGTTCATAAATAGCTCTGGCAATGGCACGCTCTTCTTCATCTGTGACAACATTGAAGTTCTTATGCTCTGTCAAATATGTAGCAAGTTTGTCAAAAGCTGTATTGACAATAAAGGTAAAGATCTCATTGATCTCATCTTCAGGAGATTCGATCACCAGCTTGGCATCGAGCAGCTGATACCCTTTGTGAACACTCTCTTCCTCTTTACACTCTTTTTCCAGTCTCTCGATGTTGGCAAGAAACTCAGGATCTTTCTTGAGTTCTTCTACATGAATTTCAGGGATTTGTTGTTCCATTTTTGTCCTTTTAGATGGTGGGTAACCCCACCTTACATTGTTAATTATTGGCTGTTAACTGTTCATTGAGTGCTGCAATCCGCTGCAACGCTTCTCTTGTCTTCTCTTCTTCATAGACCAGTGCCAGACGTACGTATCCTTTTCCTTCGCCTTCTCTGCCGAGGAAAGAACCGGGGATCACTTTGAGGTTGTAACGCTCATAGAGTTTAACCGTGTAGTCTATCTCATCATCTACCTTCATCCAGATATAGAATGTTGCCTCGGGAGCATCTACACCAAGTACTTCCCTGGCAATTTCAAAGTTCTTTTTGTACTTCTCTCTGAAACCGTCTACATGTTCCTGATCTGCCCAAGCCACTGCTGCTGCATGTTGCAAAGGAAGTGGTGAAGCACACCCTACATAGGTACGGTAAACCATATACTCTTTGAGGATCGACGCATCACCTGCAATAAACCCTGAACGCAACCCTGGCGCAGAAGAGCGTTTGGAGATGGAGTTGATCACCAGTACATTTTTAAACTCCGAATTCCCCGCTTCTATGGAAGCATTGAGCAGTGACGGTACCGGTTCATCAAGATAGAGATCAGCGTAACACTCATCATTGAGCAGCACAAAGTCATACTTCAGTGCCAGCTCCACCCACTCTTTCATCTGTGCCATGCTCATCGTTGACGAGGTAGGGTTGTTCGGTGAGTTCAGTATGACAAAGTTCGCTTCAACCAAAACTTTTGTATCGACTACCGGCTGAAAATTATTTGCTTCATTGAGATTCAGGTACACCACTTCCGCTCTGCTCGCTTTTGCAGCCCCTTCGTAGATCTGGTAGAAGGGATTGGGGAAGACCATTAACGGTGCTTCTACATCATGTAGCAAAAACTGCGGAAAGTTAAAGAGTACTTCACGCGTCCCAAAGGTCGGAATGATCTGTGTGTTATCAAGCGTAAGCCCAAAACGGTTTTGCAGATAGGTGAGCATCCCCTCTCTAAGTACTGCTTCACCGGACGTTTTCGGATATTTGTTCAACAGCGGAGCATGCTCGTTCAATGCATCAAGAATAAACTGAGGCGTTTCAAATTGCGGTTCCCCGATCGTTAGAGATAAAGGTGTGTAGTCACTGTTAGGAAGGACATTTTCAAGAAGATTGTTCAACTTCTCGAAAGGGTAGGTTTCAAAGTTCATGGATCGCCTGATTTTTTGGAATATTATATCGAAGTTGGGGTTAAATATCTAAAATCCTGTTCTCAAATACCTTTGGAATAAAACGTTTCATGAAAAGATGCTGTTTTTACAGACTCATATGCATTACAGTATGCTCTTCACACAGTTTCTCCCCGCGATCTTTGCCATATAGAGTGCTTTGTCTGCACGCTCCACGACATCGTAAAGCGTATCCTCCTCTCTCACTTGGGAAATCCCTATACTTGTCGTAATATGGGGAAGACCCTCAACAGAGATCTTTTCAATAGCTTTGCGTATCTTCTCTGCAATAAAAAAAGCATCTTTACCATCTGCTGCAGGAAGCAGTGCAACAAACTCTTCACCACCCCACCGACAGAGAATATCGACACTTCTCAGCTCTTTCAATAAAAGGTTCGATACCTGTTTCAACACCTCATCTCCAACATTATGCCCATAGGAATCATTTACTCTCTTAAAGTGATCCAGATCAATAACCAGAAGAGAGAGTGCATTGTGCCGCTGTACCATCATGGTATACTCAGTCACAAAAAGTTCAAGAAACTTCAAACGGTTATAGAGCCCAGTCAAAGGATCAGTTCCGGCGATCTTTTCAAACTTCCTGCTTTTCTGTTCCAGTTTGGCATTTACATTCAACAACTCTTCCTGATAACGCTGTACCATCCTAGCCCATCGGCTATAGGCAATGGAGACCAACTCTTTTTGTGTAATGGAACCAACCAGCCTACCCTCTTCATCAACAGTGATGATCCTCTTGAAATGCTTGTCTTTCATAAACTGAAGTGATTCATTGAGTGTACAGGATTCAGGAACTGTTTCCACAGGTTTTGTCATATAGTGTTTGATCGGTAATGAAAGGTCTGCACGATTTTTCAACAGTCTCAATACATCACTCGTCGTAACAATTCCAATAGGATGCTGGTCCTCTATGACAATAGCAGCATCATGGTTATACTGCTCCATCAATTCAAACAGCTCTTGTGTGATGATATGTTTATCAACCCAACGGTTCCGTTTTTTGATCTTCAGGAGATCAGAAAGCCGATAGGTATCCATCAAGGTATCAGGATCGATACTGGACAATATATCTGACTGGGAAACGATCCCGTAAGGAGAACCATCTGCATTCACGACAATCATATATTCAAAATCATTATGAAGATACTCCAAAGTTTCAAGAATATTCTTCTCCTTGAACACTGTTGGGATCTTCAACATATCAAGATCGTTCAATGGAAACTCAATGTCTCCTTTTTCACGCCTGACACGGAACACATCATAAACACTCAGTACATAATAGTCAGTACCATCGGTAATGAACACATGTCTGTGTTCTGAACTTAACATAACATCTATTGCCTCTGAAAGCATCGCCTGTCGGGGAATAAATACAATATTGGTCGTGGTTATTTCAGAAATCTGGGGAAAATGCATAGGTGAAGTGTAGCAATTTACAAAGTTAATTATCACTTTGGAATACTTACTCATGCCAAAATGATAACTTTTATCCCTTTTTGTAACACAAAAATAGCCGAAATATCACAATATCTTACAAATATCATAACCATTTCGAAAGAAACCCGATCCACTTAACGGAAAATTGGTTTTTTTTAACTGTTTGGCATTACTAAAAAGGCATTTTGACTAATACGTTTTTTTACACGCCTGAGCACATTTCTCGCTTCTGTTTCATTCTGATACGGTCCAATAAGAACTTTATACCCTTCTTTCTCTTTCACTTTAAAATTCAATCCAAAACTACGAAGACGCTCAAGATATGCATCTGACGGAGGATGCCTAAGGGAGACAGCCTGAATATAATACTTCTCATTTGTAGAAGAAGCTGATCTCTTTTGCATCTGTTTGTTTGCCCTATTCAAACCAGTATCAATGTTCTTTTTCGAAGGCTTAGGAGCCAAAACACGTTTCGTACCCACACCTTTATAATCCACCAGCCATTTGATAATATCGTTCTCCAGCTTTGCCGCTCTCCACCTTCCCTTTTTGGTATTGACAATGATAACGACCGTATAGTACTTTCCTTTACGGCTTTTGACATATCCGGCAATATTCTTGACACGCTTGAGAGTACCTGTTTTCATCCAGGCACGCTTACGTACTTTCGTTCCCTGAAAACGACGCTTAATAGTACCGTCCACACCTGCGATCGAAAGGGTCTTCATCCAGCGCATACCATAACGTTCATAGGCATTGTCAAGCATGGTGGCCAAGATCTTTGCATTGAGTTTTGCAGTTCGGGAGAGACCGCTTCCATTATCTATTTTCAATGTACCGTTTCCAAGTGCATGATGCTCTCGGAGGATCTCCATCACCGCACGTCTGCCCTTCTCCACAGTAGCCGGAGCACCATAGCGTTTTGCACCCAAAAAGAGAAGCAGGTGTCTGGCATACAGGTTATTGGATTTCTTTGCCGTTTTTGAGATGATCTTCTCCAGAAGTTCAGAATAGTGGGTAAACAGTATCTTCGCATTTTTGGGTACTTTGCGTAAACGCATGGATCCATGTACCGCAACTCCCTCTTTTTCCAGAGCATCTTTCAATGCATAATAGAACGATTTGTAGGGTTTGGTCACCACCTTGCAGATATTGCGATTGCCACATCGTTTAGAGATTTTACCCTTGAGCCATACTTCCGGTACCGCCTTGGAGTCATCCACCTTTACCTGTGGCCAGGAGTAGCGTCCACGGCAGGGTTTGTTCACTCTTTGCAACTGATTATGAATCACATAGCTGCCATCCGGATACTTTTTCGTTACAGAGTTCTTATTGGGCGTCACACAGATCGTACTGACCCGTTCATTGAACATCATCGCATCCGGCATGGCATTATAGGGGCTGTGAGGGTGCTGGTCAAAACGGGAGCTGTTCTGTGTCCCCACTTTGAAATAGCTCCGGTCAATGACAATACTTCCTGTCACTTTACGTATTCCCCTGGATTTTATCTTGGATGCGATCTCTTCAATATCATCCCAGTCAAGCGTCGGATCACCAAACCCTTTGACTACCAAATCCCCATGCAAAACACCGTTCTTCAACCTGCCTGCCGTGTAGATCTGTGTCGGCCAGCGGTAGTCAAACCCCAACTCCAGTACTGCCGCATAGGTTGTCAGAACCTTGATGACAGAAGCCGGCTTCCTTGTTACAGATGCATTCAAAGATGCAACAACCCGATCACTCTTCCCCGCCTCTTTCATATAGATACTCAGGTCACTCTTGGGAATACCTGAGTGCTGAATAATCGATTCAATACCTGCAGGCAATGCATAGAGTACATATGTTGCCAATAACATGAACCATAAAATACGCTTCACTTCATCTCCTTGTATGCCTGTAGCAATCGATGCATCGCTTCCTTGATAACCGGCAGGGATGTCCCTACATTCAGTCTCATGAATCCTTCACCGGAACTTCCAAAACTCATTCCGTCGTTAAGTCCCAGTTTTGCTTTATAGATAAAAAAGTCTGTCAACTCCTTCTGTGCAAGCCCCATCGCTTTACAATCAAGCCAGACAAGAAAAGTCGCTTCTGTTTCAACCACACTGATCGGCAAATGGTGCGCTTTCAAAAAAGCCTCTACATAAGCTATGTTACCCTGAAGATGCTTTTTAAGTGCTTCCAGCCATCTATCACCCTCTTCATACGCACGCATCAATGCTTCAATACCAAAAGGATTTCCGTTTGTAATCCCTGATCGATTCTGTTCCAGCTTGTATGCCCTGCGAACACGTGCATTCGGAATAACAGCGAACGATGTATTGAGTCCAGCGATATTGAATGTTTTGGAGGGGGCATGAAACACCACACAGCGCTCCTGTGCTTTTTGAAAACTTCCTACACTCCTAAATGTTTTAGTATATACAATATCAGCATGGATCTCATCTGAAACAATAAGCACATCATGTACCAGACAGATGTCGATAATACGTTCAAGCTCACTATCACTCCAGGCTCTCCCTGTAGGGTTGTGAGGTGAGCATAAAAGCATCATTTTCGCTTCTTTTGCTTTCTCTTCAAGATCCTCAAAATCAATACTGTACCGACCGTCATCATAACAAAGTGTATTCTCGAAAAGATGACGTTTTCGATGCTTGACAGAAGAGACGAACGGCGGATAGATAGGTGTCTGCACAATAACGCCATCCCCTTTCCTGCTGAATGCCTCGATCGCAAAGTTCAAAGAGGGAACAACACCGTAACAGGGAACAATCCATTCTGGTTCTATCTTCCAGTTATATTGTTTTTCATACCATGATACGATCGCATCAAAGTAGCGTTCAGGATAGGTTGTATAACCGTAAACAGGATGTGATGCGCGTTGTTGCAGAGATTCTTCTACACACGGAGGAGAAGCCAGGTCCATATCTGCTACCCACAGAGGCAGCAGATCATTGGTTCCAAACTTCAATACTGCATCATTATATTTGGTTGTGTATGTACCACGGCGGTCTACTGCGTTAAAATTAAAAATCACTGTTTCTCCCATACACTCATTTGAGCGATCGTATACTGATGCTTTCTCGCGGTTTCCTGAATCACAAATGGCACATCTTGCGTATCGAGCAGTTTGAAATCATTTCCAAGAATCTCTTCAAGCCCCTGAATTGTCTTAATACTCTCACCGTCACGCTTATATCCACCTATCCACTTCTCTTTCGGTGTCGACTCCTCCTGCCAGGTATAGGGAGAGGTCAGGACAAGCAATCCTCCCTTGAGGATACGCGTTGTAATATCTTCAAGAAATTTTTTCGGATCGTAGAGCCGATCGATGAGATTGCCGGCAAAGACAAGGTCAAAATCGGTAAATATAGGCTTTAGATTACATGCATCCGCCTGCCAGAAATTCACCTTCTTCGAAGCATGTTCAAGTCCAAACTTGTTTAGACGTACTTCATAAAACGCCTCAAGTTCTCCCTCAATGGGAAGAGCATAGCGCAAAATACCACTCTCTTTCAGACGCTGTGCTTCAAGAATGAACCGTGCTGAAAAGTCAACACCAATGACCTCATCAAACTCCCTTGCCAGTTCAAAACTACTGCGACCAATAGCACATCCAACATCAAATGCCCGTCTTTTGGGACGGTTATTCATATACTTCAATACCAACTTTGTACAGGTTTCGGGGTAATTTTGTACTCCCAACCTGTTCTCTCCCCATCCAAAATGGCAATACTGTGCAATAACAGTATCTGTCGTATAGGCATTTGTCATGATCTTCTCCTCATAGTCACTCTCCAGATAACGAAACCCGGCATGTTGATAAAAATGTTTTCTAAATGCATAACGGCTTTGCGGATCAGCAAGGTTTCCGCAGCTGATCCATGAACCGCCTTTCACAAGATTATGCTTTCCGTCAAAAGTCGGTACGGTAAAATCATCCCTACTCGTCTCATCGACACCAACCGCAAAAATTGATTCCATATGAGGATCTATCCGCTTATCGATCAGTTTGGTCAATTTGAATTTATTGATAAAAAAGACTGCTGTATGTCCATAATAAAAAATAAGAGGATGGCGTAAAGGATCGGCCTTTTGAAAACAGGCAGACTTATCAGAAATTGTCGCAAAAAGAGATTCATACCGTTTGTAACAATGCTGGAAATAGTGTTTGATCTCAGCCCGTTTGGCCTCGACATCACCGCCTTCAAGAGAAGGGGCGGGAAGAAAATGTGTGTGTGCTGACATACCTGAAGGACCGTCAGCGACCTAGAAGTCGACCTTCTCTTTGGCACTCTCAATCATAGAGATGATCATTGTATAGACATTGGCAACAACTGCACCGATCACAAGACCGGTAGCAATAGAGTGGTTCTCATAAAACTGCAATGCGAAGAATGCAGGAATCAAGTGAAGATCCGCAACCAAAGAACCGGCAAGAAGCTCTGCAGAAAGCAGGTTTCGCACCCCGATCTTCATAATGGTCGAAACCACATTGACCGATCCGGCAATAAAAAGTGCCACATTTGACTCTTCATACAAAAATGCTGCCGATGTCGTCAACGACATCAATGTAAAAAAGATATAAAAAACCTTACCCCACTGCATACCATACCTCCATTTGACTGTCTCCTTTGAACGCAACAAAGTCACATTCAAATTCCTCTCACTAAAGCTTCGCCTGTCGGCTCAGAAGCAAAAGCGTTTTACAAAAAAGATATATCATCTTTTCAATAAAAAGCTTTTCATAGAAAAGCATACCAAAACTCTTTACTATTCACTCTTAACTCTTCACTTCTAAAAGCGACAAAGTCGCTTTTAGATCGTACCCTGTTCATACATGGCACGCATTTTTTCATTATTCCCTTCTCCTTCTGCCCAAGCAAAGCCCAGCCAGAATTCCTCTCACTAAAGCTTCGCCTATCGGCTCAGAAGAGAAAATGCTCTATATCGTTCCCTGTTCATACATGGCACGCATTTTCTCTTTCTCTTTCTGACGCTTGAGCTTTTCTGCCTCTTTTTCTCTGAAGTCTTTGACAGAGAAACCAAGCCACATCAAGATAGGAGATGCTACGAAGATCGATGAATAGGTACCGACAATGATCCCCACCAGAAGGGTAAAACTAAACCCTTTAATGATCTCTCCACCCAAAAGGAAGAGTGTCAGGACCACAAAGAATGTGGTCAGTGAGGTCAACGTAGTACGGGAAAGGGTCTGCGTAACAGACTCATTAATGATCTTGTCAAGTGTAGTTTCTTTACTGCTTTGTATCCCTTCACGAATACGGTCAAATACAATGATCGTATCGTTCAGAGAGTATCCGAGTATCGTCAGAAGCGCTGCCAGTGTATCAAGATTGACCTCAACATTGAAGAGTACCACCGCACCCATAGCAATAGTGACATCGTGTACCAATGCGATCACCGATGCAATAGCGAAACGCCATTCAAAACGGAAAGAAACGTAGATCAAGATACCAAGGATGGCAAGGAAAAGAGACATCATCCCTTTTTCTCTCAGTTCGGAACCAACCTTGGCACCGACCATATCAACCCTTCGTACTTCAAATTTTCCTGTACCTTTAAGAAGTTCACGCATGGTATCACCCATATCTTTACCCAGTGAACCACTGCTGTTCTTGGTACGGATAATGATCTCATTGTCATTTCCAAAATAGGTAACACTCGCACCTTCATAGTTCTTGTCTTTGGCGATTGCCTCCCTGACCTTCTTGATCGGTGCTTTCTGGTCATAGTGTACCTGTACCAAAGTACCACCGGCAAAATCAAGCCCGTAGTTAAATCCTTTGGTAAAGATCAATACCAGTGAAATAGAGACCATGATCAAAGAGAGGATACCAAAACGCTTACTCTGCTTCATCAGCTCCAGAGGCTTGTCATACTTGAAAATTTCCATTATTTTCCTCCCTCTGTTTTAATACCGAACCAGAAGCCCAGTTTCTTTCTGTCGATCTTTGGCAAGAGCCACTGATAGATACCGTGGGTTCCCACGATCGCTGTCAGCATAGATGCCAAAATACCGATACCCATGGTCAATGCAAAACCTTTAAGCGGTCCTGTACCGTATGCCCAGAGTACCACTGCTGCAATAAGCGTTGTTACGTTGGCATCAAGGATCGCAGTAAAGGCCTTGTCATATCCATCTTCAATAGCCTTGGCAACAGACTTCCCTTCATGCAGAAGTTCACGGATACGCTCATTGATAATAACGTTCGCATCCACTGCCATACCGACTGTCAAGACAATACCTGCCATCCCCGGCAGTGTCAGCGTTGCACCAAAGAGAGACATAATCGCCAAAATAAGGAAAAGGTTTCCGATCAGTGCCACATCCGCGATCACACCGGCCATCCCGTAGTAGATCACCATAAAAGCAACGACCAGAAGGAAACCAAGTGCCAATGCCATAGAACTGGCTTTAATGTTGTCTGCACCCAAACTCGGACCGACTGAACGCTTCTCCATGACATAAACAGGTGCAAGCAGTGCGCCCGAACGCAGTGCGATAGCAAGGTCATGCGCTTCATCAAGCTTGAAGTTACCGGAGATCTGTACATGTCCGCCACCGATACGCTCACGAATGACCGGAGCAGAATAGACTTTGTTATCCAGTACAACCGCCATACGTTTACCAACAGCTTTTGCTGTAAAGTCACCAAAGATCTTTGCACCCTGACCATTCAGGGTAAAGTTGATCACGGGCTGGTTGTTCTGATCAAATCCGACTTTTGCATCAGTCAGCATCGAACCGTCAAGTACAGGGATCTGCTTAAGCAGATAACGTTCATTGGTATAGACATCCGGAAGAATAACATCACCGTAAGTACGTGCTTCATTCTTGTTCATTGTCATCACACGTGCTGCTCTGTCTTCATCCACAGCCATCAGCTGCAGGTGTGCTGCACGGGCAATCAGTTCACGGATACGCTGTTCATCTGCCTGTGTTTTAATACCCGGTACTTCCACAAGGATCTTGTCTTCACCCTGTTTGGCAACCGTAGGCTCCGCCAGTCCGAACTCGTTCAAACGGTTACGGATCGTATCGACCGCCTGTTTGATCGCATTGGCTTTGGTACGTGCAACTTCTTCGGGTGTCATTTGAAGCGTAAACTTCAATCCGTTCTGTGTCAACACTGTTCCCGGGATCTCTTTTTTGAGAAGCTCTTTTGCTTTTGCCACATCATCCTGATCGAGCAGTTCAAAAGTTACTTTGTCCCCGTCAACAATACGCAGGTCATCGAAAATGATCTCTTCATCATCAAAAAGATATTTGACACTTGCCGCGATGGATTTGATGCGTGATTCGATAGCGACATCACTCTTGATGCCAAGAAGCATATGCAGTCCACCCTGGAGGTCAAGCCCCAGGGTGATCTTTTTCCCACTCTCGCTCTGTGTCAGTGACGGAATGGAAAA
>Ga0256828_1001772_pt1 | contig 13313 bp, 14 predicted proteins | sample CV88metaG_FD_185993 | JGI IMG/M metagenome (GOLD analysis project Ga0256828, IMG submission 185993) | Hydrothermal vent microbial communities from East Pacific Rise, Pacific Ocean - CV88 | ecosystem: Environmental > Aquatic > Marine > Hydrothermal vents | place: Pacific Ocean: East Pacific Rise... | reverse complement strand
ATCTGTATCAATACCTTTAGTCTTGTATGATCCATAACCTAATGCAAGTGAACCGTGTAGTCCGTCTTTGGCTTCTTTTGTAATGATGTTGATCACACCTGCACTTGCATTGGAACCCCAAATACTGCTGTTACCGCCTTTGATGATCTCGATTCGCTCTATATCACCTGTTGTAAGACTCTCAAGTAGTGCTGTGCCATTGGTTGTACTTGGATCATTGAGACGCATACCGTCTAAAAGAACAAGTACCTTTCCTGAGTCGGCTCCCCTGACAAAGAAGGAGGTTGCCTGTCCCAACCCACCGGCATGGTTTACGCTGATACCGGCTATAGTACCAATAGCCTGTGAAACAGTCTGATAACTGTTCTCTTCTATATCTTCAGCTGTGATCACTGTTACTTTAGATGTAGTGTTTTTAATGGACTGGGATGTTTTGTTAGTAGAGACTACAGTGATCGGTTCTAATGTTTCTTCTGCAAAACTATTTGTTGTAAGCAGTAGGGTAGCTGCTACAAAGCTAAGTGTTTTTATTGTCATAGATATTCCTGTTCTATATAAATATATTGTAGGGTGCGTTTGCTAACGCACCGAAAGGTTTTTGTGTAATAAATATTTAAAAAGATACGTTGGAAAACGCATCCTGCGGTTATACAGTTAATGTTGGAGGAGAAGTCTTATATTCTTCTATTTTAAAGGCATATTTATGGTACTGGAAATTGCTGTCACATCGACTCAATTTGTGTAGTGTTGAGTACATTGCTATAACTGCTAGTGAAAAGTACTGTTTGGTATGTCCCCGTAAGTGTTTCATGGGCGGATTTTACACTATTTTAAATAAAACCGAGTATAATCTCTTCAAATTATTTTATTAGATATATAGGAGTATTCAATGGCAATTGAAACGATTACATCAACAGATGAGTTTAAAAAACTGGTAGCAGAAGTGACTTCCCAAGAGGGTTACAGAGAGCCGATGGCATTTGGTATTGCAAGAGTAGACAGAGGTCAGAAGAATGCCCAAAAAGTACTTCAGGCAAACTTTGGACTCATTAACTGGAAAGAGAATTTCGGATCTGCAGCAGTATTCATCAAAGCTCTTCAAGAGGCAAAATGTAATGTAGATTTCTCAGGGTCTGAGTTTGTTGCGACGATTAATGATAACTTTGTAGAGAATGCTATGGCGGCATTTGCACCATATTTGGCAGAAGCAACAGGAGATGCACACAAAAATGTACAAGTCATTAGGACTTTGGCAGCCATGGAAGACATCGGTAAAGATTTTAGAATCGTATTTTTGTTTGAAGATGCGAATCCAGCGTCTGTAGAGGCTGTTTACTTGAAACTCTATGCACTTTCTCTCTCTAAAGCAGAGCTTAGAAAAGTGAATCTAAATGGTGCATTTGGAATTCTTTCCAATGTTGCATGGGTAGGTAACACGCCGTATGAACTTGACTACCTCAGAGAGAATGAGATAGAGATGAAACTTAACGGTACATACCCTGTAGTGGACTCTGTAGATAAGTTCCCAAGATTCCTGCAACATGTGATTCCTGCAGATAATACGCGTATTCTTGAAGCTTCTAAAGTAAGAATGGGTGCACAACTTGCAGCCGGAACTACGGTGATGCCGGGTGCTTCATATATAAACTTCAATGCAGGAACACTTGGTCCTGTAATGGTAGAGGGGAGGATTTCCAGTTCTGCTATCGTTGGTGCCGGTTCGGATGTGGGTGGAGGTGCAAGTATTCTCGGTGTACTCTCAGGAACAGACGGTAACCCTATCAGCATTGGTGAAAATACACTGCTTGGTGCAAACTCAGTCACTGGTCTTCCTCTTGGAGATGCCTGTATAGTGGATGCAGGTATCACGATCTTGGCAGGTACGAAGATCAAGATCGCTCCTCAAGAGTTGGAGAAGATCAAAGCTGCAAATCCTGAAGCTACACTTGATAACAAAACGACATTTAAAGGGGAAGAGCTTCAAGGGCTTGACGGTATTCACTTCAGACAGGACTCACTTACAGGTGAGATCATTGCCAGAAGAAGTACAAGAGAAGTGAAACTTAACGCAGATCTACATTAAAATGAATGATAATGATATTATAAAAAAAGTGACACTTCTTGGTATCTACAAGAAAAAACCGGAAGAGACGCTCAACGATGTAATGCTTATGTTGGCAGATACGGGAATGTATGATCTTAAAGAGGCAAAGCAGGTTTTTAAGCAGTTAAAAGCAGAACAGTATTTGGTTGACGGACAATTGACCCTTAAAGGTATCACAGAAGCCAAAGCAGCTGAAGAGATGTTTAAACAAGACTGAAAGGATCAGTAGTAATGCGAGTTGATAAATGGTTAAGTGCAGTCAATGTGGTTAAGCGTCGTACTATTGCTACAGATATGCTAAAATCAGGTGTTGTGTTTGTTAATGGTATGAAAGCTAAAGCTTCTAAAGATCTGAAGATCGGAGATAAGGTTACGATAGAATACCTAAAAGGTGCAAAATCTTATGAGGTACTACAAATACCTACGACAAAAACAATTCCCAAAAGTCAAAAAGAAGAGTTTGTAAAGGAGCTTTAATTGAGTATTAGACAACAATTTGAAAAACTATTCAACAACGAAATGTCAGAAGCCCAGGCACGTCAATTCCTCATAGATCTTTATAGAAAAGGAGAGAGTGGGGCGGATATAGCTGCTGCTGCTTCAGTCATGAGAGAACATTCTGTCAAATTGCCTCTGTCAAATGAACTTAGAGAAAAAGCCATAGATGTTGTTGGAACAGGTGGAGATAAAAGCGGTTCTTTCAATATCTCAACTACAGTCTCTTTGCTGCTTGCTTCTTTGGGATGTGTGGTTGCTAAACATGGAAACAGAAGCATTACTTCAAACTCCGGTTCTGCTGATGTGCTTGAAGCATTAGGGATCAACCTGAATCTTTCTGTTGATAAGCAAATGAAAATGCTTGAAGAGACAGGTTTTACGTTTATTTTTGCGATGAATCACCATCCTGCCATGAAACACATTATGCCAATACGAAAGTCTATAGATCATAGAACGATCTTTAACATTTTGGGACCGCTTACCAACCCTGCAGGTGCCAGAAAATATCTGCTGGGTGTTTTTGACCCTGCCTATATTAAACGTATGGCAGAGGCACTCCTTGAACTGGATACTAAAAGAGCCTATGTAGTGAGTTCCCATGACGGCATGGATGAGATCTCTTTAGCTAGCAATACCTCATTTGCCTATGTTGAAGCAGGACGTATTTCAGAAGCTGAGATCAATCCTGAAGCTATAGGGTTTAAACGGGCACCCAAAGAAGCTATTTTAGGTGGTGATGCAACGTTTAATGCACAAATCACAAGAGATATCTTCTCAGGTGAAGAGAGTGGAGCCAAAAGAGATATTGTGGTACTTAATACTGCCTTTGCACTCTTTGTAGATGGTAATGTACGTGACATTCAGGAAGCTGTTGAGATGGCTAAAGAAGGACTTGACAGCGGAAAAGCCAGAGAGCATTTGAATAAAATAGCTGATGTAAGTCAGAAATTGGCATAAACTCCATGGAAATTACTGCTTCACTGAATGAATTGAATAAAGTAGTCGAGTATTTGCAAACTGTATTACCCGGGAATGCTATTATATTTCTCCGTGGTGATCTGGCAGCAGGAAAAACAACCCTAATACAAGCTATTGCCAAAAATAAAGGTGTAGAGGGTGATGTAACTTCTCCTACTTTCTCTTTACAGCAATGTTACGGTGCAAAAGACGGCAGTAATTTTTATCACTATGATCTCTATCGTCTTGATCATGAAGAATTTATGCAGATGGGACTTTTTGAAGAGTTTGAAAAAGAGGGATGGCATATGGTCGAGTGGGGAAGTGATACACTTAAAGCCTTTTTAGAGGGTGTAGGGTATAATGTTGTAATTATTGATATAGAACCACATAACAATGCCAGAAATTACAGGATAGACGTATAATGCACACACTTGAAGCCAAACATCTCTCTAAAACCATTAAAAAAACAAATATCGTACATGATGTCTCGCTGGAAGTGAAGAGTAAAGAGATCGTAGGGCTTCTTGGACCAAACGGAGCAGGGAAAACAACTTCATTTTATATGGTGTGTGGTTTGACAGATACAACAAGCGGAGAAGTCTTTCTGGATGGAGAAGATGTAACAAAATTGCCTCTAAGCAGACGGGCACAGATGGGTATTGGATATCTGCCGCAGGAGTCGAGTATTTTTAAAGATCTGACTGTAGAAGAGAATCTTCTTATCGCGGCTGAAGCACTGAATCTTCCGCAGGAAACGGTACAGCCACGTATAGAAAAACTGCTTGAGATTTTCAATATTGAACCTATCCGTGCACGTATCGGGATCCGTCTGAGTGGGGGAGAGAGAAGAAGGGTTGAAATAGCCAGAGCTTTGGTAGGTGAGCCGAAATTTCTACTGCTTGACGAACCCTTTGCAGGGGTTGATCCTATTGCAGTGATCGATATACAAAATATCATTAAACAACTTGTTGAGCTTGATATGGGTATTTTGATCACTGACCATAATGTACGTGAAACATTGGGTATTTGTGACAGAGCCTATGTAATGCGTTCAGGTGAAATGCTTGCTGCGGGTACCAGTGCGGAGATCGCTAATGATAAGAATGTTCGTAAGCACTATTTGGGTGAACATTTTACATTTTAGACTATGTCTCTTCAAGATATAAAAACGCTTCTAGATAAAGAAGTTCAAATCAGAAACAGTAGTTCCGAACTCTCTTATGCCAAACCGGATCCTCTATTCATAGCTTCAAGATATCAAGATGAAACCATTGCTCTGATCTGTGCATTGTTTGCGTACGGTAATGCAGGTCGTATCGTTAAATTTCTGGACAGTTTAGATTTTTCATTACTTGAAAGCAGTGAAAAGAATATACATAAAGAACTTTCATCTCATTATTACCGTTTCCAAAAAAGTAAAGATGTGACAGCATTTTTTATTGCATTGAAACGCTTAAAAGAGATAGACAGTATTGAAAATATTTTTTATGAAGGCTATAGAAAAGAGCATAATATTTTAGACGGTTTATGGCAATTTATAGATACTTTGAAAAATATTTATACTCATAAAACACAGGGATATGATTTTCTAACAGGTTCTGTACCTAAAAAAATCAACAATATAGGTACATATAAGCGTTACATGATGTTTTTGCGTTGGATGGTACGCAAAGATAAGCTGGATATGGGATTATGGTCTAAAATAGATAAGAAAGATCTGCTTATGCCTTTGGATACCCATACATTCAAGATATCACAAAAGCTGGGACTTCTTAAACGCAAAAGTTACGATATGAAAGCAGTATTTGAACTTACAGATCAATTTAAAAAGTGGGACAGCAATGATCCTGTTAAGTATGATTTTGCACTTTATCGTTTGGGACAGGAAAAAATAGAGCTATAAGCTAGATAATTAACCGGCCATTTAGCACATTTTTAGTAAAATACATGCAAATAATAAATATGAGGATGTTTTATGGAAGGTGTATTTACTTACCTTGGTGGTATTTTTGGAGAGCATAACCATTCGGTTGTACTGATCGCACATTTGCTCTTAGTGGCAGTGATCGTATTGCTTATTGCAAAAATGGCAACAAAAAGTCTTAGAGCAGTACCAAACGGTACACAAAATGTTATGGAAGCATACCTTGGCGGCGTGATCGCTATGGGTAAAGATGTTATCGGTGAAGAGCTCGCCAGAAAATATCTCCCTCTTGTAGCGGCTGTTGGACTATTTATTTTTGTATCAAACGTTATCGGTATTATTCCGGGGTTTGAATCTCCGACTTCAAATATCAATGTAACATTGCCTTTGGCACTCATGGTATTCTTCTACTATAATTATGAAGGAATCAAGAAGAATGGTGTAGTACACTATTTTGCTCACTTTGCAGGACCGGTTAAACTACTTGCTCCCTTGATGTTCCCTATTGAGATCGTATCTCACATCTCAAGAATCATCTCTCTTAGCTTCCGTTTGTTCGGTAACATTAAAGGGGATGACCTTTTCTTATGGGTACTTCTTATGCTTGTACCGTTCATTGCTCCTCTCCCGGCATATTTACTGCTTACATTCTCAGCATTGTTACAGACATTCGTATTTATGATCCTTATTTACGTTTATCTTGCTGGTGCTGTTGCTATTGATGAAGAGCATGAAAAAGCACCAAACCCTGTAGCTGATACAATGGGTGCTGTATAGATAATATATGAGACTGGAGGATAGATCACTCGGTTTTATTATTAATTTTCTTTTAGGCGTTGCATGGGCAGCTGTGCTCATCGGCGCTGTCTCTTCTTTTCTCTCTTTTTATCATGTCAGTTTCTTTTTTGCGCTGGTCTCCTCTTTTATAGGTGCGTTACCGGGTATGATAGGTATACTTTTACTTGAGCATATCATTACGAATAAAGAGCAGCAGGAAGAACTAAAAAAACAGACGAAACTGCTTCAACAGCTAGTAGCACAGAAAGAACAAAATTCTTAAATGATCGCTTATGCTATTACCGATCCTTCCACTTTAGATTTTAGCTCTTTGGATACCGAATTAGAAAAGTTCTCAAAGAAAGCTTCTATGATCGTTTATCGTGATAAGTCCAATCTGAACTATACAGTGAATGCTGCTGATTTTGTAGAGGCGGCAAAGATATATTGTTTTGATAAAATTATTATTCACAGTGATTGCAGATTGGCAGAGTCAATAGGAGCCAATGGGGTACATCTTTCCTCCAGCCAGTTGGATAATATTGCTGAAGCAAAAGCCAGAGGTCTTTTTGTCATAGTGAGTACTCATTCGCTGAGAGAGCTTAAAAAAGCAGAGATCTCAGGTGCAGATATGGTAACATTCAGCCCTGTTTTTAATACACCCGATAAAGGTAAACCTGTTGGCTTAAATACATTAAAGAGTGTGTGCTTTGAAGTAAATATACCTGTTATCGCTTTGGGAGGTATTTTGACACAGAAGCACATTGAATTGTGTAGAGATGCAGGAGCAAAAGGATTTGCTTCCATTCGGTACTTTGCCTAAACTCCTTTATAGTACCAAAACGCTATAATATCTTCAATTTTATAAGTATTATCTATAAGGAAAACTACTATGTTTGAAACCGTTATCGGTCTTGAAGTTCATGTTCAACTTAACACCAAAACAAAACTTTTCTGTTCTTGTCCTACTTCGTTTGCAGAACACCAAAATTCCAATACTTGTCCAACATGTCTTGCCCTGCCTGGTGCACTGCCGGTGGTTAACAAGGAAGCTGCGATTAAAGCTATGCGTCTTGGATATGCGATCAATGCTAATGTAAACCACTCTTCAAATTTTGACAGAAAATCATATTTCTATCCTGATAGCCCTTCTGCCTATCAGATCACACAATTTACTAAAGCGATCGTTCAAAAAGGTGAAGTATATATTGATCTGCCTGATGGGAGTCAAAAACGTATCGGTATGACTCAGGCACACCTTGAAGCAGATGCCGGGAAAAATATACATGAGGGTGATCACTCCAAAGTAGATCTGAACCGTGCCGGAACGCCACTTCTTGAAATCGTCTCTGAACCTGATATGAGAAATTCCGATGAAGCGGTTGCATATTTAAAAAAGCTTCATTCTACAGTACGTTATTTAGATATCTCTGATGCAAATATGCAGGAAGGTTCATTCAGATGTGATGTGAATGTCTCTATTCGCCCTAAAGGACAAGAGGCATTCGGTACGAGAGTAGAGATAAAAAATATCAACTCATTCAAGTTTGTAGCACAAGCTATAGCTTATGAGGTACAGCGTCAGACGGAAGCATATGAAGATGGTGTTTATGAGACAGAGGTATATCAAGAGACACGTCTTTGGGATGTGGATGCAGGTGAGACACGTTCAATGAGGGGGAAGGAAGAGGCGGCAGATTACCGCTATTTCCCGGATCCGGATCTACGTCCGTTGGTTGTGACACAGGAGATGATCGATGAAGCAAAGATCATGCCGGAACTTCCCGATGCAAAAGTAAAGCGTTATACGGAAGAACTTGGTATCAAAATGTATGATGCTTTGGTTATTACTTCAGACAAAGAGATGGCATACTTTTTTGAAGAGATGCTGGAACAGGGTGCCGTGGCTAAGACAGCAGTCACTTGGTTTACTTCAGAATTACTTGGACGTTTAAACAAGGCAGGATTTAGTATTGGAAATTCACCTATAGATGCCAAGACACTTGGTACTTTGGTGGCTAAAATCTCTGATGACACTATTTCGGGTAAAGGTGCCAAAGAGATACTTGACTATATGATGGAAAATGAAAGTCGTGATGTGGAAGCACTGATTGATGAACTTGGACTTGCTCAGGTAAGTGACGATGGAGCGATCCTGGCAATCATTGATGAGATATTAGCTGCAAATCAAGATAAAGTTGAAGAGTACAAGTCAGGTAAAGATAAACTCTTTGGATTTTTTGTAGGGCAGACCATGAAAGCAAGCAAAGGATCTGCCAATCCGGGTAAAGTCAATGAGTTGTTGAAGCAGAGACTATCGTAGTTTGAAAGGTGGGAAGAGCAGATGAAAGATAAACTATTATCACTGGCACTCTTCCTTCATCGTTCTAAAAAATACAAAGCGTATAAGCAGTTTGCCAGAGATCTTCTTTTTGATTCAAATAATATCTATAAACGATATTTTGATCTTACGATCATCTTTCTTGTTATATCTTCCGTACTGATCTTGATCTATGAGGTTAAAAATCCCGTACCGTTATGGCTTGATAATTATGATATCTATTTTGTATCCATTATCTTTGCTATAGAATATTTATTGCGGTTATGGGTACACAATGATCTCTCTGATATGATCATTAAAGAGTACAATGATTCTAAATTCCTGTTAAAAGATTTTAACCTTTTTGGTGTAGTTAAAGCTGGATTGTATGAAAAACTGAAATACATGTTAACTCCGTCAGCTATCGTTGATCTGTTGGCAATTCTTCCGGCATACAGACCTCTCAGGGTCTTGCGTGTATTTATCTTATTTAGAGTCTTTAAATTACTCAGATATACAAAAAGTATTAACCAGTTCGTTGATGTACTTGTCAATAAAAAATTTGAATTACTGACACTTCTTTTCTTACTCTTGTTTATTGTATTTACGTCAGGGATTGCTATCTATATCTTGGAAGCAGATAAAAATGCAAATATTCATACACTTTTTGACGGTATCTATTGGGCAATTGTAACTATCTCTACAGTAGGATATGGGGATATATCACCGGTAACGGATATTGGTAGAGCTATCTCCATCTTAATCATTGTCAGTGGTATCGCGATGATCTCATTTGTAACATCAGTGATCGTTTCAGCTTTCTCCGAAAGGCTGAATGAACTAAAAGAGCATCGTATTATTGAACAGATGAACAAAAGCAGATCATTTCTTATTATTTGTGGATACGGACAACTGACTAAAATGTTTTTTAGGCAAAATCGAAAACATATAGATAATTATGTGATAATGGATAATGACAAAGAGAGGGTTGAAGCAGCAAAAAAAGACGGATATGTCGCTATACATGAGAATGCAAGCAGTTTTGAAACACTCAATAAATTTGATAATCAGTATGCCGATATTACAGTGCTCTGTTTAACATCAAGTGATGTTGAAAATATCTATATTACACTAAATGCTAAAAGTATTTCTAGAAAAATAAAAGTCATTGCAAGAGTGAATGATCCCGAAACGATTGATAAGTTCAAATATGCAGGTGCAGATGAAATACTTATGCCTAATATGGTGGCAAATACGATGATCTATACGGCAATAACACAGCCGACAATGTATAAAGCAATTCATGCTATTTTGACGGGGAAAAGTATAGCAAATATTGATGAGATACATGTGCATCATTCTCACGGTATGGTAGACAGGCAAATAAAAGAGCTGGACTTTAAAAGTAGTAAACTGCTTTTTATAGGGATACAGAGAGAAGGAGAATTTATTTTTAATCCACCATCCACTGAGCAGATACAGGCTTATGATATTTTACTTGTGATGGGAAGAAAGATCAGTTTGGAGTACTTCAAGTCTATGCATGAAGGAGATATCAGTGTCAAAAAATAAGATAGCGATCTTTGGTTATGGGAACCATGGAAAATTTATTGCAAAAGGTCTTTTTAGTGACGGATTCGATATTACGATCATCGAGTCTGATAAAAACTTCTATAAGGATGCAAAAGCTGACCATTTTGAAAATGTATTTTTGATTGATGTGACAAAAGACAGTGAATTGAAAGATGTGGTTCTTGCTTCTTTTGAACAGTTGGTCTGTGTGATGGATGATGAACACTTGAATGTTTTCTTGACACTCTCTTTAAGATCGCTATTTAAAGACTCGTATATCTTATCGATATCGGATTCTCTGAATGTGACCAAAAAATTGAAGATGGCGGGAGCCAATAAGGTGATAGATTTGTATGAAGTGAGTGCCAACAAGATCTATAATATTTTGGATAGACCGGTTGCAACAAAGCTTCTTGAAGGATTTGTAAGTAATCGTGACGGAATCACTTTTAAAGAGATGCTTATCCCTGAAGGTTCTTTTCTTGATGGAGAAATGGCAGATGATATTGACTTTTCAAAATATGGTGTTTTACTTGTCGGTATGATCGATGAGGAGATGGGGCATACTTTTGTTTTTGTCACTGCCGGGATTGAGCATAAACTTGACAGTGGAGATACAATAGTCTGTATCGGTTCAAAAGAGAAACTGGATACATTCTATAAGGAGATAAAAAAAAGGAAGAGCAGTCTATGAAGTTAGCAATCATTGGAGCAGGTAAATGGGGGCAGGCGCTGTATCATGCGTATAGTCAGAAGAATGATGTAGTGATCTCTTCCCGTCATACCAAAGAGATAGAAAATTTTGTAAGTATGAAAGAAGCATTGCAGCATAAATATTTGGTCATGGCGATCCCTGCACAGTTTGTACGTGGATGGATGGAAGAGAATTTTACAGATCACGGTCAGAATATTCTTGTGGCAGCTAAAGGGATAGAGACAAGTACAGGTGCATTTCTTAATGAAGTGTATGGTCAGTTCGTTCCGTCCGAAAGACTTGCTTTTATTTCAGGTCCTTCCTTTGCGGCAGAGGTTGAGAGATCTCTGCCTACGGCACTTATGATCAGCTCTGCTAACCCTGAATTGGCACAGACATATGCAGATGCCTTGCCGGATTTCATCAAAGGTTATGTGAGTGATGATGTGGTCGGTGCAGAAGTAGCAGGTGCATATAAAAATGTTATAGCTATAGCCGGTGGTGTCTGTGATGGTTTGGGATTAGGAAACAATGCAAGAGCGGCACTTATCTCAAGAGGTTTGGTTGAAATGACACGTTTTGGTGAAGCTTTTGGTGCGAAGAATGAAACCTTTCTCTCTTTGGGGGGAGCGGGGGATCTTTTTTTGACTGCAAGTTCTACACTCTCAAGAAATTACAGAGTAGGGCTTGGCTTGGCAAAAGGAAAAAGTATGGATATGATACTTGAAGAATTGGGTGAAGTAGCAGAAGGTGTACCTACGGCTAAAGCACTGCATAAAATAGCGCAGGATAAAGCTATTTATCTACCTATTGCAGAAGAAGTCTATGCTATGATTGAAGAGGGGAAAGATCCTCTGGAGAGTGTAAAGGATCTATTGTCCTAAGATATCCATCTCTTTTTTATAGACTTTGGTTTGTACATTGAACAATCCCAGTAATGTTGAAAAAAGATTGTCCTGACTGTATTTTTGATCAGATATTTTTTTTATTTTTTCTTGATCTATGGGGAAATCTTTGCCAAACCACATGATGGATCCTACATGTTTTTGATGCTCGGGAGCTATAAAATAGGGTAAACCGTGAAGATAAAGCCCGTTTTCCCCTAATGACTCTCCGTGGTCTGCAATATATATCATAGCTGTTTGCTCTGTTCTTTCATACTGTTTAAGGAAATCAATCACTTTTTTCAAAAAGTAGTCAGTATAAAGCAGCGCATTGTCATAAGCATTACTGATCTCTTCTTTTGTACATGCTTCCAATTGATTGGTTTCACATACAGGTGTGAATTTTTTAAATGCTTCAGGGTAACGTTTAAAATATGCCGGACCATGATTACCCATCTGGTGCAGTACAATCAATATATCTTTTTTATTTTTTGAAATAACTTTTTCCAGACTTTTGAGCATTCCTGTATCTCTACACTCAATATCGCATACTGTATTCAACTGAGGTGTCTTGTAATTCTCATGAGGTACTCTCCGTGCGACTCCTTTAGAGTCTGAATTATTATCTCTCCATAAGATTTCAATACCGGCATGTGAGAGTACATCAAGTACATTATAGGTATTGTGACCTTTTGTTGAATCATATTCATCCCTGTCATATATAGAGAACATACATGGTACAGAAACGGCAGTTGTTGTTCCGCAGGAATACATTTGGGAAAAATTGATAATATTTTCTTTTTTAAGAAGAGGATTGGTCTCTTTAGTATAGCCGTTCAATGAAAAGTGATCACTGCGAGCAGCTTCACCTACGACCATAATAACTATTTTCCTTTTTTTGTTCTTTTTGATCTGTTTTGCATCCAGTCCGATTCTTTTCATAGGAATATTTTTATCTTTAAATTGGTCATAAGTATAGGATACAAGATTATAAACAGCAGTAACTGGGTTGGTATAGAGGCGTAATACTCTATGCTCTCTAAAAAAAGAGGTATAAAACTTGGAAAAGCTAAACAGCAATAAAGCAATAAGCAGGAGGTGGGCAAGAATGAGTTTTATTCTACTTAGCAGTTCTGTTTTAAAAGGTCTGTGTGCCAGCGGGATTTTATAGACAACATAAGAAGGAAGAATACCGAGTAAACCAAGATAAATTAAAAGTTTAACACTAAAGAGATCCATACTCTCGTGAATGTCTGTCTGTAAAGTATTCTCGATCATTGTCTTGTCTATTACTATGTTGTAACTTTGCATAAAATATGCAATGAGTGAAGCTAATATAAGTGAAATAATAATCACAGGTTTAAGTATATATCGTGATGAGAAGATAGTAAAAAGAATAACGATCAATCCGTAAAGAACTATACCCAAAGAGAGTAGAAAAGCACTGTTCTGTAAATTGAACGGATAGGTTTCAAGTACATGTTGAAAGAAGGAAAGATTATCGAATAAAACAATAAAAATTGATGTGAATATGATCAACACGGCAATGGTGGTAGTTCTCAATATTGTCCCCTGAAAAT
>Ga0256828_1001771_pt1 | contig 13318 bp, 12 predicted proteins | sample CV88metaG_FD_185993 | JGI IMG/M metagenome (GOLD analysis project Ga0256828, IMG submission 185993) | Hydrothermal vent microbial communities from East Pacific Rise, Pacific Ocean - CV88 | ecosystem: Environmental > Aquatic > Marine > Hydrothermal vents | place: Pacific Ocean: East Pacific Rise... | reverse complement strand
ACTAAAAGGAGTTCTCGTAATATACTCTAATTTTCATTTTAACCCCTATATCTTTTGTATTATAGCTTACTACAATAAGTTTGTGACAATTTTGTGACAATTTTATTCTATAATGAATCTATGAATGAAGAAAAATTTTATGATTTTTTACAAAAGCAAATATTATTATTGGTTGCTTGGTCTATTATTACTGGATTGGGATTTACTATTTTATGTTTTGTGTATGATGTGGTGAAACCTGCTATTATTTGGTATAGTTTAGTGATTATTGTTTCTATGTGGGGGTGGAGTCTATATCAACAATTTAACTATAAAAATGTAGATATGAAACAGTTGGAACGCTGGTATTTACATGTAAAACTTTTTATATATGTGATATTTGGTTTATGGACTGTATTGTTTATTTTATATTCAAGTGTAACACAGCATAATTTAAATCTTGTTACGATTTTTACACAGATTGGTGCGTCTGTGATTGCTGCAACTTTCTTGTTCTCTGATAAAAAATTATTTGTACCTATTCTCTTAATCCTTATGTATCCATTGGTGATATATTTTATGAGTGTACAAGAAGCATATGGGTATTTTTCGGCAGTTTATGCCATTATTTTCTTAGGACTTTTACTTTATACTTCAAACAATAGTAATCATTTAATTCAACAAATTTATTATCAAGCACAACATGATTCATTGACAGGGTTATTTAATCGTAGATATTTTACAGACTATTTGGAACAAATGTTAGCATCATTTAAAGATTCTCATAAATTTGCCTATCTTTTATTGATTGATTTGGACCATTTTAAAACCATTAATGATTCTCTTGGACATGATGTTGGAGATAGTCTTTTAAAAGAAGTATCTAATAGAATCACTTTATATTGTGAGAAAACCCATCTAATTGCACGTATTGGTGGGGATGAGTTCATGATTGTAAGTTATGAATTTGATAAAATAGATGAGTGTAAAAAAGAAGCGGAGTCTTTTGCAAAGATCTTGGGAGAAATATTGAAAGAGACGTATGTCATTGATTATAATCATTTACATATATCTGCGAGTATAGGTGTGAAATTTATAGATAGAGCAACCATGAAAACAAGTCAAGTCATTAAAGATGTGGATATTGCTATGTATGAAGCCAAAGCAGACGGTCGTGATGGGATTGTTAATTTTAGTAATGTTTTAGCATTACATGTTGATAATACACTTGAGATTGAAAGAAAACTCTATTTTGCATTACAACATAGTGAAATAGAATTACATTATCAAGCACAGGTGAATGAAGAAGAAAATATTATTGGTTGTGAAGTGCTTTCTCGTTGGTATAATGAAGAGTTAGGATTAATTTCACCGATAGAGTTTATTGGAATTGCTGAGAAGACAGGTATTATTGTTGAATTAGGCAATTATATTCTTGAAGAATCTTTTAAAACATTACAAAAATGGGAGAACCAAGGTATCTCTTTGGAACAGTTTTCTATTAATATTAGTATAAGACAATTGATGCATGATTCATTTTTAAATCATGTGACAGATCTTTGCAATAGATATCTTAATGAGTATACGCGAAAAAAAATTATGTTTGAAATTACGGAAACACTTCTTGCTGAAGATATTGATAAAGTTGTAACAAATATTTATAATCTAAAAAAGTTGGATATACGTTTCTCGATGGATGATTTTGGTACAGGATATTCTTCATTAAGTTATTTAAGAGAATTACCTATAGATGAATTGAAAATAGATCAGACGTTTATAAGCCGTCTAGGTGAGAGTGATTCTGATGAAATGATGATTAAAACTATTTTTTCTTTAGCCAAAATATTTAATTTAAATGTTGTAGCAGAAGGAGTGGAGACAGGAGAACAGTTTAGACTTTTATTAGAACATGAATGTCATATTTTTCAAGGTTTTTATTTTTCAAAACCAATGGTAGAAGAAGATTTTGAAATATATTTGTTTAGAAATAAGATTAAAAAAGTAAATACAGAATTCAAAATGCAAAAAGAAATAAATCGTCAAATGGTTATATAGTGGAGAATAGATAGAAAGAATGTATGTGTGGGTATACAAATGATATACTTTCATATGAAAGAACAAAGATATTATCAATTTTTTAAAAATCAAATACTTTTAATGTTAGCCCTCTCTCTTATTCCTGGAGTAGTATATATTGTTTTTGGGTTTTTGTATGATAGTGCTATCCCTGCATTAATTTGGTATATATTATTAGGATTAGATTCTTTTTTTGGTTGGAAGCTCTATCAGCAGTACAATCATTCTATCATGGAACCTAAAGAATTAGCACAATGGTATCAAAAAGTAAAAATATTTTTTTATATTATTTTTGTATTGTGGACAGTTATTTTCATATTGTATGCAGGGAAAACAGAAAGTCATTTACATTATATTGCTATTTTTACTCAATTGGGTGCTGCGGTGGTTGCATCCGCATTACTTGTTACTGATAAAACATTATATAAACCCGTATTATTAATTCTTCTTATTCCTCTAGCACTTTATTTTTTTATACTCGATACGTGGTATGGGTATGTATTGTCTTCGTTTTCTCTTATCTTTCTGGGAGTTCTACTGTATGCATCAAACAATACATATCACTTAATTCAAACCAATAACTATCAAGCCAAGCATGATATGTTAACAGGTTTATATAATCGACGATATTTCTTAGATTATATGGAAGATCTTATTCTTAGATTAGAACAATCAAAAAAAATAGCATATTTATTATTAATTGATTTAGATCATTTTAAAACTATCAATGATTCACTCGGACATGATGTAGGAGATAAAGTTTTACAGGAAGTGGCACGTCGTATTAATGATTTTGCAGAAGAGACACATGTCGTTGCTCGTTTAGGTGGAGATGAATTTACTTTAGTAAGTGTGGCACATATGGAACATGAATATTTATCTGATGATGCTTATACTGTTGCGGAAGCTTTATTAGATATTTTGAAAGAACCTTATACTATTGAACAACATCGTTTATATTTAAGTGCAAGTATTGGAATTAAGCAAATTACATATTCAACGCAGGGAAGTCATCATTTTATAAAAGAAGCAGATATTGCAATGTATGAAGCAAAGGCTGGTGGACGTGATGGAGTAATCTTTTTTAATGATAAGCTTGCTGAACGTGTTGCTTTACATCATGAAATTGAACAAAAACTTTATTTTGCTATGAAAGAAAAAGAGATAGAACTTTATTATCAGCCACTTTTTAATAGATATAAAAAGATGATGGGATGTGAGGTGTTGGTACGTTGGAAAGATAAAAAAACGAATCAACATATATCACCAGCCTTATTTATTTCTATTGCAGAAAAAACAGGGCTTATCATTGAATTGGGATATTATATTATAGAAAATGCATTTCAAACATTAAAAGAATGGGAGCAGAAAGGTGTTAAATTAGAACAGTTTTCAATCAATATAAGTGTACGACAACTTCTTTCTTCTTCTTTTGTTCAAAGTGTGGAAGAGTTATGTAGCCAATATCTTACAATAGAGCAAAGACATAAACTTTATTTTGAAGTAACTGAAAGTATTGTTGCCGAAGATGTAAAAAGAGTGATATCAACAATGAATAGCCTTAAAAAGTTAGGTATCGTATTTGCAATGGATGATTTTGGTACAGGATACTCTTCTTTAAGTAATTTAAGAAGAATCCCTATTAATGAGTTGAAGATTGATAAATCATTTATTAAAGATTTACTTGAAAAAGACGTTGATAAAACAATGGTTCCTGCTATTCTTTCCATTGCAAAACTTTTTAAATTAAAGGTGGTAGCAGAAGGGGTGGAAACCAAAGCACAATTTGATTTTTTAGTAGATCACGGTTGTGATATTTTTCAAGGGTACTATTTTAATGAGGCATTACCTAAAAATAAATTTCTTGCTTACTATACAACATAATTATTTAACTTGTTCTGCTATAAGATGTATAGCCATACCATAGGTAGCTGCATTATTATAGCGTGTGAGTACCCTAAAGTTACGTCCTGCTATCCAGACATCATCATGGGTTTTGTTTCTAAGTTTTAAGAGATAGGCTCTAGGCTCATTAAATGGCGCTAGAGGTTTAATACCAGCCTTTAGTATACTCTTAGTAGAGATAGTTCTTCTATGGCTTGTTTTGAGTCTTCTGAAACGTTTCCCATTGAAGTTACTAGGAACAGCAACGACACGACCATTCTTCCAACCATTTTTATGCATGAATTTAGCAATACTTCCAATACAATCTTCTATATCCCAGACACTTGCACCATCTCCATCGAAATCACTGTTAAATTTCCGTGCAATAGAAGGAAGTTGTTGTACACATCCCATAGCACCAGCAAATGAACCTTCTAGTTTTCGAATGTCATACTTCTTTTCTCTGGCAAATAAAAAGAGATGCTTGAGTTCACTTTTAAAAAGTTTTTTCATGCGGTTAGGATGAAAGGCTAAAGAGCTTAGGGCATCTAAGATATTATAGTCACCGGTATAGTTACCAAAGTGACTTTCTACACCTAAAAACCCTACGATGTAGTTCATATCTACTTTGTAAATTTTTTCTGCACGTCTGAGTGTTTTATAGTGTTCCTTTTTAAATCTTCTGGCTTCATCAAAAGTTTCAGGATTCACGACATGGAGTTTGAAACGTTCCCATGTACCTACCGTAGTGTTTTTTTTAAATCGTCCTGTATATCTTGCAAGTGTATCTCTATCTAGTTTAGCATGTCTCAATACATCAGTCATATAGCTACGATTAAAATGGTATGTATTGACCATCATGTTGATAAAATTGTGTACCTCTTTCTTTGCTAAGTAATTATAAGCAATAGGGGGTCTATCTTCATTTGCCATGAGCAAGAAAGGGATGAGTACAAAAGGTAAAAAAAGTTTCATAAGTTTCAATAAATATCCTTATATATTATTTAGTATGAGTAGGCTATCTCGATAAATAGGCTCATCTATAAATCCATAAGTGTCATCCATAAATCCATTGATACCTTTTGCAGCATGTACTTCAAATGTAGATTTTATATGCTTAGCACGTTCAATTTCATATTTATTAATACCAAATATTTCATTAGCTATTTTAACTTGTTTAGGACCCATACAGGCTTTAGAAGTAAAACCTAACATTTTTTCATATTTACACCATGCTTGAAATGTCTCAGTATCATTGTACTCTTGAAACATAAATCCAATAGGCTCGATACCAGCTGTTTTACTATCAACAAGAAATTTAGAGAGGATATATGCTATGCTAGGATTATTAAGGGTAACAATAGATTGTGGTAACCCAAGAGAAGAAAGTAAATCCAAGATACCTAAATTTGCTGTGGTAAAACGCTCATCAATACGAAGATTACTAAGGTTTTTAAAGGCTTCTTTTGTCTCTAGAGAGATATGTAGTTCTTTATCTTCAGCAAGAAGGGTAAGTGCTTGGGCTATTTCATTTTGGTTCTTTATTTTTGCCACACGTATGGCATCAAAAGAAAAGTTATTTAAAAAAGATATCTCTTCTGCACCACCATCATTCAGTGGATTGGTTCGTACAATGATAAAGCTATTGGAATGTTCCATATGGGAGAGAAAAAATGCAATATTGTATAGAGCTTCTTTTTTACGAGAGGGGGCAATAGCATCTTCGAGATTCAGTGTAATCATATCGGCTTTACTCTCATCCATTTTGTTAAGATGGTTGAGGTTGAGAGGATTGAGCATCATGTTGGAGCGTCTATTATTATGCGAACATGGAATCTTCTTGATATTTCCATATGAGGGGTTCGTCATATTATATTGTGGATTATACTTAAGTGCAAGGTCATCAAAAATCATACGTTATCATAACAAATTTTCGTTGAGGTGCCCTTAAGTACGCACCTCATTTATGTCTTGCATTTGTTCTATATATGTACAAAGTTCACTGTTATCTTTACATGGTTGGGTCAAATCGTTGAAATATTCAATGACATTAGAAGCTACAAATTTCCAGTCTATTAGTTCCCAAATAGATTCAAGATATTTTTTTCTATCATTTTTATAGTCAATATAGTAGGCGTGTTCCCAAACATCCATAGTAAGTAATGGTGTATGATGATGGACAATGGGTGTATCTGCATTGGACCGTTGGGTGATGATTAATGTTTCATTTATATCTAATTCGAGCCATACCCATCCCGAACCAAATAGCGTGGCTGCTTTTGATATGAACTCATCTTTAAATGATGCAAAAGAACCAAAGTCACGTTCAATGAGTTCCATAAATTTTGCACTAGGTGGTAAAGGATCAGGGGTAAGACACATCCAGTAAAACTCATGATTAAATGCTTGTGCAGCATTATTAAATAGAGTGCCATCACTATTTTTTATGATATCAATTAAGAGCACTTCATTATCTAGTTCTGTATTTTTTATAAGGGCATTGGTATTATTTACATATGCTTGATGATGTTTCCCATAATGATATTGAATGGTTTCTTGGGAGATAACAGGTTCCAGTGCATCTTTTGCAAAAGGTAAATCTATGAATTGTATAGCCATAATAGCTCCTTTTTAAAACTTTATTTTTTATTGTAACATAATAGAGACAATGAAAAATACTACGTAAGTTCATGTTCGGTTATCTATACTATTTTCCATAAGTAATTTATAGATCATATCGCTTTTTAATTGGTATTTTTATACCAATCTTTTTAAATCGTACAACGAAATGTTCTTGGCTATCACATACTAATATTTTATCTGCTAAGTGTATAAGTACAGTTGTGCGAAGCATGCCAGACCTATTGTTTGTCCTTACAAATATTATTAGAGTATAATAGCGAATTATTTTTCTCTTAAGGAATATCTTTGAAAAAGACATTGATTTTTTTATTACTATTTTCAGTGGCATTATTTGCCAGATTTGAAGCAACTCCCGTACAAGAGTGTGAAGCATTTAATAACATGAAACACACGAAAAATACACACCAAGTTATACTCGATATAGCACAGAAATATACGGTACTTAAACACCATAAAGGGCAAAACTTAGTACTCATAAAAGGTGAACAACCAGCCCAACGTTGGGTAGATGAAAACTGTTTTGAAAAAGTAAAAAAACATACAAATAAAAGTGATGTAAGTAGGACTTCACATAAAGTCATTAATATAGAAGATGAACTCTCTCAAGCTGCTATACATATGACAAAAACAAGTCATACTAAAAAATATAGAAAAATGAATACTTCCAAACAGAACCTTCTCACTCTTTCATGGCACAATGCCTTTTGTGAAACACATCGATACAAAAAAGAGTGTAAAAGAGGATTATTATCAGGGTTAAAAAAGAAATATAATGAGAGTCATTTTGTTTTACATGGTCTTTGGCCTCAGCCTAAAAATAAGATGTATTGTGGGGTGAGTAAAAAGCATGTAGGGATGGACAAGCACAAACAGTGGAACAGACTTCCAGACCTTGGACTTAGCTCGGCTACAAAAGAGGCTCTAAAAAATGTGATGCCAGGTTTTAGTTCTAACCTACACAAACATGAGTGGTTTAAGCATGGAACGTGTTATGGTACGAGTGCAGAGCAGTACTATCTTGATGCGGTCAATTTGGTTACTCAGGTGAATGATTCAAAAGTAGGTATATTTTTTATGAAAAATATAGGAAAGAGTGTGACACTCAAACAAGTACGTCATCTATTTGACAGTAGCTTTGGTGTAGGTGCTGGGAAACATGTAGAAATGAAGTGTAAAGGTGGACTCTTAACGGAGCTGTGGTTACACTTGGGTACGGGTTCAGATAAGTTACAAGAGTTACTTAAAAAGGGAAAAGTCACACGAAGTAGGTGTCAAAAAGGACGCATTGACAAGGCTGGTTTTACTAAAGAAACTGGCGCCAAGGCTGGTTTTGGCAGATAAAACAGATGTACTAGAAGCTCTCAAACACTCCAATGTTTTTCTTACAGGAGGTGCTGGAGTAGGAAAGAGTTACATTACCAATGAAGTGATAAAAGACTTTCGTAACCGTGCAAAGCAGGTAGTCTCACTGGGCTCCACTGGGGTGAGTGCTGTGAATATAGGTGGTTTTACGGTACACAGTTTTTTTGTATTTGGTATAGCTTCTAACTTTGATGAACTCAACCAGAGTGACAAGCGTGCCAAAAAACGTTTGATGGACTTAAAGAAGATACTTAAAGCCACAGACCTCATTATCATCGATGAGATAAGCATGGTGAGTACAGATTTACTTGATATGATAGCCTATAGATTGAACAACTATGGCTACTTAGGTAAAGTACTTTTTGTAGGTGACTTCTTTCAACTCCCACCTGTGGTCAAACAAAACAGTAGACAAGATGTATTTGGTAATAAACTTTATGCCTTTGAGTCTATGGCTTGGGATAGGTTTGATTTGATGGTCATAGAACTCACCGAGATGAAGCGTACCACTGACGCAGAGTTTACCCACATACTTTCCAAGGTGCGCAAAGGTCAGTGTGATGAAGAGGTTATAGCCTACATGACAAGACTTTGGAACAACGAACAGATAGAGAATGAGCCTACTTACCTCTACGGACGTAACTTAGAAGTAGAACAGACTAACCGAGCCAAAATCAACGAACTAGACACGGAAGAGACCATACTCTTTGCAAATATTGAAATGTTTGGCTCTGTACATGAGAAGAAACTAGCCACATGGAAAAATATGCTTCCCATAAGTGAACAACTTACCCTTAAAGAAGGTGTACCTGTACTCTTTACCGTAAATAAATGGGGAAAGTTTGTCAATGGAGAGCGAGGCATTTTACGAAAAATAGAAGATGACCACCTCATCGTAGAAAAAGAAGAAGAGTATGTCCGAGTAGAACGCCATGAGTTTGACCTAGTGGATATGATGGTAAAAGATGACGGTACCATAGAAACTATAAGCCTAGCTACTCTCTCACAGTTTCCGCTTAAGCTTGCCTACGCAGTCACTATACACAAGTCACAAGGTATGAGCATAGACAACCTTGTATGTAACGTAGATAACATCTTTGCTCCTAGCCAGTTTTATGTAGCTATTTCACGAGCTATAAACCCTAAAAACTTGAAGTTAGACTTTAATAAGGGTGATTTGACGCAGTATTTGCGTAGGGTGGTGAATGTGGATGCTAGGGTGGTGGAGTATTATAGGCAGATGAAACCATATGCCTAAACTAGTAAGCATCTACACTTTTTAGGTAGAGCTCAATATGTCTCTGTGTACGTATCCATGTGTCACGGTAAAGTGTGATATAGTGTTGAAGTAATTCTTCTTCATGCTTTTGCAATAAAATACGTATTTCATTGCAAACTTGGTTTATATTTGTGGCACCTATATACTGAGTGTCTGATACAATACGTGTACAATACTCTTCAAGAGCGGAATAATCTTTTTTAATGATGTATTCTTTGATTTTTTCATCTGAATATTTAAGTATCATTAATATTTCACGCAAAGTATCTCTGTATGCTAAAATATTTTGTGTATTTGAAGTACCTTGTGTTATGTCTAATATATTATTATCTTGTATATAATATGATATTGAGCTTGCTAGTGAAGTATCTTTATTTTTTGTTAGAAATATATTAAATGCCGCATATAGTTCTCCTATTTTAAAAGGTTTGGTAAGGTGTGCATTTGCACCTGCAAGATACATCTGTTCTATTTCATTTCGAAATCCGAGACCACTGACTATGACAATTGGCAAATCAGAAAAATTACTATTTTGACGTATTTTTTTTGTTGCTTGATATCCATCCATAATCGGCATATTGATATCCATAAGTACAATATCAATGGTAGTTTGACTATTGATATAATTGAGTGCTTCTTGTCCATTATTAGCAATAGTGATAGTAATCTTAGATTTTGATAAAACACTTTGAATAATTTTTTGGTTAATTTTGTTATCTTCAACCACCAATATATGTATATGATTAAAGTCTTGAAAACTTTCTCTATTGATGTTTTCAACTTCTTCTATAAAAAGAACTGTAGATGTTTTTGTCTCTGTTGTCTCTATTTTAGTATCATTTTGTATCACATAGAGTTCATAAAGTAATCCGAATAACATACCTGTAGAGAGGGGTTTATAGAGATATTTATGGACAATGGGGTTAGGTTTAAAACGTCTGTCTCTTTCTCCATAAAGTATTTCAAGTGAAATAATATGTAATGCTTTGTTCATTTGAATCTCTTCAATATGTCGTACAAATGCAGGTGTAAGGAGTTTAGTATCAAGAATAATGATATCATAACGTGATATGTGATGTAACTGTGAGAGTTCAGTACTGAGTTCTGTTGTGACTTCCAAACCAAAGTTATGCAATGTTTTAGTGATTATCTTTGCTGTAAGTATATTATCTTCTATGAGTAAAACATGTTGCCCTACAACATTTTGAGGCAATGTATAATAAGATTCATGATATATAGGACTTTGTAAAAAAGGTAAATGTATATTGTAACTATTATCTTTAATATTCATATATCCATTTAGTTGTCTTAGGAGTGTATAAGTGGTATTTAATAATGATGTATCTTTTAAGATTCTTATATCAGTGTTAAAGATATTTATGAGTATTTCATTTGATTGTGAATCTTTTAAGAAGTGTACGATGATAGTGGTATTTAATGACTTATCTATAAAGGTTGAAAGTAATGTATAAAGGGCTTTTTCTATTAACAATGAATCACCTACCAATTCAATAGGTACGTTTACGTCTATATCATAAATGAATTCGGTATGATTTTTTTCCAAAAGAGGTTCTAGGAGTCCATATACTTCATTCAGTAAGTTTTGTACCCTATATGTCTCCTGATGCACTTCACTGCTGGTATGATTAGCCTTTAAAAATTGAATAAAATCTTCATTTTCATCAAGAAGGATATTGTCTGCAGTATTTAAAGATATTTTTTCTTTTTGGTCTTCTTTATCCTTGTACTTAGTTCTCTTAGACTGATACAAAATAAATGTTTTGTAAGAAAGATAGAGAATAGCTGCCATAAGTAAAAAAATAGCTAGATTTACTGTGAGATTCTCAGGGGAGTGATTTTGTTCTGTTGCGAATAAGAGTGCTACAAATAGTATACTAGACAGGATATAACGCAGTATCATATGAATAATATTTCCCTATTTGATAGTACTATATTTGATAACATTCAATACTTATATTATCAAAATAATTGAATCAATAATAGTTTATTAGTATTACCTAAGTATTACCTAAAGTAGTTAAAATATATATTTCTCCTGCAGATACTATGTGTAATATACTCTCTTCTACCGTAACTATATCCCCATCTAACTCTAAAAGGTTATAGTTATTTTTCAAGTTTATACACATCTCTTTTACTTCGCCATAAAAACTACCAAATTTTTGAATAAACTTTGCAGGGGTAAAGATAAAAAATTTTCTTTTACTCAAGAGCATAAATGGTGTCATAATGAGATGTACAGGAAAAAGGAAGAGTCCTGCCAGTATGTATTTGCTTATACCTTTTTTAAGTATGCCAAAGCGTAAGGTTTCAGAGAGGAAGATATGTTGTAAGTCTCCCATATTGCCAGCTGAGAATAGAAAGACTTCATCATTGAGGCTATAGTAGGGCTGAGGTTCACTTTTGAGAGGTAGACCTTGAGACAAAGCACTTAGTATAATATCTAACTGTGGTACACGATGTATTTTAGCTACAACATTAAATGAACCTGTAGGATTGAGTATAAATTTTGCATTATGTTTTATGGTATGTAGTATTTTTACTATACGACGAATGGTACCGTCTCCACCGTTAATGATGATGTAGTTAAATGAAGCTATGTCAAGAAGTGTGGCTAAGTCAGATTCATTGATATTAAGAATATCAAGTGAATCATATTCTATAGTTTGGCCAATAGAGAGTATACGCATAACAGTCCTTATGTTTATAGGCTATAATTATAACCATGAAACTTGAAAATGAAGATGCCTTAGACAATCTTATTATCTGTCACCAATGCTATACACTTCATGAAGAAGTACCCATTAAAGATGGCACAAAAGCATTATGCTCTGGTTGTGGAGGTATTTTATACCGTTATGACTCAAAACTTATAGAGCATGGGTTGGCACTTAGTATTACAGGTTTAATATTTTTTATACTTGCAAACTTCTTTCCTTTGGTTAAAATAGAAATACTTGGACATGAACAGTTTATAACCATCCCTAAAACATTTGTATCCCTGTTTGACAATGGATTTTATGTGGTGGGATTGTTGTGTTCTTTTCTTATTTTTATTTTTCCTTTGATGATATTTGGCATTAATATCTTACTTTTTACCCTCTTAAAACTCAAAAAAGGTAAAAATTTAACGAAAGAGTTACTGGTACTTCTCTCACATATAAAGCCTTGGAGTATGTCAGATATTTTTCTCATAAGTATTCTTGTGGCACTGGTAAAACTAATAGGATATGCACAAATACATATGGGGACAGCCTTTTGGGCACTCATACTTTTTGTGCTTATTGATTTGTATATTACTAAGATGATACATGTCTCTGAAGTTTGGATGCTTAGAAGACGTATTTACGAACATGAAGGACATAGATGATAGAAGTTAATGAAGACGAACTCATACGCTGTCCCATCTGTGAAGCAGTAAATATAGACAAAGGTAAAGAAAATGTTTGTCGCCGTTGTGGTACTGCTATCTATAAACATAAGCATTTTAGTACTGAAAAATCTTGGGCATATCTCATTACCGCTATCATTGCTTACATCCCTGCAAATCTTTACCCTATGCTTATTACCAAACAGTTTGGTGCCATGGAGGGGAGTACCATCCTTGGAGGAGTAGTACTATTGTGGGAACATGGTTCCTATCCTATCGCTATGATTATCTTTGTGGCTTCTATACTCATACCCGTGATGAAGTTTCTAGTCTTGATTTATTTGCTTATTAGTGTAAAATACCCCATAGGAAAAGACAAGAAAGTAAATAAACATAAATTATACTATATGACTGAAGCCGTAGGGCCATGGTCCATGATAGATGTATTTGTTGTTGCTATACTTGCAGCACTCATACACTTAGCCAATGTTGAAATAGTTGCTGGAACTGCTGCTACAGCATTTGCGACTTCTGTGTTTTTTACATTACTTGCAGCACATGCTTTTGATGAACGATTAATTAAGGAAAACAAATAATGTCCAAACAAATACCTAAAGTAGAAGAGTCTACCAAATTTAATTTTATTACTTCTATTTGGATAGTACCTTTTATTGCTCTTATTATTGCGGGATGGTTAGCCTATC
>Ga0256828_1001770_pt1 | contig 13318 bp, 12 predicted proteins | sample CV88metaG_FD_185993 | JGI IMG/M metagenome (GOLD analysis project Ga0256828, IMG submission 185993) | Hydrothermal vent microbial communities from East Pacific Rise, Pacific Ocean - CV88 | ecosystem: Environmental > Aquatic > Marine > Hydrothermal vents | place: Pacific Ocean: East Pacific Rise... | reverse complement strand
CTTCAAACATTGCTAGATGAGGGAGGTGCTACCAATGGTATCGCTATACGCTTAAACGACAATATTCTTGAATGTGCAGTACGTGAGAACAATGTTCAGATGAACACATCTACGTTTACTTTTTCAAACGATGGTACTTGGCATCATGTTGCTCTTACCTATAATAATGGGGATGTCATCATGTATCTTGATGGTATAGCCACTACTACTTTAAATACAGGCTTTAGTCAGTTAGCAGCACATCCGAGTGCACATGCATTTGGTAAAAAAAATAGTGATGATGCATTTGGTTCAGGTAGTAATGTGGACTATTACCAAGGGCTTATGGATGAAGTCACCCATTACACCAGTGTACTGACACAAACAGAAGTTAATGATCTGTATAATTTACTTGATACGGATGGCGACGGTATATTGGACTATGTTGATATTGATGATGACAATGATGGGATATTAGACAGTATCGAGCAAGGCACGTTAAGTGGATATGATGCATATTGGACATTGGATGGAGAGACTAATGATACTTCCGGAAATAATTATAATTTAATTTCTGGCTCAGTTACTTATAGTTCTGTCAGTGTTAAAGGGTCCAACTCTGCCTCATTTGATGGTACTTCGAATTTCCTTCAATATAATGATGGTGTCTTTTTAAATAAAGCTATCACTAACTTCTCCCATTCATTTTGGATTAAACCTAATAGTTTAATAGGGATTCAGACCCTTCTTGATGAAGGAGGTGGTACGAATGGTATAGCTATACGATTGAATGACAATATTCTTGAAAATGCAGTACGTGAAGGCGGTGCTGGGAGTCAAGTGAACACATCAAGTTTTACTTTTCCTAACGATGGTGCCTGGCATCATATTGCTATTACTTATAGTAATGGGGATGTGATTATGTATCTTGATGGTGCGCCAAGTAGTACCTTGATCACAGGTTTCTCTCAATTAGCAGCACATTCGAGTCCTCATGCATATGGAAGAAGTAGTGGAGACTCTTTTGGTCAGGGTACGGGCAATTATTATGGAGGATTAATGGATGAAATATTACATTATCCAAGTGTGTTATCTCAAGTAGAAATAAAGTATTTATATCTGTCAGGTAATAACATATATAATTCATATGACAGAGATGTAGATGGTATTCTAAATAAACTTGATCTTGACAGTGACAATGATGGCATCCCAGACAATGTAGAAGCACAAGAGACAGCTACTTATAGTGCACCCTCAGGAATAGTTACTGCTGAAGGTTTATGGGATAACTATGGTGCTGGTCTTATACCGATAGATAAAGATGGTGATGGTCTTTATGATTATATTGACAGTGATTCTGATGGTGATTTAGTGACTGATTGTAAAGAGAGTTATGAATTGAATGTGAGTAAGATATGTCCTGTAGATAACGTTTCAGTTGGAAATACTGTTGGTATCAATGGTTTAGTTGAGTGGGCTGAGTTTAATGATGACTATACAGAACCAAATGGCATTATAAGTGATCCGCTTGATTTGGAAGATGAAATCAGTGGTGATGATGAAAGAGCGTACAGAGAAGCTGCTTGTGGAGCCGGAAAAATGAATTTGACTGCATACCAGTGGAAAACAATCTCATTCTCTTGTGATACAGGAACGAATGGTATAGAAGTACTTTTAGGTGCATCATTGGGAACCTATGGAGATGAGGCCAATTGGGTCATGTATGCACAACGTAACAATTATACTGGAGACCGTAATACAGATATGCGTCTTATGAATGTAAGTGATACTGTTGTACCAGGAAGAGGCTATTGGATTATTGCAGATGCAACTGTGACAGCTAAAATCACAAGACCATTGTCAGGTATTGGTCAAACTGTAACAGTACCAGCGTCAGGTTTTACAGGTGTACCCACAACAGGTCAAGCATTTGATGAAGTGTTTGCTTATAATCTTCCTGATTCTCTGTCTACTGATTTTAGAAAAGTACTTATAGGTAATCCTTTTTTCAAAACATTTAATCTTTCAGATGTTTATTATCAGTACGATACAAACAATTATGTTTCGACAGCAACGCTTACAGCAGGAAGTAGTTCTATGGAACCTATTGTTTATGTAAAAGACAGTAATGATACTACAACAGGAAATTATGTTGCAATTGATCCAGGAGGAACACCAGGATTTGGAGATAGAGTTCCTGTTATGCAGGGGTATTGGATAAAGCTAAATCCGTTTAATCCAGCAAGCAATAAAATAACTTTTCCGTATGAGCGCTAGGTTTGGCATAGAAAACCCATTCTATGGGCAAATACGTTAAAATACTGTAAAAAGAATCTTTATGACACTTCAAGAGACTATTACCATCCCTGACACATTATTTGCTCAAGAAGTTGATGAAGAGATAGTTATTTTAGACACGACTAGCCAAGAGTACTTTGGTTTAGATGAAGTAGGTGCTGTAATCTGGCAGCATTTGAGTGAACATGGTTCACTGCATAAAGCTTATAATGCTATGCGTGAAGAGTATGAGGTTGATGATACACAGTTAGAAGCCGACATTTGTCGTTTTGTTCAAGAACTTGTGGATGCTAATTTGGTTCAAAAAAAACTGTAATGATAAACAGTTATCTGATTACTGACCCCTCGTACTATGATAGTGATTTTAAATTACTAGAGAAATCACTTGTACAATATCAACCCAATTTCACGCTTTATAGAGAAAAAAATAATCTAGACTATAAAATATCAGCATTAAAGTTTTTAGCAGTGTGCTCTCTATTTGATATAGTGAAACCGATGTTACATGGTGATGTAGATCTCGCTTTCACTTTAGGTGCATATGGTGTACACCTGACTTCGTTACAGTTTGATGAGATTAAGAAGGCAAAAGAAGTAGGGCTATTTACGGTGATCTCTTGTCATAGTGAAAGAGAGATACAAAAGGCTGAAAAACTTGGTGCTGATGCTGTCACATTTAGCCCCATTTTTAGTACGCCGAACAAGGGTGAACCTAAAGGTTTAGGGGAGTTACAGCGAATGGTGGATAAAATGTCTATTCCTATTATCGCACTTGGTGGAATCACCACTGCCAAAGAGGTAAAAGCGGTTGAAAGTACAGGTTGTTATGGCTTTGCTTCGATACGCTACTTTATAGAAAACTAATATTTTTCCAAGGAAGTCCATGTTTGACATTGTCATCGGTCTTGAAGTCCACACTCAACTTAATACTAACTCAAAACTTTTTTGTTCATGCCCAACAAGCTTTAATGATCGTCCAAATATAAATACCTGTCCAACGTGTTTAGCACTTCCAGGTGCCTTACCTGTACTTAACAAAAGTGTTTTGGAAAAGTCGATCATGCTAGGAACAGCAATAGGTGCTACGGTTAACCGTACGTCGTTCTTTGATCGTAAGTCGTACTTCTATCCCGATAGTCCTACCTCTTATCAGATCACGCAGCTTTATACACCTGTGGTTGAGCATGGAACATTAGACATTGATTTTGAAGATGGCACCTCTAAGACAATTCGTATTAACCGTGCGCATATCGAAGCAGATGCGGGTAAAAACATCCATGATGGTTCTGTCTCTAAAGTGGACTTAAACCGTGCGGGAACACCACTGCTTGAGATCGTTTCTGAGCCTGATATGTTCTCCGCTGAAGAGGCAGTGCTTTATGTTAAAAAACTTCACTCTATTGTACGATACTTAGATATCTCTAATGCTAACATGCAAGAAGGTTCTTTTCGTGTAGACGTCAATGTCTCGATCCGTCCTAAGGGTGATCAAAAACTTTATACTCGTGTAGAGATCAAAAACATCAATAGCTTCCGTTTTATTCAAAAAGCGATCGAGGTTGAAGTCGAACGTCAGATCAATGCTTGGGAAGATGGTGTTTATGATGAAGAGATTCGTCAAGAGACCCGTCTGTTTGATCAAGTGAAACAAGAGACCCGTTCGATGCGTGGTAAAGAAGAAGCGGCAGATTATCGTTACTTTCCAGAACCTGACCTTCTTAAAGCTGTGATTCCTGATGATATGTTTGCAAAGTATTCAGAGATCCCTGAACTTCCAGATGAAAAGAAAGCACGTCTTGTCTCAGAGTATGGTCTGCGTGAGTATGATGCAGCTGTTATTACTGCAGACTTGGAAACAGCACACTTCTTTGAGGCAATGTTAAAAGAGGATATCAGTGGTAAAAATGCTGTGACATGGTTGACAGTTGAACTTCAAGCACGTCTTAAAGGTGGACTCAACATTGCTACTTCACCGGTTGATGCAAAAACAATGGGTACATTAGTGAAGCGTATTGAAGACAAGACTATTAGTGGTAAGGCAGCGAAAGAGGTACTTGACTACTTAATGGAAAATGATGCTGATGTTGACACTGTTATTGAGAAACTTGGTCTTAAGCAGATGAATGACACAGGTGCTTTAGAGAAGATCATTGATGAGATCATCGCTAACAATGAAGACAAGGTCGAGCAATATCGAGGTGGTAAAGAGAAGTTGCTTGGTTTCTTTGTGGGTCAGACTATGAAAGCGAGCAAGGGGACAGCGAACCCACAAACTGTTAATGAAATGCTCAAAGCGAAACTAGGCTAGGGGTGTAACAGTGAAAGAAGATTCAAAAAAGTCATCTTCTTCACACCAAAAAATGAGTGTGGGTTTTATTGCACGTTTTATCGTAGCACTTGCCTACTTTTTAGAGACGTTCAGCTATTACCAAAAAGTTAAAAAGTTCTTCTACAACCTTCTAGAAAATCAAAACTACCCTTACAAACGTTACTTTGACATCTTTATGATGGTTCTCATCTTCTCAAGTGTCTTTATCTTGATTCGTGAAGTGCGTCATACAGTGAATGACTTTTGGGCAATGTTTAATGACTATATTATCTCTGTTCTCTTTCTTATAGAGTATGTCTTACGTTTTTGGGTCATCAGTGACTCTTCCGCGATTATTATTAAGCAGTATGAAAAAGATGAGTTGTTACAAAGACAGTTTCGTTTAGGTAGGGCTATCTTTAAAGCACTTCTTGTGAAATGGCACTATGTCACCTCAATACCGGCTATAATTGATCTACTAGCGATTATGCCGTTCTTCCATGAGTTACGTCTGCTTCGTCTCTTTATCTTGTTTCGTGTCTTTAAGATCTTTAGATACACACAAAACATGCAATACTTTGGTCGTATTCTTTCGCATAAAAAGTTTGAACTGCTAACACTACTTACCTTTGCGAGTGTAGTGGTATTTGTCGCTTCGATCCTGATCTATGTTATGGAAGCAAACAATCCAAACTCTCCGATCAATACACTCTTTGATGCATTCTACTGGTCTATAGTGACCATCTCGACTGTAGGATATGGTGACGTCACACCAATAACACAAGAGGGACAGTCCGTTGCTGTACTTGTTATTATCGCAGGTGTAGCGGTCCTCTCTTTTGCGACTTCGATCGTTGTAACTGCCTTTACCGAAAAACTTGATGAAATCCGTGAGAACAAGATGCTCTCAGATGTTAAAAAGATGAAACATTTTTATTTGATCTGTGGTTACGGTGATGTCTCAAAACAGATCGCATCGAAGCTACATCGAAAAGGGCGTAATGTTGTTGTTTTAGACACCGATCCTGTACGGATCAAAGAGGCAAAAGAGAATCAGCTTCATGCTTTAGCAATGGACCCAGCTTCGCTTTCAACCTATCAATCACTAGACATCGATTTTTCAGAGCAGGTGAGTGCTGTCATTTTATTACGTGATAGTGATGTGTTAAATGTCTATACTGCCTTGACACTGCGACATATAACGCACAACATCAAACTACTCTCAATCTTACATGAAAAAGACAACCGTCGTAAGTTGGAGTTGGCTGGAATCCATAACATCGTCTATGCTCAGGAGATTGTGGGAATCCTTTCTCGTGAATACAGTGGTAAACCAATCGCTTTTGAGACGATGAACCTTTTACGTGCTGAAAACTCGTCTACAGACATGATTGAGATCGTTGTAGATGATCTCATTGCATCGCGTGTTCAATATGTTAGTCATATGGGTATACGTAAACATCGTCTTATCTTGATCGGTATATCTAAAATCGATGAAGCAGAGTTTTTGTTTAATCCTCCAGAAGACACTGAAATACACAAAGGTGATATTTTGGTAGTGGTAGGTGAGATCTCTATGCTTGATGAGTTTAGGTTACATATTCATAAACATAAGAGGTTTTTATGAAAACACATGACGTGAAAGTCTTTGGTTATGGTGAGTTTGCTAAAGAGATCGTGAACCAAGTCACTGAAGCTTATCGTAGCGTTAGTGTCTATACACTTGATGAAGCTTCAGCCGAAGAGGTGCGAAAATCTGGGAGCGAAGTCCATCTCTTCGATCTGAGTGATACGTGGGACGAGTTTAAAGAGATCGTGGTTAAAGAGACACTGTTTATCTGTGCTATTGATGACGATGCTTCTAATGTCTTTTTAGCGATCTCCTTACGTGATCAGTTTCCAGATGCACGTATTATTGGTATTGCTTCTACACATGAACATGCGATGAAATTACGTTTGGCAGGTGTTCATAAAGTCATCTCCAAACTACAAGCGACAGCAGATATATTAATAGAAGTGTTGGAAAAACCGATCGTGACACATGTAGTACAAGATATCCTTGATGAAGAGACAGATCTTAAGACACTACAGTTATCGATAGAGAAAGGGTCTTCGTTTATTGGGCAGAATTTAGACCATATTGCACAAGATAAAAAAGATGATGTGATAGTCTTAGCTGTAGTTGATAACATAATGGACACTCATTTTGTCTTTACGGCCAAAGGGTATCGGCATATTTTAGAAGAGGGTGATATTTTAGTCATTATCGGCTATGATGAAGCATTAAAGAACTTTAAGAGGAGTGCTCAGTGAAGAAGATAGGGGTCATCGGAGCAGGAAAATGGGGACAGGCACTTGCTTTTTCCTTTCGTCAAAATCCAGACAATGAGGTCTATATTACATCACGCACACCACGTGACATTAAGAACTTTATCTCTCTTGAAGAGATATTAAAACTTGATTATCTTGTCATGGCGATTCCAGCGCAACAGGTAGCATGTTGGCTTGATGATAATTTTGTAGATCATGGACAGAAGATCCTAGTCGCAGCAAAAGGTATAGAAGCTTCAACAGGTCGCTTTTTAAATGAGATCTTTTCGCAGCATATTACAAATGATCGTCTGGCTTTTTTGTCAGGACCATCTTTTGCGGCTGAAGTGATGCAAGGCCTGCCGTGTGCTCTGGTGATAAATGCTGAAAATGAAGCAGTATCTAATGCTTTTTCGACCTACTTTCCAAGCTTTGTCCGCACCTATACTTCTACAGATGTGATGGGTGCAGAAGTAGCAGGTGCATATAAAAATGTCATCGCTATTGCAGCGGGGATCACAGAAGGATTATCCCTAGGTAAAAATGCCAGTGCTTCGTTGATCTCTCGTGGTCTGATAGAGATGCATCGTTTTGGTAAACAGTATGGTGCGAAAGATGATACTTTTTTAGGACTAAGTGGAGCAGGTGACCTGTTTTTAACCGCATCATCAACAATGTCACGTAATTTTCGCGTTGGACTTGGCTTGGCTACAGGCAAGTCTCAAGCCGAGATACTTGAAGAACTTGGTGAAGTCGCTGAAGGTATTGGTACTGCATATGCCTTAAACACTATTGCTCAAGAGAGAGGTATCTACCTTCCGATTGCGAGTGAAGTCTATGCCATACTAGAGGGGAAAAATCCACAAAAGAGTCTTAAAGATCTTTTGACGCGTTAATCAAGAGGAGCTTAAGTGCAAGAGGATGTAAAAAAGATCGGTATTGCTATTGTTCTTGCTAGTATGGCATTTGCGCTACTTAGTTTAGTATTAACCATACAGCAGTCCTCTTTAGTGGGGGTCTTAGTTCTTCTTATCACTTTATGGACCAATGAAGGATTAGCCTTAGGTGTTGTCTCTTTACTGCCTATCGTCCTTTTCCCTACACTTGGGATCTTAACGACCAAAGAGACCACCCTTAATTATGCACATCCTATTATCTATCTTTTTTTAGGTGGGTTTATGTTAGCGATCGCGGTTGAAAAGACAGGTCTTCACACATGGATAGCAGATCGAGTACTCACCTTTTTTCCAAACAGCGCGCGTGGTATTATTTTTGCTTTGGCAATCACTTCGGGTTTACTAAGTTCTATTCTTTCAAACACAACGACCACACTGCTACTCATTTCCATCGCACTCTTTATCTCTGATAATCCTAAGCTCAAATTACGCTTTGCCCTAGCTATTGCTTATGGAGCAAGCATTGGGGGTATTCTTACCCCTATTGGGACTCCGCCTAACCTTATACTCTTAGGCGTAATGCAAGAACATGAGATGGCACCTATCCCTTTCTTCCAATGGATATGGATGGTAGCACCACTTTCATTTTCAATGTTTATAGTGGTTGCACTTACATTGAGTATAGGTGTCGGTAAAGAGCGGGTAGAGCGAACAGTAGAACATCAGCGTCTCACCACACCACAAAAGAAGGTGGTCGGTGTCTTATTGGGGTTAATGACCTTATTATTGTTAAATGCACCCATAGAACCTTATTGGAGTGGTCTTGGTATGAGTGAGCCAGTGATTTTACTATCTGCAGGTCTACTCCTCTTTATGCCACCCTTTAGCATTTTAGAGTGGATGGAGGACAAAGACAAGATCCCCTATCGTATTATGATGCTATTTGGAGCGGGTTTTTCAATTGCTATGGCTTTTTCTAAGACAGGGTTAGCTGACCATATTGCTTCTTATCTTGTTAGCATGACAGCCTTAGCCCCTCTCTTACTGCTATTGATCGTTGCGACGATCGTTACCTTTACGACAGAGGTCACTTCAAACACAGCCCTTATTTCTATTATGCTTCCTGTTATCTACTCGGTAGCAGAACAAACCGGCCTAGATACACGTCTCTTTATGATGGTAGCAACACTCTGTGCCAGTTACGCATTTATGTTGCCTATTGCCACTCCACCGAATGCAATTGCGATGTCGAGTGGGGTTGTTGATGTAAAGACGATGGCAAAATATGGTATTTTTTTTAACATTGTAGGAATTATTTTAATCGTGATTATCGCAAAGGTATTTTGGTCCGGTATCGTTTGACCTGTTTAGGGTTCAGCTTCAGCACACCTTGCACCAAAACTTGACACTCCCTGTGTAGCTAGTACACTATTGATCAAGTGTTTGGTACAATCTGTACTAAATCTAAAGCCTATACTACAAGCTCATGTTTTATTGTTTTTTTGCTCTTAAAAGTCACGTTGATATTGTAAAAGTAGCATAAATCGGGTTATGGTCAGAGACTTTTTTGGTATCTAGCGCTTTTGCTTTTATAAGTGTGATCTCACGGTAGAAGATGTGATCAAGTGGTTTTGAAAAGACTGTTTTAATATGATGGGGCGCTTCTACAGCCGCTTTTTCTAAGTCCAAACTTTTTTGAAAATGTTCTAAGGCCTTAACGCGTCGTTTACTCCAGTTATTAAAATCACCACCTATGATCATAGGACCACTATAGGCTTGTAATGTACGCTCAACTTTGGCAAGTTCTAATGTGAAACTTTTGAGCGAGACAAAGTTTATGGCGTGAAGGTTGACGATATAGATGCTCTCTTTATTTTGAAAACTGTGTTGTGTGATGAGTACACTTTTATGTGTAGCTAGACCCCCTAGTTCCCTTTTACTACTAACTGAGGTATTAATAGTGTTAAACTGTACTTTAGCGGCAGTAGCCACGCCGAAGATATTTTGAGTGGTCTCTATATTACTTGCTAAGGCATAGGAGTACTCGGTGAACGTATAACTTTTGTCTTTAGGATGTTTGACCTCTTGAAAGAGCAGAAAGTCTGATGGATGATTTGTTAAAAGTTCTTTAAGGGTCTTTTTAAACAGAGTCTCTTGGTTCTCTTTGTGGATATTCCAAACAAGTAGAGAAAAGGTAGTGCCTAATCTTTTGTCTTGATGCTGGAGATTAGAGGGAAAGTTGTTAGGTATAAACATACTTACAGTTGTGGCGCTAAGATACGCATAAAGTTTTCGACGATGCGACGACCTTTGGAAGCTGTTGGCAAAGTATGCTCTGAATGATCTATAAATCCTTGCATCCACTTCTCAATATTTTGAATGATCTCTTCTGAGTAGGCAAAACTCACTACCTCATAATTAAGAAGCAGGGAACGGTTGTCTATATTAACAGAACCGATCATCGTTGCAATATCATCAAATAAGATCGCTTTTGCATGAAGCATATTACCCTTGTAGAGGACAAGTTCGATGTTGTTCTCTTGAAGCTCTCGCATATAGGAACTCCGACTAAGATCTGCAATGAAATGGTTTGAGGTCTTTGGTGTGATGATCTTGATGTCTAGACCTTTATGTTTAGCGATCTTGAGTGCATAGGTAAAGGTTTCATCAGGAACAAAGTAGGGTGTTACTATCCAAATGCGCTGTTTGGCGGTGTGGATAGCACTGATGAGTGCTTCAAACAGTGCATCGCCTTTGATGTCGGGTCCTGATGGCACGACTTGCATATAGGCATCGCCATATACTTTAGAGGAGGGAACAGTTGCTTTGCGTATAGACTCTCCTGTTGCATAAGCCCAATCATCCTCGAAGATCTGTGCATATTGATAGGTCGCTTCACCAATACTTTTAAAGAGCAGATCTTCCCATTGGGTATCATTTTTCTGAGGTCCCATATACTCTTGGGCTAAATTCATGCCGCCTGAAAGAAGTATCTTTTCATCAAAGAGGTAGATCTTTCTATGGTTGCGGAGGTTAATATAGTTTTGATAAGGTAGACGAAGCAGTGGCATGAAAAAGTGGACTTCCCCACCTGCTTTACGAAGGGCTTTAAGTGTGTGTTGAAAGAAGTAGAGTTTGTAAGAACCGAGTGAGTCTATAAGTAGGCGTACTTCTACTCCTTGAGAAGCTTTTTGTGTCAATGCTTCTAAGATCTTGGTGGTAACAGCATCATGGTTAAAGACATAAGTACTCATACTAATACTTTTTTGTGCCGTATTGATCTCGTGAAGAAGTGTCTCATAGGCTTCCACATTGTCTGTGATAAGTTTGAAGTTGTTGTGACGACTAACACCAGCAATGCCATTGGCCCGTAAGATACCATCAATACTGTTCGCTTCATCAATCCGTTCTCCACAACTCTGAAGAGTTAAGTATGACTTGTTGATCTGAGCAGGTTGCTTTCGTGTACCAATCAGAAAGTAGAGTAGTATTGAGATATAAGGCAGAGCAATCATAAAAAGAAGCCAAGAGATCATACTCGTTGGAGTACGCCTCTGATAAAGCATATGTAAAAGTGTTAGTACTATAAAGACTTCACCAATAAGGAAGATACCATGGATGTAGATAAAGTCGAGAAGACTATTTGGCACGTAACATCATCCAAAAGTCTTTGAGTATAAGTCCTAAACAAAGTGCCCAAAAAGCGATGAGAAAATAGGTGGCATGTAAGCCATATGCAAAGTGTAAAATAGGCAGCCCAAGAAAAACTGGCCATTTTAAAAAGTAAAAAAACATGATTAGACTACCGTATATTTCTTTCATACTTAGATAGTAACCAAGATTGGGTAAAATTTTGTCAAATTAATAGTAGGATAGAAGATGATTGTACATATTGTGATGTTTGACTTTAAAGCAGAGAACAAAAAAGAGGTTATTGCAACAACGAAGATGATGTTAGAAGGTTTAGTTGAAAAGATCGAGCCACTGCTTTCGATGGAGGTTGGTATAGATTTTAATGGAAGTGAACGGGCGATGGATCTCTCTCTTATCTCAACATTTAAGACAAAAGAGGATCTAGGTACCTATGCAACGCATCCAGCACATTTAGAAGTGGTTGCTTTTATCAAAGAACATGCAACGTTGAGTAAAGTAGTTGATTATATAAAATAGGGTGGATAGAGCTACTCTAAAATAGAAAATATGTTATTAATATTTGGTGTGTAAACTTATGACTGAGTAGGTATCTTACTTTTTTCCAAAGAGACCAAAAAGACCACCACGTTTTTTTGGTGCTTCTTCTGATGTCTCAGCTGTCTCATTCTCTTGAATCGTTTCGCAGCCTTCGTCCGTAGTGACAATTTGCACATTACGTTTGATCATGATTCCCGCACCACTTTTACTCTCTACACCGATATTTTTAAGCGAACTAGAGAGTAGGTCAAAAACTGTATCATCAGCGCCTTCACAGTTGTTACCAGCGGTACAAACAGTAAAGTGTGATTCACCATCAACAAAGCGGATACCAACGATAAGATCAATATTTTGAGAACGTAGATCGATTTTAATACCGCAAACACCATCATCATCTTTATATTTGTCACTGTAGGTTGAAAGTGCTTCTTTAAAAAGTAGGCCAATAGATGGGTTTTCTGACATGTATGTCTTCCTTGGTGTAACGAAAAATCTATATTGATTTCACGTTATTGTATCACAGTATAGATACTTTTACAAAGTGGTGCTTTTCTGCATTAATATGAGTTTTTTACTATCATGAAACAGTACTGTTAACCCATATTTTCTTGCTAATACTTCAAAGGTCTTTGGTCTAAAAAAAGAGATATGTGTTGGGTCACGTCGATACCACCATTTCAAGTATTCTTGTGGTACATCTGTATGAAACTGTGTCATGACAGCAAGGTACCCATCGCTGTTAAGGTGCTCAGAAAAGAGTTCCAGCACTGCCTGTATATCAGCAATATGTTCGATTACTTCTGTTGAAGTAATAAGGTCATATGTTTTACCTTCATACACTTTTTGAGGCGAGAAGAACTTATCATAATGTTCAACATCAAAACCATCTTTTTGCATTAGTTTAGCTAAGACAGGTGTTGGACCAGAACCAAAGTCTAAAATGGTCCGGATATGATTCTTGTAGGGCAAAAAGGTCTTATCCATAAAGTCCTGAAACATGCCAACATAACCAAGATTCTCTTCGGAGTTATTGTGCTGTTCGTAGACCTTTAACTCTTTTTCTAGAGAGACAATGGCATCAGGGTCTTTAAAGATAAACTCGCATGCTTTACAGTGGTAGGTAAGACACTGCATATACTCATCTTTAAAGGTGGCAACAGGCCCTGCACAGATCTTACACTTCAACGTTAGGCTTTTTGTTCTTGTATCGCTTCGACCTTCTCTTCGATCAACAATAGCTCATCCACCTTCTTTTCATAGAGGGCTTCAGTATCAGTAAGTTCTTCTGCTACAACAGTGATACCTTTCGTTTCGTAACATTTAGGGTCTGCCAGGC
>Ga0256828_1001769_pt1 | contig 13318 bp, 13 predicted proteins | sample CV88metaG_FD_185993 | JGI IMG/M metagenome (GOLD analysis project Ga0256828, IMG submission 185993) | Hydrothermal vent microbial communities from East Pacific Rise, Pacific Ocean - CV88 | ecosystem: Environmental > Aquatic > Marine > Hydrothermal vents | place: Pacific Ocean: East Pacific Rise... | reverse complement strand
TGAATTGCAGGTCAACAATAGAACCGTTTGGGAAGGTCACTACACACCTAAGTCAACGCCTGAAGCTTGTAAAGGTACCTTAGTTCAGACGGTAGGAAAGATCTCACCAATGCATATGGCAGAGGGGATAGAGAGCTATGGTGAGTTAGAAGTACTTGACTTTATTAAACGCATGCCGAAGGATAAAGCCCTTATCCTAGTTGATTCACGAGGATCTGATTGGTATGCATACGATACTATCCCTGGTGCAACAAATTACTGGTTCTCCATGGTGAAAAATCCTGACAAATATCCTGATGAGTTTGAGTTTATGTTAGATGACTTAGATGTTGAACAAAAAGATGATGGTACATATGACTTTTCCCATGCAAAGACGATGCTTCTTTTTTGTAATGGTCCATGGTGTGGACAGTCTCCACAAGCGATACGTGGTTACTTAAAGATTGGCTACCCTGTAGAGAAGATGAAATGGTATCGTGGTGGGATGCATGTTTGGAAAAGTCTTTCGATGACAACGACCCGCTCAAAATACCTAAAATAGTCTTATGAAAGTACTGTTTTAGCATCTTTGGGTGTTGAGACCATCTTGACTGAACACCCATTTTTACTACCTTTCTTAACCTTGTAAAGCTCGCGATCTGCTAAGAGATATATCTCTTCAATACTAAGTTCTATATGTGGATCAATCGAGACAATACCGACACTAATGGTAAGCTTATCACTTGTTGCTGAAAAATGATGTTCAATGTTAAGTGATTCAACGAGTGGGCAAAGTTCCTGAACGTGCTCTATAGATCGTTTTGGATCGTCTGTCAGCATGACCCCACCAAACTCCTCACCACCAAAACGAAAGACAAAGTCATCATTACGTTGTATATGATGTTTGACACGTTCTGCAACACTTAACAAGGCTTTATCTCCTGCAATGTGACCATAGTTGTCATTATAGGGTTTAAAGTTATCGACATCGAGAATAAAAAAGGTGATGAAGTAGCCTTTACGTTTTGCTAGTGCTAAGAGCTTAGGCATAAACTCATTAAAGTAGTGGCGGTTGTAAAGTTTGGTGAGTGAGTCAGTGATAGAAAGTTCACGTAACTGTTTGATGTAGGCTTGCTCATTCTCACGAACTTCTATCATCTTAAAGTCGGAAGCTTCTGTTGAACGTTCATGCATATAGAGGAGATAGACCAAAATACTTGAGGCAAAGATCAAGCGCATAAGGTCACGTCCTCCCCACATACCATTATCCCAAACACCCATGTTAAGATAGCTCAGTGAGAAGAGAATAGTGTAGAAAAGTACAGAAAAGAAGAGTGCACGCTCCTTTTTGTTAAGGGTGAAAGCAATAATAGGAGCGTAAATACTCCAGATCAAGCCAAAGTCATCATTGCCTTTATTAAACGCAAAGAGTAGAAAGAAGATGAAATAACTTAGGGTAGTGATGATGGTGACATGTTCAAGATTGTTATGTATTTTGAGTTGACGCATGGCATAAAAAGAGATCACAAAACCAAAAACATCGATTCCGGCAGTAAAGTACTCGCCAATAGCAAGATTGATAAAGAAGAAGACTGTCGTACTAAACAAGATGACAACTAAGATAAAGTGCGTCATCATCGCACGTCTGTAACTTCGTCGGTCGGCATAATTGTCGGTAGTCTTAAAAAAGTGTTTTAGTTTATTCACTATCATGTTATTATTCTAGCACAATTGAAAAGGATGCGTATGAACTTTAGAGAGTTGGCACTATCACAAGCGATCCAAGATGCCTTAAAGGTCGCGCACTATGCAAAGGCAACACCTGTGCAAGAAGCAGTGATCCCTCTTGTATTAGAAGGGCAAGATATACGCGCTAAAGCACAGACGGGTAGTGGTAAGAGTGCAAGTTTTGTGCTGCCTATCTTAGAGTTGTTGACACAACGACGTGGTGAGGGTAAAAAGGCAAAGATAAAAGTCTTGGTCTTGACACCAACACGTGAGTTGACGTTACAGGTCAGCGAAGCTTTTCATACCTTTGGAAAGTATCTTGAGGTGAAGCCAAAGGCTGTTGCCATTATTGGTGGCGAAAGCATAGGAGACCAACTCTATCAGGTGCAACAAGGTTGTGATGTCTTAGTTGCGACATCAGGTCGTTTTTTGGATGTACTTTCAAAAAAGCAGATGAACCTCTCACATATTGAGTTTCTAGTCCTTGATGAAGCAGATAAGATGTTAAATCTTGGTTTTACTGAAGAGTTAGATGCTATCTTGGAAGCGATTCCCTCACAGCGTCAAAACTTGATGTTCTCGGCGACCTATCCTCAAAAGGTACTTGACCTTACCGCTAAGATAACAGAAAAGGCAGTTGAGGTAAGTATAGAAGAAGCTCAGACAGTAACGAAGATCGAGCAGCGGGTTTTCGAGGTAGACCGAGACAAACGTGGACCACTTCTTCGACATCTTTTACAAACAGAAAAATATGGACAGGTCTTAGTCTTTATGGCAAATAAGCGTGCGACTGATAATATCGCTATGAAGTTTAAAAAGTATGGTATCTCTGCACAATCCTTCCACGGAGACCTTGACCAACAAGAGCGAAATGAGACACTGCAAGACTTTAAACAAAAAAAAGTCCAAGTACTTTTTGCTACTGATATCGCTGCACGTGGACTGGACATTGACGATATAGACTGTGTCGTAAACTTTGACCTACCTCGTTCTCCTGCTGACTACATCCACCGTATTGGACGGACGGCGCGAGCAGGTAAGTCTGGACGAGCTATCTCTTTTATAGACTTTGAGAGTATGGAGCATTTTAAACTTATCGAAAAGCGAAGTGAGATTAAACTAAAACGTGAACAAGTAGTAGGATTTGAACTTACAGGTGAGGCCCCTAAAAAAGTGAAAGGTCCAGCTCCCGTTAAGGGTAAAGGAAAAAGTAAAAAAGACCGCGCGCGTGAAAAAGCAGCACAAGAAGGTAGAGATAAACTTTAGCAGGCTTTTCTAGTAAAAACAGTGCTCTCTTGTGTTATATTTATAAAATTATGTTAATCACTGTAATATCAACAGCTTTGTAGAGTAGATGCAAATATTAGGTAATAGGAAATCAATGAAGAGAATTGTGTGGGATGATACTTTAAGTACGGGTAACAGCCTTGTTGATGCAGATCATAAGCGTCTCATAGAGATGATCAATCATCTGTTTGATGCAATCGAACGAGGTACAACATCATCTAAAGAACTTAATACGATCTTTGATGAGATAGAGGCCTATACGGTTTACCATTTTGAGCGTGAAGAAGCATTAATGCATGCAGAGTGTCTCTCTTTTAAAGATGCTGCTGAGATAGAACATCATCTGCAACAACATCAGAACTTTGTTTCGGCGATTCCAAAATTAAAAGAGAAGCTGTTACGTTCCTCTGACAAAGAGACCGCTATTGGCGTAGTTGACTTCCTTGCGCATTGGTTACTTGAGCATATTATTGTCGAAGACCTGACATTGCGACAATGTTTTACTAAAGAGCAACGATCAAACAATATTATTGACCTACTCGTACGTAAGCTTTCTCTTTCAAGTCGTTCTCTTTTGATCGTTGTAATCCCTTTTATCATGCTGGTTGGTGTTAGTCTACTGTACAGCCTGAGTATATTTCGAGATTATCAAAGACTTAATGATGCTTATGAGATATCTCATGTCTATATGTGTGTCAACACGGTGAGTAACGTACTCCAGCGTGAACGTGGTTTGAGTCAGGCTTTTCTCTCTTCAGATAAGGGTAGGTTTAAAGAAGAACTTACCCAACAACGTCAAAAGACATCAGAGGTCATACGTACTTGTCATAAAAACTTTGCTGTTATGGCAAAGCATCACAATATTAATATGGAAGAGGACTTTTCAAGATTATCACAGATACGTCATAGTATTGATGTCAGAGATACCAATGCATCGGAGTTGATGACACAATACACCAAGATCATTGACGAGTTGATTCTTATGGTCAAAAAGAGTAACACGATAGATGGGCGGATCGGGAAGTTAAATGAGCCACTTATCATCTTGTTGTCACTTAAAGAGAACTATGGATTGCTGCGTATGGAAGGGACCAAGATCTTGCAACAACCTGATAAGAGTTTGGCTGACTTCAAAGAGCTTGTTATTTTAAATAAAGCATATTTTAACGCCTTTGACCTCTTGGCTCCGGAGAAGTTTATCCGTCGTCTTGAACAGATCAATAATTCTGAAAACTCACAGATACTGATACGTATGCAAGATGAGATCATCAATCATACTGAGAGTGATTTAGATCCAGAAGTCTGGTTTGAGGAGATGAGTCTTAAGATAGAGAACTATGCTCAGCTGATTGATACGATGGTCTCGCAGATGCGAGAAGATGCTGACAGATCGATGCAAGAGGCGTATGAGACATTAGTTGTACTGTGGTCACTTTTAGTTGTGATGTTTCTGCTCTCTTTATGGATCTCTATCGCATTAAAAAAGAGTATCTTACAGCCGATCGAGGCCTTTACCAAATCGATGCAGAGTCTAGCTAATGGAGATAAGCAGTTCTTTATCAATCCATACCGTAAAGACGATGCTATTGGAAAGATGACAGCAGCTTTTGACAGCTTTAGACGTTCACTGATACAAGCTGATTATGCTTCGATCTTACTAGATATCAAAGAACAAAAAGCAGAAAACTATGAGACCTTAGCTAACCTAGACCCTTTGACCAAAGCATTGAACCGCCGAGGCTTTATGGAACATTTTGAAGCGGCTTTTAACGATGCACAGATGCAACAAACACCACTTTCTCTACTTGCAATCGATCTAGACCATTTTAAAAAGATAAATGATACTTATGGTCATGATGTTGGTGATCTTGTACTTCAGCGTTTTGTAATGAAGGTTCAGAAGATGATCCGTCATGAAGATAGCTTTGCACGTACGGGTGGAGAGGAATTCTCACTGCTTCTTCCTGCGACAAATAAAGAGATAGTCTTGCGTATAGCTCAACGTATTTTAGAAGAGACAGAGGCGATTGATTTTAGTGATATTAGTGTTGGTCTTCATTTAAGTGTGAGTATTGGTATCAGTCAGTACCGTGAGGGATATACGATTACTTCATTACAAAAAGAGGCAGATAAACAGCTTTATAAAGCCAAAGAAAATGGTCGTAATCAAGTAGTCTCATCATAAAAGAGACAAAAATTTGATAAGAAAATATTATACTCTTAGAGCCAAGGAGAGCCCATGAGATTATTATTACTTGTCGTATTTGTTTTGAGTACTATTGTTGATGCCAAACCCTCTCTCTACAGTCGACAGCATAATGGTGTTGATGTGACGCATACTGATGGCAAACGTTACCATATAGAACGTGAGATTCCTCCTGAATGTTATGATGTTCCGATTACGCCAGAGGCGATTTGGGAAGGTGACTTTGCAGGTAAAGATGTACCTTCTGAGTGTAAGGCAAGTTATGTACAGACGGTAGGTGTGATCTATCCGCTCCATATTAAGCCAGGTATTGAGACCTATGCTGAACTTGAGGTCTTGGAGTTTATAGATGAGATGCAAAAGCGTAAGGACTATCTTCTTATTGATACTCGCGGACCTGACTGGTATGAGTCAGAGACTATTCCTGGAGCACATAATGTTTGGTTCGCTATTTTAAAAGAGCCAGAAGAGTTTCATGAAGAACTTTTAGGAGTACTACATGATATGGGTGTTAAAGTGAAAAAAGATGGTAGTTATGATTTTAGCACGGCTAAGACACTACTGCTTTTTTGTAATGGGGCTTGGTGTGGTCAATCACCTGTAGCGATTTTGACCTTGATAAAGATGGGCTATCCTAAAGAAAAACTAAAATGGTATCGAAGTGGTCTTCATGGTTGGAAAAGTCTTTCCCTTACGACAACCCGTAAAAAGTAAGGGTACTACCAAGTTAATGTAAAGGTACTTCCTTTTTGAAGTTCTGACTCGACATTGATCTGAATGTTAAATTCTTGACAGATCTGTGCGACGATACTCAGTCCGACACCAAATCCACCGGCAATGTCTGAGCTACGTTCATAGAGTTTGAAGATCTCTTGTAATTTTGACTTCTCTATGCCGACCCCCTCATCTTGGATACTAAAGTAACCCTCTTTTAATGTAATGGTGATGGTTGTCTCTGGCATGGAGTATTTGATGGCATTAGAGATGAGGTTGGAGAAGAGTAGCTGGGCGCGTTCATGGATGATAGTAAGGGTACTAGGTTCTAATTCTGCAGTTATCTCGATGTGTTTGGCTCGTGTGAGTTCAGTGTAAAACAAGATGCCCTCTTCAAGCAGTGGTTTTAGGTCAAGGTGTTCTGCTTTTTGGTCGGGTGTATTAAAGTTTAGATAGACCAATGATTTATAGATGCTATAGAGCTGTTTGGTACTGATGGAGATGTTGGTGAGGATCTTTTCGTCGTAGACCTTTTTTTGTAGGGCACGTTTTGAACTCATCTGCAAGGCCGTGATGGGTGTGTTGAGTTCATGAGAGATGTCTTGGATAAACTGCTCTATCTGCTGTACTTTTTGGTGGATGGGACGCATGAAGATCTTTGAGAGTACCCAAGCTACAAAGATTATTATAGTTGCAATAAGCGCCATCATACTGATAACATAGAGTTGCAAGGCATGAAGCATGCTATGGTATTGGCTCGTCTGTACGACCACATACTTGATGTTGAGATGCTCTAGCGGACCATCTGAGACCAAGATCATATGTCCATCTTTCTCATAATAGGCATTACCATCAACATTGATCCCTTGAAGAAGGTCACCTTTAACCAACTGATTGTCAGTAGAGATGAGAGCATAACTGTATTCATCATCAACATTTGGTAGGCTAAGTGTTGTCCCACGCATCTGTGAGTTGATGATAGCACTTGAGATACTTTCAGAGAGGTGGCGGAGTTTGTAGTAGGTGTTACTCTCTATGGCATTTTTTTGAGCGGTGTAGTACCAGTAGCCTGAGAGCAACACAAAGAGTAGAGATGAGCCGATATAGAGGCTTAAAAAGGAGTAAAAGGACTTTTTTTCTAAGCTATTCAAAGCGGTAACCTTGACCTCTGATGTTGATAATATGCTCTTTACCTAGGTACTTTCTTAGCTGTTTGATAAGCGTTCTAATGGTATCTTCAGAAGGCATCTCCTCATAATCCCAGAGGTTTTGAAGAAGTTCATCGGAGCTGAGAACACGTTGTCGGTTTTTGTAGAGGTAGTGAAGAAGTTCACTCTCTTTGAGACTTAGTGATATCTGCTTCTCCTCAGTTTTAAGAAGGTGGGTCTCGGTATCAAAAGTGATGTTTTGGGTCAGTTTGATCTCTTTGTCTAGACCAAATTGGCGCTTGATGTTCTCAACACGTTGGCTTAACTCTTCGAGTTCAAAAGGCTTTTTGATAAAGTCATTACCACCGGACTCGAAGGCATCTTTGAGATGCTGAGTGTCATGAAAAGCAGTGATAAAGATAGCCGGAGTGTTGTCACTAAAACTACGTAGTTCTTTAAGTAAAGAGATACCATCGCCATCAGGTACATTGATGTCAAAGATGTAGAGATCAAAATGATTGTCTTCGGCTAGAGTGAGTGCTTTGTTCATACTGTAGGTGTGAATAACTTCATACGATTCTTGGAGGTAGTCGATCAGGATGTCCGCGAGAACGGTGTCATCTTCTAGTAGTAGTATTTGCATAATTGATTATAGCTTGGGGTGTCTAAAAGAACAGGTGTCTGCTCTTTTATATGTTTAGCCACACTTGCCATTATTTGTTTTCATATGCTCACTGCCACATTTGCCTTTAGTCTCAGTACTTTTCTTTTTAGCACCACCACATTTTCCGGCACCACATTTTTTAGCCTCATCTTTTTTCTCGACTTTTTTCTCTGCTTTAGCACCGCCACATTTACCAGCACCACACTTCATACCTGATTCTGCCGCTAAAGAGGCACCGAGTAGAAGTGAGAACGCTATGATAGAAAGTTTTTTCATGTTTGACCTTTGGTTGAATTATGGTGTGATTATAGTTAGGGAGTGTGAAGTCTTTGTGAGTGGGATGGTGACAGTCTGCACACAGAGAAAGTAAACATATAATAGGATGGTCTACGTTGGTTAAAAAAGAAAAAAAAGATATGATTACCTTTTTAAAAAAGGAGACAAATATGTCTAAAAAAATTGTATTGATCTTAGTAGCTATCTTCGCGATGGGCTTTATGTCACTTTCACTTAATGCGGGTGAGATGAAGTGTGGTGCTGGAAAATGTGGCTCAGCAATGTCAAAAGATATGAACGCTAAAGGGTGTAGCTGTAAAGAGTGTGATAACGATAAGTGTGCACATAAGCTCGACCCTAAAAAAGCGTGTGACTGTAAACATGATGGCAAGATGAAATGTGGTGCTGGTAAATGTGGTAGTGCTGATAAGAAGATGAAGTGTGGTGCAGGAAAGTGCGGTAAATAACCGCTAACAAAGTCGCTTCTCTACTGTTTAGAGAAGTTGTCGACTTTACCGACAGCGCAAGAGACAAAGCTCTTAGCTTTGGTGGTACCTGTCTCAAAGAGATTAAGGTTCTCATCACTCATAGGATAACCTAATCTACGAAGTGCAGCACGAAGTGAATCTAGTTTACTATCGTGAAGTTCAAGGGTGATCTCTCTTGGCATGGTCTCTAAGTTGACCTCTACCTCCCCATACTCTTCTAAAAGTTTACTTTTTAGTGTTGATGCACATCCGCCACATTTGACATTTTCGACTTGAAAGGTCTGTTGCATAATAACCTCCTTCTCATATTTTTGATGTTATATCATAACTATATAGTGTGAATGGTTTGTGAGTTAGTCATATGCCAATGGTGGTGACACTCAGAAGAGTAGTTAGTGTACCATTGATTAGGGAGTGATTATTGTGCGTCTATGTCGGACTTGGATTGAAGGATAAAGGCTAAGATGTCTTGTGTCTCTTCACCTGTTAACCCTGCACGGATACGCATGTGGTTCATAGAGTATTTCCATGCACGTGTACTCAAGTCTGCTGGTTTACGAAGGTTGTGACAACGCATACAGACATCTGCCCCTTTAGCAATATTGGGTTGATATGTTTTGTCGAAACTTCCCAATAGGTGACATGAATTGTCCTGCGGTGAGGGTCATGTAGTTGTTTAAAAAGAGGTTGGCTGCTGCATACTCCAGTGCAACCCCTGTCTCTTCATTATTTCTCCTTAGTATCTCTAAAGTCATGGTGATTACTTTAGATACTGAAATCTTAGTGAGCCTCTGTGAGCGGTTTGTGAGGGATAGCTCTTCACAAACTTCTCACACTATCACACTAGAATTTGACAAAATAAAGGATGTATGATGATCTATAAGACAACAACCCAATACCCACTAGAAACGGTCAAGTCACAGATGCAAGAGCACGCTAAAGCAGTTGGCTTCGGGATACTTGGAAAGTATGAGTTTAAGAAAATACTGCAAAGCAAAGGGTACGATATTGAGACGGACATCACAGTCTTTGAACTTTGTAATCCTGTCGCGGCGCAAGCTGCACTTGACACAATGCCTGAGATCTCTGTCTATCTACCGTGTCGTCTCTCTGTGTATGAAGAGAGTGGTAAAACAGTACTTGCAACGATAGGTATAGAAGATATGTTGGGAGCGGTTGAGGTTGAAGATGACTTCAAAGTATATATGAGTGAAATATTTGAAAAAGTACGTGCTTTGATGAGTGGTTGGTAAAAGTGATACACCTGCTATTATTGCTCCGCTTTAGGCGGATTTAAGTACACTAAAACTATGAAATGGTATCACTCTCTTAAATTTAAAAACTCTCTCTTCTTCCTCTTAATAGGGTCTCTCTTTGTCTTTGCCATGATGGTCTTTTTTACCAATTTAAAAGAGGAACGCCTTGTGGATCGTGCTGAAGAAGCGGTTACTCTTGCAACATATGAAGTAGTCAGAGAACTTCTTCTTGTGCAGCAACGCAATGAACAGATCGTTGAAGATATGGCCGATGTTGCTAGTGTACAAGACATCTCCTCTGCTTCGATAGAGAAGCTACTACGTGTCTCACGTGAAAATGAGATCGTCAGTGGTGGACTGTGGTTTGAACCTTTTGCTGAGAAAGATGATGAAGAAAATTTCTCGTATTTTTATCATCGTGAAGACAATGGTATGTTTATAGAGATGAGAGACTATCAAAAAAAGACAGAGACCTCGTATCGTGATATGGAGTATTATGTTCTTGCTAAGCAGCTAAAAGAAGGTGAGACTTTCTGGACAAAGGCTTATATTGATCCGGTAACAAAAGTACGGATGATCACGGTTGTCTCGCCTGTTTTTAGAAAAGAAAAATTTGTTGGGGTAGCTAGTCTCGACATAAAGTTAGTGCATAAACAAAAGCAGATATTTTCGCAGCTTATTGACTCCAATGAACATTACTTTTTATTAGCTGATCGTGCAGGGGAGTTACTTATCTATTCTGATGAACTCCTTTCGATAGGTGTCACACCTAAGAGTCTAAAAAGTAGTGATCTAGAATCCTCATACCCTTTTTCTAACTTTCTTTTTTACCATGAACTTTCTGATGGTAATAGCACACTAGCAGATATTCTCACAAGTACTTCTGCTGACTTTAGTGAAGATGAGGCGAAACAGCTTGCTTATGAACTTGAACATAAAGATAACAGACACCATGAACAGCTTCTTTTTCATTCTAAGATAGTTATGGATGATCCTATCTTTCATGAGCCTACGGTTATGGCTGCGTTTTACTTTCCACATGCAAGCTGGCATATGTTGATCGCTATTCCAGAACATGTCATCTTAAAAGACACTATTGCTGTTTACGACAAGATTATGATCATTACAGCCATATTCGCTTTGGTGGCAACACTAATGGGGTATTTGTTGATTCGTATGAGTATTGTGAAACCGTTACAATCAATCACAGAGCAGGTCCAAGCAATAGAATTGGATCAAGATGTTGAGATAAAGCTCAACGATAAAAGTGAGATCGGTCTTTTAGCAGAGAGCTTTAATATGGGGATGAAAGAGCTGAATACGGCTAGAGAAAAAGAACGACGTAATGAAGCTTTACTTATGCAACAATCTAAGATGGCAGCTATGGGTGAGATGCTTGATGCTGTGGCCCACCAGTGGAAACAGCCACTTAATGCACTTAGTATGTATGCTGAACTGATCAAGATAGACTATGAAGATGGTGAAGTAGACCAAGCCTACATCGAACAGTTTCAAGAAGATATAGAAACACAGATCAATCATATGACGGATACCCTGGGTACCTTTAGAACTTTTTTTCGACCAACTAAAGAGTTGCATGCCTTTGAACTGCATCAAGTCATCGATGATGTGTTACTACTGGCTAAGGATGAGTTGACGAAAAATACCATTAATGTAGAAGTGATCGAAGAGGGTAAGTTAGAACTCTTTGGTTCTGAGAATGAGTTCAAACATCTTCTGCTTAACATCATCAACAATGCAAAAGATGCTTTTAACGATAACGGCATTAAAAACCGTAATATTACTATTCGTATTATTACTGATGATAAAAAGTCACGACTTGAGATCGAAGATAGTGCGGGCGGTATACCGGAGTCCGTCATAGAGAATGTCTTTAAAGCTCACTTCACAACCAAAGAAGAGGGCAAGGGAACTGGTATCGGTCTCTATATGAGCTCACAGATCGCACAAAAGCACCATGCTGAACTTCGTGTTGAAAACAGAGAAAAAGGTGCTTGCTTTATTGTTGACTTTAGCGAGTTGAGTTTTCATAGTTAATATGGAATTTTATCATTTTGAAGGCGATGATCTTATCTTAAATGTTTTAGGAACGCCAAGTGCTAAGATGGACAAGATTGGTAAAGTGCGAGGTGATGAACTTAAAATTACCGTAAAAGCTGCTGCTGAGGATGGCAAAGCAACTGACTATATGGTTAAGTTTTTGGCCAAAGAGTTTGGTGTGAAACGTAGTGCTATTATCGTTGTGTTTGGACAGACGAGTATTCACAAACAGTTTCGTATTGCTTCTCCGACTAAGTTCCCTAAGGTTATTAAACCGCTTGTCTAGAATCGAAATAAATCCTTTCACAAACCCCTCACACAAGACCGTTATACTTCACTAACTTAAAAGACAAGGAAGTCACCATGAAAAATCTACTTAAACTCTTCGCTATTTTAGCCTTTGCAACAACACTCCTCAATGCAGCAGCTTATGAAAAAGTTGCAAAGTTCAGAACAACCAAGGTGCTGATCACTTCTGAGAAGCCATTAGTTGTGGGTAATAACACCATAGAGATGCTAGTAACACTAAAAAACAAGGTACCAGAAGGTGCTAGAGTCACAGTTAAAGCTTTTATGCCAGCCATGCCAGGAATGCCTGCGATGGAGAGTAAAAGTGAGGCGAAAAGCCTTGGTAATGGTAAGTACAGTACCAACATCAACTTTGCAATGGGTGGTACCTGGCAGATACACATCATCGTTATCCCTAAGAGTGGTAAAAAAGTACGTGTAAAGAGTTCGGTTAATATTTAGGAGAATCTATGAAAACGTTATTTTTGATGCTTTTACCATTGCTGTTAGGTGCGACGACCTTAGAGTCCATCATCAACAAGGCATTAGCTTCACATACCTCATTGGAAGTCATACAAGAGCGCTTAAATGCTGAAGATTATCAGATCAGTGCGACACGTAACTTCTACAATCCCGAGATCTCTTTTGGTGTCAATGACGTCCAGTTTGATGACATCACTGATCGTGCTCGTGAACCAATGCAGACAGCTAGTATAAACATCAAGCAGAAGATCCCTTCGTTTGGAAAGCGTGATGCCAAGACGGAGCGTAGTCGTGCTGTGAAAAACCAGATCGCTATGAGCCTTGAAGAGGCGAAGGTAACGTTGGTAGAAGCGATCAAGGTCACAGCTTACCAGATCTGGGAAGTCAATGAAGAGTTAAACATTACCCAAGAATATATCGCTGTAACAAAGCAGAACATCGAACTAAACACCGCATATAGTGCTACTCGTGACAACTCCCATATGGGTATTATGTCTGCTGAGTTGACACTTTCGCAATTGAAGATCAAAAAGAGTCGTTACACTAGTAGACGTAAAGCACTGTTTGCAAAGTTAGGCTACTTAGCAGGTGAAGAAATCGATGACTTAGAGATAGAATTAATGGTGAATGAACCTAAACCGTACAGTTATTACGCTGAGCGTTTAGGTAATAACCGTGCCTATAATGTAAAGTCATCAGAGATGATGGTGGCGCAGCGTGAGGTAAAGGTGAAAGATAGC
>Ga0256828_1001768_pt1 | contig 13322 bp, 13 predicted proteins | sample CV88metaG_FD_185993 | JGI IMG/M metagenome (GOLD analysis project Ga0256828, IMG submission 185993) | Hydrothermal vent microbial communities from East Pacific Rise, Pacific Ocean - CV88 | ecosystem: Environmental > Aquatic > Marine > Hydrothermal vents | place: Pacific Ocean: East Pacific Rise... | reverse complement strand
CAACCACAGCACTATCTTCACTCTTAGCCAATATATCATTTTTAAAATGCTTATAAAATATCTCTGTGATTAACTCATTGTTCTCTTCCCCACCATTACCGTGAGCTAATGTTATCTGTTTATTCATCTTTGTCCTTTAATACACATCATCATGACTACCTATATCTATAAGTATAACCTCTTCATCAACTATGATAAAGTCTATGATAATTCTATACTCCATATCCAAAGATACAGAGTAATACTCTTTTAGTTTACCTTGAAGTTTATGTAGTCTTAGAGATGGGTGGTATGGGTTAGCTTCAAGTAAAAATATAACTTTTTCATATCTATTTAGTAAGTTTTTATGTTTTTTAAAAAACTTTACAAGCTTTTTTTGATAGCTTTTGGATTCGACTATCTTATACATCAATCTAACTCTTGCTTAAGTCTTTCGATATGCTCTTTAGCAGAAGATACGACATAATCCCCATTTGCTATATCTTCCATAACATCTTGGTATGCTCTATCTAACTCATACTCTCTAAACTCTTTATACCTCTCATAATCTAAAACCACATACTTTTTTTTACCACGAAAATTTATGATAACTTCACTAAACTTATCTAATATCTCATCAAATACAGAAACCCCTCTTTGCTTGACTTCATTTGCACTTATAACCATAATAGTATCCTTTAGAGTACTTTTAAAAGTATTTTAGCAAATTTACCTCAAGAAAGCAAATTGCCATATTTATAATATGCCGCACATGCTCCTTCGCTACTTACCATACAGCTTCCTACTGGTGAGTTTGGTTTACATGCTGTGCCAAATATGGTACACTCTGTTGGTTTTGCCATACCTCTTAGGATATCTCCACAGATACAGAGTTTGTGGTCTTCTATCTGGGCTATTGGTAGTATATCTTTGTATATCACCTCAGCATCATACTTAGCATACTCATCTCTTAGTTTCAAGCCACTCTCAGGTACATTTCCTAATCCTCTCCATCTAAAGAGGCTCACTTTTTGGAAGTATCTATCTATCACACTCTGGGCTTTTAGGTTACCCTCATAGCTTACTACCCTTTTGTACTGTATCTCCAACTCACATCTACCCTCTACAAACTGTTTGACTATCTTGTGTATCCCCTCCATCACATCAACAGGTTCAAATCCACTTACAACTACTGGTTTATTGTACTCTTTTGGGAACATCTCATATATCTTTGCTCCAGCGATAACGCTTACATGGCTAGGCCCTAAAAATGCGTCTATCTGGTGGTTATAGCTGTCTATATGTTCATCACGGCTATCTATCAACTCTTTCATCACTTCAGGAACTGTTACATGGTTTATGTGAAATAGTATATTATCTATCCCTAGTTTTATAACCTGCTCTACCAATACAGCTGTCATTGGTGTAGTCGTCTCAAAGCCTATCGCAAAAAATATAATTTTTTTAGTTGGGTTCTCTTTAGCTATCTTGATACTATCTAGTGGAGAATATACAAATCTAACATCAGCACCTTTTGCTCTAGCATCTTGTAAGCTTCCGTTACTCCCTGGTACTTTTATCATATCACCAAGTGTTACTAAGATAACATCTTCTTGGAGAGAGAGTATATATGCGTGGTCTATCCTCTCTTTTGGCATAATACAAACAGGACACCCAGGCCCATGAATAAAGTTGATGTTATCAGGTAAAAGTTGAGGTAAGCCAAACTTCATAATAGAGTGTGTATGTCCCCCACAAACCTCCATAATATTGATAGTTCTATCCAACTTTTTCGCATCTTGGGCTATGAGTTTAGCATACGCTTTTAGAGTCTCTCCATCTCTAAAATCATCATAGAGGTTTTTTAATTTTAACTTTTCCATATCTTTGATATCACCTTAACTTTTTATCTCTCGATTTTCACAATAGTCATCATCGAGTATAGCCTCTCTTCTTTGCTCTTCGTCCATAGCTTCAAGTAACTCTTTGTAGGTATCTATCGCTTTTAGAGCCTCCTCTTCATCTATCTTTTCCATAACAAAACCGATATGAAGAAGTACATAATCCCCAAGCTTGACACCATCTTCACCCATCATAAGCAAACTAGCTTCTCTTTGAACACCCATCGTATCAACTGTACATGACAGGTTGTCATCACTTATCTTGACAACTTTACTAGGTATTGACAAACACATCTTAGCTCCTCATTTTTCGTTTAAAATCTATCCACTGAGCGACTGCTTTGATAGAGTCTATATCGTTGATATTTACCTCTAAGATATCAACATTTGGCTTGATGCGTCTAGCCTCTTTTTTCTCTGCTTCTATATCATACTTAAAGTGTGGAAGAAGGTCTGTTTTGGTGATTAGTATCAAATCTGCTTGACGGAACATTACAGGATATTTTGCTATCTTATCTTGCCCTTCAGGGATAGATACTAATACTATATTTAGATGAGTTCCCACATCATAACTAGCAGGACATACCAAGTTACCTACATTCTCTACAAAAAGTACATCAAGCTCATCTAAAGGCATATCGTGTAGAGCTTTATGAACCATAAAAGCATCTAAGTGACACGCACTTCCTGTTTGTATCTGTGATGCTGGTATATCTTTGGCTTTTAATCTATCAGCATCTCTGTTTGTCTCCAAATCTCCCTCAACAACACCATACTTAAACTCAGCCACATCAGCTAGATACTCAAGTAGAGTAGTCTTACCACTTCCAGGGCTACTCATTAGGTTTATCCCTAAGATATTGTGAGACTCCAAATGCTCTCTGTTATGTCCTGCTTCATGGTCATTTTTATCTAAAATCTTCTGAATTACAGATATAGTTTTAGCATCATTTAATTGGGGGTTATGATGAAGATTTTCATGAGCCTTCTGATGCTCATGGCTATGGTCATGATTATGCTCATGAGTACCTGTTATTGAACAACCACAATCTCTACACATTATATATTCTCCTTTTATTACAGTTACAATATTTTATATCATTTAAGGCTAGATAACTATTAGTCACCCTCTCCTCCTAAACTGAATGAATATTCATATATTATCTATAAAAATTTAACTTTTCCTGAATTTTTTACAGATAATGAAATAGCCTATACACATCTTTGAGAAACAAGTTGCCCTAGAGATATAGAGCTATCATTTGGTGATAGAGTAGATGATATGATAGCTTTTGGGTTTCGCTTTAAAATTAGCTCCAACAGAACCCTGTTTTGAAACACTCCACCACTAAGTAGTGTATCTAAACCATAGATAGACGATACCTCATCAACTATATCAACAAGTGTATGAAAAAACTTCGATATAGCTACCTTTTTACTCTCCTCTTGAACGATAGAGCTTATCATATCAGATATATCAATCACACCATCAACAATATGATACTCATAACTTCCCAAAACACTACTATCATAAAGCTCCTCTAAAAGCATACCACTCTCACCCTCATAGCTGATAGACTGAACCACTCCACACAGAGATGCCACAGCATCAAATATCCTACCAACAGATGAGCTAAGTGGAGAGTTTAGCCCCTTTTGCCACATACTCCAATACATCTTTAACTCTCTTGGAGTAAAGGCTTGGAGTGTGGGGATTTGGTGATTTATCATCACTTTATCTGAAGGGAAAGCCTCCGACTCCAAAAAGTTCAAAATCTCATCACCATAGATATCAAAAAGCATACTCAAAGCCACTCTTCTTGGCTCTTTTATCGCTTTTGCTCCACCTAAAAGTTTAAAATATCTAAAGTGAGCTACTCTCTCATACCCTTGATATCCACAAATCATAAACTCACCACCCCAAAGGTTACCATCATCTCCATAACCTGTTCCATCAAAAGCCACGCCTAAAACTCTATCTTGAGAACTACTCGTTGCCATAGTTGCTAAGATGTGTGCGTGGTGGTGATTTATACTAACTCTTGGTATATTCTCTCTCTCCTCCATCTCTTTAGCAACTCTACTAGATTCGTACATCGGGTGTTTATCGTGAATGATAAGTTTGGGTTTAAAGTGGTAGAGCCTCTTTAGATTATCTATCGTCTTTTTAAAATACTCTACCGACTCTATCGTATCCAAATCCCCAATGTACGGTGATATGATAGCCTTATCTTTGATACCTAGAGCTATCGTACTTTTTTGATTAGCCCCTAGTGCCAATGTTGGTTTATCAAACTCAAAATCCAACTTTACACTAAAAGGTGTATAGCCTCTAGCCTTTCGTACAAACAGCTCTCTATCATCTACAACCATCACAACGCTATCATCACACCCATTGAGTATCTCTCTATTATGTTCTAAAAGATAATCATAAACTCCACTTAACTTAGATATAGTCTCTAAATTTGTAGATATAGGCTCATTTGAGATGTTGGCACTTGTCGCTACAAGTGGTCTATCAACATAGTTCATAATCAATATATGTAGAGGTGTATATGGTAAAAATATACCAACAGTTGATAAGTTTGGTGTTACCTCTTTGGAGTATATAGAGTTATTTTTACTCTTTAGTAAAACGATAGGTCTTTGTAAAGAGGTAAGAAGCTCCTCTTCTCTATCTGAGATGTTAGATATCTGCTTAGCCATATCTATATCTTTACACATAAGAGCAAACGGTTTAGATGGTCGATTTTTTCTATCTCTTAATCTTCTAACAGCTCCATCATTAGAGGCATCACACATAAGATGATAACCTCCAACACCTTTGATAGCTACGATATGCCCATCTAACAAAAGATTTGAAACTCTTTGAACCATATCTTTAGCATCTATATCCAATCTCTTATCTTTATGATATAAACTCATAGATACACCACACTCCCAACACCCTATCGGTTGAGCGTGGTATCTTCTATCTAACGGGTTGCTATACTCAGCTTCACACTTATCACACATAGCAAAAAACTTCATAGATGTTTTAGCTCTATCATAAGGTAAATCCTCAATGATAGAGTATCTAACTCCACAGTTGGTACAGGTGATAAAAGGGTATAGATACCGACGGTTTGAGCTATCAAAAAGCTCCTTTTCACACTCAGGACATATACTCAAATCAGATGGGATATCCACCTCTATATCTCCATTTTCACTACTATGAACTATCTCAAAGCTATCAAATCTTAAATCCTCTTCTATCTCCTCTACCTCTAACCTATCGATAGTTGCCAAAGGTGGTATATTTGTATATATATCATCTACAAAACTATCTAACATATCTTTAGTAGCGTTGATATATATCTTCACACCTTTAGAGTCATTACAGATAGAGCCATTTAGATTATGGCTATGGGCTAATTTATAGATAAAAGGTCGAAACCCGACACCTTGAACAGTGCCTTTGATGGAGATTTTATATATCAATACTACGCCTTTATGTTACTCTTCACTACAAAGCCAGTAAATAGTTAAATAAAGCTCAAAAACGAAAGGATGTCTAACATAACTAATTGGGTATAATATTTACTGGCTTAATACTAAAGAGTATCTACTACGCAACCAGAAATAGTAAGAGTAATATAATATTTTATAAGGAGGTTGCGTATATTATATTTAGTTGATATATAAAACTATTTCTGGCTGTGTACTAGATAATCGATAGATAGACTAGACAAAGCTAATCTACCTTTACAAGATTTGACAACTTCAAATTCACCTCATTGTGAGTATATACTCTATGATTTATAAGAGCTTCACTCATAAATTTATTGAAAACATTTTTATCTCTTAACATATCTCCTGATAGAAGAACAGCTGATGTTGACATACTATTTTGAGCCTCATCAATCTCATTTACTACAAACTCGATAAAACTCTCCATCACACCAAAGGTAAGCATCAACTCATCTACACCTGCTAGTTTGAAACTCATAGCTGTTCGTATGCTCATCAGGGCATCATAAAAAACTTTACCATCTTCATTATATAGTTTATAATCTATCCTTGGGCCTTTTTTACCCAAAAACATCTCTATATTGCTTTCCACTTTTTTAGATGCTTCTGATGGCTCTTTAGTATCGCTATACCCTAAGATGATAGCTATCAATCCCCACAATCTATAAACATTAAATTGAGTGTTGTCAAACTCTATATCTACTATTTTATCAAATAGTTCTGGATATTTAGCCTTATAGTTTTTCACAAGTGAAAGCCCACTCTCATTGGTTGAGGCGATACGGGCAAACACCTCTTTTACAGATGAGAAGTTAGCATCAAGTGCCAAATACTCAACCATTCCATATCTCTTACCATATACTAAAATTGTACTACTATCTTTTGTATCAAGATTGATACAGGCTATATTGTCATCATCTAATCTATACTCATCAATGATAGAGTAAAATCTATCTACACTTCTATTTAGTGGCTCTCTATCACTTTTTATAGTTGGTAAGCCTTTATCTCCTGAGATGATAAGCATCTCTTTCTCTGAAGCTACTATCTCGATAGGTTCTAACTCTTTTACCACTGAAGATAGTAAAAACTCAACACTACTATCTAGGCTATCTTTAGTGATAAAGATAAGATTAACCCCTAGTTTGTGTAACTCTACCATCAAGAGATGTAAAACGAAATCATCAGGTAACTTAAAACGGATAAGCTCTCTAGTTACATCTTCAAAATCCATCAAAAATTTGGTATTTGTCTTAAACTTAATAAGTGGTTTTTCAAATGATGCCAAAAGATTTAACTCATACTCAGCAGAGTGTGTATATCTCTCTACTGTTGCCAAATCATAAGCTACTATATCAAATGATATATCATTACAGATACTCCCTACTCTACCTACACTATATCTACCATACATAGTATCAACAGTGGCTACATTACCATCACAAATCTCTTTTGCTAAAGCCTCTATCTCATCTTTATATGATTTTGAAGCTACATCTCTTGAGTATCCACAAACTTCACACTTTGTAGATATATCATAGTAACTATCACTACTACTATCTTCTACTCTCTCTTTACACTCTGGACAAAATGGCAACTCCAATTTATCCTTGGCATCTATCTCTATACTATCTGTTGGCATACTCTCTACAACATTTGCCTCAACACCGTGTAAAAATATAGAGTTAGGAAGAGACAATGAGAAACTTTGAGCAAAATCCTCTAACACATCTACACTATCTGACTCTACATACAACTTTAAGATATATCCATCTCTTGCTATCTTCCCCGATAATCCACTCTGAGTGATATGCTTTTGAAAAATCTTCTCATATACCAAAGATGATGAGCGATACTCTATCTTATACTCCAATATCATAAGTAACTCCCTTGATATATGTAGATGAACTTACATCTGTAATCTTCAAATCTTTTTTCTTATTGATAGTTATATCAAAAGTTTTCAGATAATCTATGATGATTTTCTCCATCAACTCACTCGCTTTTATAACCTCATCAGTCATAGTAAATGTACTATCTTCACCTATAACATAAGGTATAACTCCCACTATCTTAGTAGGTGGCAAATCACCCATCATCTCTATCATTTGAAGAGTCTGAAGCATCTCAACTTCGTGAGCACTCCCCTCCCATGTGATATACTCAGGCATATCGCTAAAGTTAAAGGTATATACATCACCGATATTACCCTCATCAACTTTGACACAATCTATAAGTACAACTCTATCATACTCAGTGATAGTAGGTATAAGTATCTGTGCTAGTGTTCCACCATCTATAACATCTACACTATGCTCATCACTGATAAACTCATACTTTTGTTCAATCAAATTTGCCAAGTGAGGTCCAACACCCTCATCTCCAAATAGTATATTACCTATACCTAGTATCAATATTTTCAAAGTTATATCCTCGTATTTAATATCACTAAAGAGGCAAAAAATGTCGTGCTGATGTAGGTTGAAGTAAACATGAACTCTCCTTTTGCCTCATTACTAATATCTGGTTGGCAAAAGCCAACCAAAAATTTAATGTTTTTTATGCCATTTCATACCAGAGAAGATAGCGTCCATAGAACCATCTTTTCCAAATACAGCATTATAGATAGCCATATAAACATGAACTGTTACAAATAGTATAACACCCCACATAGCTATATGGTGAAGCTCTCTAACCCATGCCAATCCTCCAAGTTTAACCTCAAAGAACATCATCAAGTCATAAAATGCTCCACCCAATCCATTGTGATATACATGAACATACAATATAAAACCTGTAAGTATCAAGATAACCATCAATAGATAAAACCCTACATAAGCTACAAATTGTAGTGGGTTATATGTACCCTTTAGATGTGGGTGTTTAGAGATAAGTAGATAGTAACCTATCTGTTTAGCCCACACTATCGGATTTAGGAAATCTTTTACCGACTCCATCTCTGCTCTATATCTTTTCGCAAAGAAAAAGAGATAAGCTTTTAGTAAAACCACAGCTGTAAGCACAAAACCAAAAATCTCATGCCAACTTCTAAATAGAGCCTGAGCAAAATTTGTAGGCTCAGGATTTGGTATAGGAGTTATAAAAGGGTCTGCGATATAAAAACCTGTAACAACCAATAGCACTATCGAGATGGCTCTAATCCAGTGTTGCCATCTATATAGACTACTAAACTCCATCTCTGCTTCTATATGCTCCACATTTTGAGGAGCATTAGTTTGAACATTTTCCATCTTTAGCTCCTTATACGCTACAAGCTCCACCATAAAGTGGATCAACTTTATACTCACTAAGTTTATTACCTTTTGTATCCATAACATGTACAGCACAAGCGATACATGGGTCATAAGAGTGGATAATTCTGATAATCTCTAGTGGTTGAGAAAGATTTTCGATTTTTAATCCAACCAAATCAGCCTCATAAGGACCTTTTACACCATTAGCATCTTCTGGAGAAGCATTCCATGTACTTGGAACTACTGCTTGGTAGTTTTCACATACACCATTTTTAATTCTAATCCAGTGGCTTAACATTCCTCTTGGAACATCACCGATACCTCTACCTTTATACTCTCTATCTTTATCTATAACATAAGGAGCACATGTCTCTTGGTCAACTTTTAGGTTCTCTACTAAGTTATTGAATGCTACGATAGCATTATCAGCGATAATCTCACACTGTAAAGCTCTAGCTGCTGTTCTACCAAGTGTTGTAAATAGTGCTGCTACTGGTAATCCTGTCTCTTTTAAGAAACCATTTACACTATCTTGAACAAGTTTGTTTCCTCTAGCATAACTTACAAGAAGACAAGCCAAAGGACCTACTTCCATAGGTTTTCCATCATATCTTGGAGATTTAATCCAGCTATATTTACCCTCAGGGTTGATAAGTTTAGAGTGAATCATTTCACCATCAGGTCCAACGCTCTCACCATCTACAAATCCTGTATATTCTGGGTTTGTTTTACCATCATAAGGGTGAAGAGCCTCATCATCAGCATACCATGAGTGAGTTGCCTCTTCTGTGATAAGGTCTTCATTGATATCAAATACTTTACTCAAATCACCATTTTCGATATATCCACTACTAAATAGATACTCATCTCTTCCAACCATAAAATCTTTAAATGCCATAAAGTTTTTAACACCCATAGGTTTAGTAACTGATGGCTCATCTTTATACATCTCAGCTGCCATTTTGATATCTGCTACATAAGCATTTTTAACAAAATCTGCCAATTTTTTATACTTAGTTAGATACTCTCCCATTCTTGAAGGGTCTAAGATATCCATAACACAAGATACACCACCAACTACAAGTGATTGTGGGTGAGGTTGTTTTCCACCAAAGATAGCTAAAAGTTGAGCAGCAAGTCTTTGCATCTCAAGTGCTTTTAGGTAGTGAGAAAGAGCGATAAGGTTCTGCTCTGGTGTGAACTTGTAAGTTCCATGTCCCCAGTATGCGTTAGCAAATGGTCCAAGTCCTTGAGGATTTTTAGCAAACTTAGCTACTGTCTCTTTTACTTTTTTAAGGTCATTTACACCTGTTGCGATAGGACTATCTGTATATTTGAACGCTAACTCACTAGCTTTTTTCTCATCAGCACTTAAAGCTGAAACGATATCTACCCAATCTACTCCGTGAAGGTGATAGAAGTGAACAACATGGTCATGCATAAACAGTGCTGCGTTCATCAAAGTTCTAACCAACTCAGCATTTAGAGGTATCTTGATACCAAGAGCATCTTCTACTGCCATTGTACTTTTGAGGTAGTGAGAGTATGTACAAACACCACAAATTCTTTGCATCAATAGTGGAACATTTCTAGGGTCTCTGTTTTTTGCTATAACTTCCAATCCTCTCCACAATGTAGAAGATACAAAAGCATTCTCAACAACACCATCATCATTTACGATAACTTCAGCTCTAAGGTGTCCTTCAATTCTAGTTATCGGATCAACTACTACTCTTTTTGACATATTCTACTCTCCTCTTATTCTGATTTTGGTGGTTTTACACTAGAAAGTGCTGCGTGTGCTGCTATACCTACTGCTGTTGCTGTAAGTAGTCCTAAACCAATCTTATCTGCTGTCGCATCAGCACCCAATCCACCAAATGTTGTATTATAAAGTCTATCTTTTAATGGCTCACCAACTACACCCATAGTATCCCAGAAATCAGGCTCACTACAACCCATACAACCAAATCCTACTTGAACTGGCCATGATGTACCTTGGTTAAACTTGTTTTTAGAACAGTTATTGAATGTATAAGGACCTTTACAACCTACTTTATATAGACAATATCCATCTTTTGCTCCCTCATCACCATACTGCTCAACAAACTCACCAGCATCAAAGTGACCTCTTCTCTCACATAAATCGTGAATTCTAAGTCTATATGCCCATTTTGGTCTGTTATAAGCATCAAGTGCTGGAAGTGTTCCGTAAAGTAGATAGTGAAGTAGAGTTCCTACGATATTTTTCTCACTTGGAGGACACCCAGGTACATTTATAACAGGTTTATCTGTCACTTTACTAAGTCCAACTGCTCCTGTTGGGTTTGGAACTGCTGCTTGAACACCACCAAATGATGAACATGTACCGATAGCAAATATAGCTGCTGCTTTCTCTGAAGCATCTTTAGCTATATCGATACCTTTTTTACCATGTCCACCGATAGTTAAGAATGAACCAGCATTTCCAGTAGGGATACCACCCTCAACCATAAGGATATATCTACCTTTATACTTCTCAATAGCACCCTCTAAGTTCTCTTCAGCTTGCCAACCAGCAGCTGCCATAAGTGTTTCGTGATACTCAAGTGAGATATAGTCAAATATCAAACTATCGATTGTAGGCTCAGCAGAACGAAGTAGTGACTCACTACAACCTGTACACTCAGCCATATGTAACCATACGATAGGAAGTCTATCTGCTACCTTTACAGCATCAGCTACAAGTGGTGTAAATGTAGATGGCAAAGATAACAGAGCAGTCATCATACCTGCCCACTTCATAAAATCTCTTCTATCAAAGTTATCTTCTATAACTTTCTCGATAGAGCTATCTTCTTTCATTCTTGGCAATTTTGATAACTGCTCAATTCTCTCTTTAAATGACGCATATAACGCATCATAAGATGTCTCTTTTGTACTCATCTTCTCTCCTTTTAAAATTTATCCATTTGAAAAATAGATATATGGAGTTTATTGTAAGAAAAATATACTTAAGATATAATGAATGAATATTCATTTTTTAAAAGGAGAGATAAATCACCCAAAAGAAAAGAACTCTTTTGAGTAACTTTTGAAAGAAATATTATTTATGGTAAGTTAAGTTTAGAGAGGTTTGTTTTGGCTTCGTCTATATTTACGGTCATGGCAAACTCCTTTTATTTAGTATTAGCTAATGTTAGCTAGGTTTTTTAGATTTCTCAAGGTTGATAAAATACACCAAATGGAGTATAATAAATTCAACTAACGAACAAAAGGTAAAATTATGAAGATTCAAACAAGTGTAAGAGTAGAAGATGTTTTCTATAATGAAGCAAAAGAGATATTTCAAAGATTTTGTTTGAGCTTTGGTGATGCTGTCAATATCTTTTTGGCAAAAGTAGCAATGGAAAAGGGTATTCCTTTTGATTTGACACTTCCAAGCGAAGAACTAGAGGGTCGTTTACAAAATATAGAAACCAACACCAATACCCAAACCTATAAAACAACTGATGCTCTCTTTGAGGATTTAGGAATCTAGCGTGTTAGAGATACGAATAGAAAAAGCATTTAAAAAAGATATTGCTAGAGCCAAAAAGAGTGGTCTTTACAGTGAAGAAGATTTTGAGCTTTTAAAAACAATGATTGAAGAAAAGAGAGGTACTATCCTCTCTTTTTAGATTTAAACTATTTGTTATAAGTTTCGTATAGATACTCAGCTAGTTGAGTTATCTCTTCATCACTCATTACACCTTTAAGTGGAGGCATCAAACCAAATTTTTTGATAGCTCTTTTTCCGTATAGAGATTTTCTCATATCTGGGTCGTTGATATACTCTTTGATATATGCTACAAACTGCTCTTTTGTTTTTGTCTTTTTAGCTATCTTTTTCACAACATCTGCTACATAAGGTGCTGGGAACTCTAGCTTATACTCACCTTCAACTTCTGTATTGATACCGATTGCTGTTGCGTGACACTTTTTACAGTTTGTCTCAAAAAGTTTTGCTCTAGGGTCTATCTTAACCACTTTTTTGGCTTCTGGTTTTTTGATATCTTTAAGTTTATACTGCTCATCATATAGATAATCAACAAGGCTATCTATCTCTTTATCTGATAGTACACCTGTTAGTGGTGGCATCAAACCGAACTTTTTGATAGCTTTTTTACCATATAGAGATTTTCTCTTATCTGGTTTATTGATATAATCGGCAATATATGCTCTAAATGCCTCTTTTGTACCTGTCTCTTTTTTAAGTTTCTCTACAACTTCAGCAACATAAGGTGCTAAAAATACAGGCTTATACTCACCCTCTACTTGAGTATCAATCCCGACAATAGTCGCATGACACGGCTTACAATTTGTGTTAAATATATCTTTACCACTTTGAGCAAACAGTGCCATAGAAGCTAGTGACAAACCTAAAAGTATATTTTTTACTTTCATTACAATCCTCCGTAAATATTCTATCTCTATAATCAATGCTTATAGAAATGATAACTACTCATTGTAACCAAAACTAACTGAATATTCATTCAAAAGATAAAAAAAGATACTATTTTATCAATCAAGTGAGAAGATATATCCTAATGTATCGCACAAGCTGAACAGACATCAAAACTACGAAAAACCAACTCTGCTTCTGCTGTATTTTCACACCCTATCATCGCTTTTACAGCTATACCCTTTTCATCTTTTA
>Ga0256828_1001767_pt1 | contig 13323 bp, 12 predicted proteins | sample CV88metaG_FD_185993 | JGI IMG/M metagenome (GOLD analysis project Ga0256828, IMG submission 185993) | Hydrothermal vent microbial communities from East Pacific Rise, Pacific Ocean - CV88 | ecosystem: Environmental > Aquatic > Marine > Hydrothermal vents | place: Pacific Ocean: East Pacific Rise... | reverse complement strand
AAAGATTCTAATTTCAGCTTGTGACAAATTGTCACAACCTCACTTCCCTCTTTTTTTAATCTTCTTTTTAATGTTCTCCAATATGTACTATGGTCTTTAGCTAAACTTTCAGAAAGAATAGAAACTACATCCACCACAGAAAACCACCATTCATCATTGTGAATAGTTTTTCTAATTTCTTTTCATTCAAAAAGTGCAATTTTATTGTTTATTTTTTCTAGTTTTTTAGACATAAATTTTATTTTATATACTATTTATACAAAGAGTATATATAAATATTTATTTTTTGCAAATTAGATTTTTTTAAAGTTTTGATAATATATTTAAAGGGCTAAAGCCCTCTGTTGACAGAAGGAATTTATTTTATTCTTTTGTATCTTTTACTTCAAGATAATCTTTTTATTATATGATTTTCATCATCTGTTTTTCAAAATTTTCTAAAAAAATTTTTAGAAACAGTTAATTGATTTAATACTCTTTCTAAAAAACTATCCTTTTGGGTAAATCAAAAAAATCTTCTTATTTTTAAAATATTAAATTCCTCTCAAACTCAAATCTTATCTAAAATATATTTTTTTATTAACTCATAATAAAAAATTTCTATATCTTTTCTCACTAGAAATTTTTCAATATTTTGTAGTGTAAATTTAAATCAATTAATATCTTCAACAATTCATTTTATTAATTTATTATCATCTTCTTCATTAAAATCAGCTAATTTTAAATTTAACTTTATATTTCAATATTTTCAATTAATTATATTTTTATATAATTCAAAGTAAATTTTATCTAATTCTAAATTCTCTTTTAATTTATGTTTTATAATTTCAATTAATTTATTAAAAATTTTTCATTTTATATATTTTTCATTTCATTCAATAAGTAAAAAATTAATAATCTCATTTTTATAAATTTCATCACTATTTAATTTTTCTAAAATTTCTATTTCAGAAAAATTTATTTTAGAACTAATTTCAATATATTTTTTTCTTACTTCTTCATACTTAGTAAATAAAATAGAAAAATCTAATAGTTCATTTTTTTCTAATAAATTATTTTCCAATAATTCTAATAATATTTTAATTCTATAATCTTGGTTCATCCAGTTCTTTTTTTCTAAATTTTCTAAAAATTTATCTATTAATTTAAAAGATTTTATATTATTCAAATACATAACAATATTTATATTATCTAAATCATAGCCTTTAAAAGCTTCCACAAGATTATAATCTTCATTCCTTCAATAATAATCATCTGCCTTTTTATAAGGTCAAATATTAGTTCTATTTTCAATAAAAATAACTAATAATGAAATAATAAACAAATGTTGATTAAATTTTCCATTATCATACTTTTGAAAAATTCAATATTGATATATTCTCCCCTCATTTTGATTATTATTAATTCAAAATAAAGTTCTTATCTTTTCACTTAAATTCTCTTCTTCTAATTTTAATAATCATAAAATGATATAAAAAACTATATTTAAAATTAAAAGATTTTCTTGTAATGCTTTGTATAAAATAGTATTTTGATTGTAATGATTATTTGTAAATACCCTTAATAATTCTCAAAATTTATTTAATAATTCAATAACTTGCTTTTTTCTTTCTTCATTAAATCATTCAAAAGATTTTTTATAAAAATAAATATCTAAATTATTAAAAAACTTTTTAGTAAATAAATCTTGATTTATATTTGAAGAAACAAATCATTTTTTAATTTCTTCAACAATAAAATCAAAATCAAACTCTTCTAAAAATAACTCTAAAGTATTCTTATTATTCATAAAAGTTTCATAATTTTTCAATTTCTCATCTCAACTTTCTCATCAATTTACTTGATTTTCAAACTCTTTTAAAAAATTACTTTTTAAATCTTCATTTTCACTTAACTTATGTATAGCTTCTAATATATTATTCATTTTCTTTTAATTTATTAGATAAAATAACTCCTATTAAATTTTTTGGCAATTCATTCTTAATATATTTTGTTTCTTTATCATTATATTTTTCTAAAAGTTTTAAAATTCATTCTGCTGATTTTTTATCAATATTTTCTACATTTTTTATACTATCTTTTATACTATCCTTAATTAACTTTAATATATTATTCTTATAAAAAGATAAGTTCTTATTTTCTGTTTCAAAAATTACTTTAGCAACTTTTCCTAATATACCTAAATCTTTTATTTTTTCTATTTCTCAATAAGCACTTTCTATTAAACTTTTTTCTTTATCAGAGTTATTAATTTCTTTTAAAAGATTATTTACTTTATCTGTATTTCAGTCTTTTATCCCCTCTAAAAATTCATCTAAATAAATTAAATTATATACATTATCAGCTTTAAATATTTGTCTTAATATATTTTCAAGCAATTTTTTATAATCATTAATCCCTATTTTTTTTATAACCTCATTTTCTAATAATTTTTTAGGTTCCTTAATATAAATTTTATTAATTTCTTTTTTATTTTCTTCTTTCCAAATAATTTCTTTTAAAAATTTAGAATAATATCTTTTCAATAAAATATAAATTCACTGATATTTTAAATTAATACTATCATTAAAATATAAATAATTTGATACTAACTCATTTATAAAATTAATTATTTCTCTAGGAGTAATATTTTTATTATTAGTTTTAATTCAAATATAAAAACTAGAAATTAAATATTCTATATTAATTTCTTCAATTTTTTCTTCTAAAAATGCTTTTATAAATTTTTCTTTAAAATATTTTCTCCAATCAGCTTGTTCCAAACTAGGAACATCAACTATAACAGAAAAAGTTTTATCAATAAATCATTCAGTAAAATTATTTTTTTCTATATTATTTAAATCATCTTTAATTAATTTTTCAAATACTTTTTTTAATCTATCTTTATCAATAGGTAAAATAAAAATTAATCTCTCAAAAATATTTTCTCAATTTTCTTCTTTTATTCATTCAAGTGTAGTTTGAATCAAACTTATTGAATTTAAAACAATATCATCATTTACTCTATCTAAATTATCTAAAACTATTATTAATTTCTTTTCTTTATTTTTTTTCTCACTTAAATATTTTTTTACAATAAATTTAAAATACTCTTGATAGTCATAATTTGAAAAATCTTCATTTTCTGATGAAGTAAGAGTTTCAGAATAATTTATTTTTTTAAATAAAATATAATCTATTAATGACTTAAATCATTTATCATCATTTTTAACTTTACTATCTTTTTCAGTTTCATTTTTCTCATTCTTTTTAATATTTTTACTATTTCTATCTTCTTTAATTTTAAAATTAGGATAAAATCCTTTATAAAATATTACTCATAAAATTATAAATAAAAATAAATTAAATATTTCTAAATATTGAAAATATAAGCTACTTAATCATTTTCATATTTCCAAACTTAAAATAGGGGAAATCCATTTAATAAGAATTCATATTATATCTATTCATAAAAATTTAAATAATAATGTAAACAAGATTAAAGCTCACCAAAATCAAATTCAAGAAAAACTTGTATTTGGTTCTACATGTAAAGTTTTAACTAAATTTTTTTTACTTAAATAATCAATTGTATTAATTTTTTCAAATCATTTTCTAGTAAATCCTATATCTCATAAACTTTTACCCTTATAACCTAAATCCTTTGTTAATTCTATCAAAAAAGCTCTTTTTAAAAATTCATCTTTATGAGACCAAGAATCAAATTCAAAAACTTGATAATTTTCATTATTTTTTCTAATCATCTCTATAATTGATGATTTTCAACTTCACCAATCTCAAAATAATCCTATAATATTTTTTACAGAATTATTTTTACTTAAATTATCAATTATATTTTTTAATGTTTCAGATAACTTTTTATGAGTTTCTCATAAAGTATCTTTGTCTGTTGGTTTATCTTCTAAAAATGTTGGCATATTTTTCTTTCATTAAAAATTAAACTCCACCTGTCAACAGAGGGCTTTAGCCCTTTGAAAACTTTTAATATTTTCATATATTCAACCCTTTAATTCTCCCCTCCCCAAAAAAATCCCAAGATAAACCTTGGGATTTTTGCAAATCTAACCACTACAACTATCACAACTTTTAACTTCTAAACTCATTGATCTAACATAATAAACTGTTTTGATACCTTTTTTATGAGCAGTTAAATAGTATTCATATAATTCTCTTGGAGATGTAGTTGCTGGATTAATAATCCATTCAAATGAAATAGATTGGTCAATCCATTTGTAAACAGTAGCAATCATATCAATTACATCATTCATATTCATGTTTACATATTCTTTGTAATACCAGAAATTTTCTTGTGTAAGATTTGGAGCTACATTTACTGATGGAGCTATAGCATTTGTTTCAACAAAATATTTTTTATAAATTGGAAGAATTGATGCAGTTGTTCAAACAACAAGTGCAGTTGAAGTATTTGGTGCTGGAGCTAAGTGATATGCAAATCTCATACCATCTTTCTTAATATTTTCAATAAGTTTAAGCCATTTATCTGACATATCAGAATTAGCCTTAAACCACTCAGCATCTTTACCAATTAAAATTCATTTAGACCACTCAGAACCTTCATATACTGAATAAGTTCATCTTTCTTTAGCTAATTTATTTGAAGCCCAAAGAGTTCTGTAAGTATATTTTTCAAATAATTTATCTACTACTTCTCTTGCTTCTTTACTATCATAAGCTAATTTATTTACAGCTAAGTATTCAGCTAAACCTAAGAAACCAAGTCATACTGATCTATATTTTTTAGCAGTTACTTCTGTTTCTCTAACAGGATAGAAATTTAAATCAATAACATTATCAAGTACTCTCATAGCTACAGGAATAACCTTTTTGATTTCTTCATCTGTATTTACTTTTGCTACATTTATAGAAGCTAAGTTACATACTACAGAATCACCTGGTTCATATTTGATAACTATATTTCCATCTTCCAAAGTTTCTTCTACAAATTTTGAAGTACTAGTATTTTGACAAATTTCTACACAAAGTTGAGTTGAATAAACATTTCAAGCATGTTTATTTGGATTTAAATTATTTACAGTATCTCTGAAAAATGCATAAGGCATACCAGTTTCTACTGTTGCTTTTAAGTAATGTTTAAATAATTCTTTAGCATTAACAACTTCTTTTAATTCTAAATCTGGATTATTTTCACACTCTACATAAAATTTTTCAAATTCTGCACCAAAATGGTCTTGTAATTTTTTACCTGTTTTATCTTCTATTTCTTTTGGATCAAAAAGTGTCCAAGATTCATTGTTTGCTACTCTTTCCATAAATAAATCTGGAAAAGTTACAGCTGGAAAAACATCAAATGCTTTTGCTCTGATATCACCTGTTTCAGTTTGTAAATCAAGGAAATGATAAATATCTCTATGAAAACAATCCAAAGTTACAGAAATAGCACCAGCTCTAGCTCAAAGTTGATTTACTGCAACAGCAGTATCATTTATAACTTTTATCCAAGGATTTACTCATCCTGCAGCACCTTTTACACCTCTAATATAACCTCATTTTGATCTAATATTTCATAAATATACTCAAATTCAACCACCAAATTTTGAAACTTGAGCCATATTTTCAATAGCATGATAGATAGCTCTTAAATCATCATCTATATTAAATTTGAAACAACTAGATAATTGATGAAAATTTGTTCTAGCATTTAATAATGTAGGAGTTGGAAGAGATATTTTTCAAGTAGCACAATAATCATAAATCTTTTTTGCAGTTTCAAGTCTAGTTTCTTTTGATTCAGGAATAGCTAGAAATAAAGCTACAGACATATACATTTCTTGTGGAAGCTCATTTACAATTTTATTTGGATTTAGTAAATATCTTTTTCTATACATCATCATTGTTGTATAGTTGTAATCAAAATCATAATCTTTTTTAAGATATTTACCTGCTTCTAAGATATCTTCTTCACTATAATAATCATAGAATTTTTTATAATAAAGACCTTTTTTAATATAATCATCAAATAATGCTTTATAATGTTTAGCTTCATAGATTTTTTTGATATCCATTTTTCTATTGTTTGAAGCCTCTTTATATAAATCAATTAAAGCAAGTCTTCAAGCAATAAATTGCCAATCAGTATTTTCAACAGAAATTAAATCAATAGCAGATTTAATCATCATTTTTGTAATATCTGAAGTTTTCATCCCTTCAACTATATATTTTTTTAGAGATTCTTCTAAAACTTCAAATTTACATTTTCTAGCTAATTTATAACTAACTCTTTTATATGTTTCTTTTACTTTTAAAATATCAAATTCTTCTTTTTCTCAGTTTGATTTTTTAATTTTTAATTTATTTTGTTCCAATTTCTTTTCTACTTTTTCTTTTTGTTTTTCTCTCTTTTTTAATCTTTCAGCTCTGTAGATAATAAAATGTTTACCAACATCAAAATATCCTTCTTGCATTAAAACTTTTTCAACTTCATCTTGTATATCTTCAATAGTTAGAAACCCTGTTTCTCATTTATTTGATAAACTTACTTTTAAGTTTTGAATAATAATATCTGTAATATCTTCAACAAAAGATAAATCAACCATTCCTACTGATTCTGCTGCTTTTTCAATAACTCTTTCTATTCTAGTTCTATCAAAAGGAATTAAGTCTCCTTCTCTTGTTTTTATAAATTTTATTTTCATTTTTTCATCAATTACTATCTAAAAATTCTATTAATTATTTTTTAAAAAATATTATATAATTGGATTTTTTTATATAATTTTTCTTAATAAATAATATTTTCTAAATATAGAGATTTTTAAAATTTTTGCTACAATTTTTTATACAAGCATGTTAAAAAGTTTTTTCAAATTGTTAAAAAGTTTTTATTTAGTTTTTAAATACTATATTTTTTTATAAAAAAACTTAATAAAAAATATTTTTTACAAAAAGTAAATCAAAACAGAGTTTTTAACAATTGTTAAAAACTCTGTTCACATAATATTTTTAAAATTTTTAAATTAAAAAATAGAGCAAATGCTCTATTTTTTAGTCTTCCCATGAAATTGCATCAACAGGACAAGCAGAAATTGAATTTTCAACATCTTCTTTGTTATATGAATCAGCAGCTATAACAACAGATAATCCATTTTCATCTAATTCAAATACTTCTGGAGCAATAGCAACACAAGCTGAACATCCAATACAAGCTGAACTTACTTTTGGAACAGCCACTCCAGCTTCTCTAAGTTTTTTTACTTGTTCTTCAGTAATTATACTCATTTTAACATTTTAATTATAAATCTAAAAAGTAGCATCAGCTACACAAACATTATTTTATATAAAAACAAAAAAAAGCAAGAAAATATTACTTTAAATCCTGCTTTTTTTGGGACATATAATTAAAGTAAAAGTCCAGTTTATGGTCAGTTTAGAGATTTTGTATCTCTTGATATCCACTTTTTAGAGATGCCCTCTGCCCTTGCAGAAAGAATTAACCCTCATCCAGGCAATCACATAAGTGATATAGGAACTTCTCAATTCATATTTAACTGTAAGAGAAAAATATTCCAAGCTTGCAGCCAATAAATCAGACTTTTAACTACACTTATTATAATCAGTTTTGATTTATTTCAAAAAAATCATAAAATATTTTTTAAATATTTAACTAAAAAATATAAAAATGTTTAACTATAATCTCCTAGAAAGCCCTAGTTTTACAATAAATACAAAAACTATTGACACAATATTTGAAAAAATTTCTAATATAGTGAAAAAATCACAAAATTGAACCCTAAATATAGTGTTTTTAGACCCAGATAGTATACAAAATTTGAACAATAATTATAGATGAATCAATAAAAATACTGATGTTTTAAGCTTTCATTATTATGATGATTTTTCTGAATTAAAAGCTGAAGATACAGCATGAGAAATAATACTTAGTGAAGAAAAAATTATATCTCAAGGAAAAGAGTATTGATTAGGAGAAGAAAAAGAATTTTATAAATTAATTATCCACTCTGTACTCCATATTTTAGGATATGACCATGAAGAAGATAATGATTATAAAATAATGTCTGAACTTGAAAAGGCTATTTGGCAAGAAGTATTTGAAAAATAAGAAAAATACTATAAAATAAACAAAAACTTAATAAATTATTTAAGATAATTATGCAATATAAAATTCCAGTACAAATTGAAAATGAAGATCCAATAGTACTATGATTATCATTAAAACAATTATCTGTACTTATTTGATGAGGTTGATTAGCCTATGTAGTATTCAAATGATTAGCCAAAGTTGTAGGACCTGAAGTAGCTATGCTACCTGCTTGAATAATTTTTGTTATTACAATTTTAGTTGTTTTTCTAAAAATTAGTGAAATGACATTTCTTCCTTATATTTTAAATTTAATAAGACAATCTATAAACTGAGGTGAAAAAAAATGGGTAAAATGAGTAGATAGTTTTCAACCAATAGATATTTGATATGTTAAAAAAGCTATAGAAAAAAAAGAAAAGAAAATTGAAGTAGTAAACAAAAAAGAAAGTCTTAAAGACTTACAAGATAAGCTTAAAAATATTTAATTAATAAATTAAAAAAATGCAAAATAATAGTGTAAAATCTGCTAAAAAAGATCTACCTGATAATTCAACTCAAAGATATTTAGCATTTTCACAAATAAGAGAAAATGTATTAATAATGAAAGATGATAGTGCTAGACTTGTTTTAAAATGTAGCTCTATTAATTTTTTATTAAAATCTCAAGAGGAACAAGATGCAATAATTATTAGTTTCCAGAGATTTTTAAATTCTCTAAGTTTCCCTATTCAAATACTAGTAAGATCTAAAAAGTTAGATATTGAATCATATTTAAACAATCTAAAAGATAAAGCATTAAAACAAAAAAATCCTTTACTTCAAAACCAAACATATGAATATATAGAATATTTAAAAAAATTAATTGAAGTAGCACAAATAATGAAAAAAGAATTTTATATAATAATTCCTTTTGATAAAGAAGAAGATCAAAGTGTAAGAAATATTACTCTACTTTGACCTCTAAAAAACTTCTTTGCATGAGTTTTTAATAATAATGTAGATAAATTAAAAATAAAAGAGCAAATAAGAGGTTTTACTTCTATGAAAAAATGATTAATATCTAGAACAAATATGGTAAAAACTTGATTAGAAAATCTTTGAATTAGAGCAACAGAACTAGATAAAGAAGAATTAATAAAATTTTTAATTGATTACTATAATCCTAGACTTGATAATTTTACAGAAATAAAAAACAATATATCTGATTTTAATGTATAAAAACTAAAAATGAATAAATTAAAAATATACACTTGATTACTTTTACTATTAATAAACAAAATCTCTTTTGCTGCTGATTGAGGTGTTTTTTGAGAAGAATATTGAAAAGATTTAAAAAACTGAAACACAATTAGACTAAGTGACATTCCAAATATGATAAAAAATATTATAGAATTTTTTATTTGAATTGCCTGAACAATTGCTGTTATATTTGTAATTGTTTGAGCTTATAAAATACTTTTTGGTTCTCTTCAACAAGACAAAACAAAATGAAAAGATACTATTATTATGGCACTGTGAGGTTTTGTAATTGCTACATTAGCTTGGTTTATTGTTCAATTTATTTTTGATAATTTTACTAATATAAATTAATATGACTCAAAAAATACTATATTCATGGAGTTTTAGCTCTAAAAAACAAAGAGGTAACTTATGGTATATCATAATAGTTTCTATTGCTATTTGATTTATTATTTGGTGATTTATAAATAAAATATATTGATTAAGTTTTGTAATAATGATTTTAGCTTGATTAATGTATTTTATTGAAAACAATTCACCTGATAAGATAAATGTAGCAATTACTGAATTATGAATACAAGTTTGAAATAATTTTTATGATTTTTGAGAAATTAATTCTTTCACTCTAATTTTTGACTGAGCTAATCCTTATATGTTAAGATTAAGATTATCAAAAAAATGATTAAAACAATTAGATTTATATATAAATGAAAATAATGCTAATGATATAAAAAATCTTTTATTAAATTTCATAGAAGAAAACTGAAAAGAACAATTAACTTTCACAGAAAAAATGATTAGATTATTAAAACTATAAAAAATGAAAGATATTATAAAAATACTTATTTCTAGTATACTAATAATAATATCTTTTTTTATTTGATATTATTATTCAAAGCAAGAAATACTTCAAAATAAAGAAATTTTTTTTATAAAAAATTAAAGTTAAAAAAAGTTAAAAAAAAATTTGACTATAAGCTTTTTTTTAATAATATACCTCTCGCAAATATGAAATGCGGGTATAGCTCAATTGGCTAGAGCATCTGCCTTCCAAGCAGAGGGTTGTGGGTTCGAGTCCCATTACCCGCTCCAATTAAAATTTGCATAAAAGTAGAATACTACTATCTACTTTTATTTTATTATAAGGGTGTGTAGCTCAGTTGGTTAGAGCGCACGACTGATAATCGTGAGGTCGAAGGTTCAACTCCTTCCATACCCACCATAATAAAATTAAAATAAAAGCTGTTTGTTTAGAAATTAGACAGCAGCTTTAATTTTTTATATCAAAATCGGAGATTGGCGCAATTGGCTAGCGCACACGCTTTGGGAGCGTGGGGTTGTGAGTTCGAGTCTCACATTTCCGACCATTTGAAAATTAAAAAATCTCTTAGAATTTATTTCTAAGAGATTTTTTAATTATAATATTTATTGTAAAAAGATAAAAAATATGATAAAATTAAAAAAATTAAATATCATAATAAATATATGACTGAAATAAAAAAAGAAAATATAAGTCCTAAAAATACTCTTTCCATACCATTTAATAACTGATTAATTAATAATATAGATAAATTTAAATCTAAAGTAGATAAAATTATATGGACAACTACTAAACCTAGTAAAACAAATTTAAGAAAAAAATTAGAAAATATTGATGCTTATAGTCATATTTTTATATGAATACCTAAAAGATATAAAGATCTAATTAATTCTTTTGATAAAATTACTCTTGATAAATTAAGTAAAGAATGATTAAAAATAACTGAAAAACAATTATTGATTTACATAAATGTATCTGAAAAGTTATGAACTTATGATTTATATAAATTTATTAAAAACTTTCCTAAAAAATTTTTAAAAGAATCAAATAATTATAATATAGAAGATTATAAAGATTCAATAATATATAATAATAATTTTGAAAATGTACCAGAACATTATGTAAGTGTATATCACTATACCTCATGAATATATATAAATGATATAATAAAAAAATGATGACTTATACCTCTAGCAGAACTATGAAAAGATGACATATATTATAAATGAATAAATACTCTTTCCAAAGAAAATATAGATTTAGCTTTTGATAAAGTAGCACCTAAATGATTCTCAAGAACTAACTCAATATATGCATATCCAAAAATTCAAGATTGACCTACAATGTGAAATTGAAATATTATTTTAGAAATAAAAGTAGATCCTAATAAGGTACTTGTTTCTAATGCAGAATATTTTACAGAAGCTAGAATAAAATGATTATGATTTTGGGAAAAATATTATTGGGATCAAGCAATTACTCTAGCTGAATATAATAAACTATCTGATGATAATAAAGAAAAATTATTTACCTTTGCTGAAATAATAATACCTAATGGTGTTAAACTTGATTATATATCAATAATACAATAATAAAAAACACTAACCTAAGTTAGTGTTTTTTTAGTTACATCATTTGTTTATATAATTCAGTAACTCTTCATCATCATCAAACCAGCCATTACCTTCAAGACCAATTTGATATTCAAGAAATTTTAAAATTTCTAAGACAGCCTTTTCTTCATCATCTGAGTACTTTTTAATAATTTCCTCAATATTTGTTCTAAGCATACCAGCCATTACTTTCTCCTTTTTTATATTGTTGAATATTTAACTGATTTAATAAAACCAGAATTTAACTCTTTTTCTAAGCAATCTTCAAAGTGCTCAATTGCAACTTTATACATCATCCCCTTCAATTTATGATTTTGAGAATCTACCTTTGGTAATTTCACATATGTAAAAGTTGTATTTCTTTCAAGTTGTGAAACAATATCTTCTGAAGAATTTAAATTTACAAAAGAAATTATATCATCATCATTTGATACTTCACCAGTTAACATGAAACTAGTTATTTCTTTAAAAATCTGATTAATTCTCTCAACTTTTCTCTTTTCTTTTTTATCAGAAGTAGAACAAAGTCTTTCAGGAATAATATCTATATAAAATTTTTCTAAATCTCTCAAAAATGAATCCCAAACAGAATAAGATCTTTTTAAACCTCTTAGATAATAATCATGATAATTATCATATCTAGATCTATCATAAGGAACATAAGATTCTTTTCCAAGTACATAATGTGAGACTGATCTCCAACCACTTTGATCTATTGCTTCTTCTAGTCCTGGAAATAAAGAAAGGAATTCAATTCTTGCCTTTTCCATATAAAGTAAGTCTTTTAGTTTTTTATTACTTTCAGACAACTTATCATAGAACAAATTACCATGAAAATGCTTTATAATCACTCCTTCCTTAGCTTCTCTTTCAGCTTTTTCCCAATCAAATGAACCACCATGAACCTCATCTGGAACAGAAGGATAAACTCTTGAAGAAACAAAACACTTTTCCTTAATAGAAAAATATTCCTCCTTAAAATCAATTACTTTTTCCCTAATTTCCTTAGAAGCTCTTGTTACAAGATAAAAGAAAATAGAATCATGTTTTATTACATCAAGACTCAAAAGATACTTTTCAATATCCTTATTTTTATGCCTTTGTTCTCCACCAAAAATAATCTTAAACAAATCTTCTTTTGAGTGAATAACATTAGAAAATAAACTTGTATTAGCTATAGTAGATATATCATTTCTCTCTGTATCAACTGCTTTAACATTAAAAAGAACAGTATCAGGAGATATACTATCTGGAAAAATTACTTCTATTCCTTTTTCATGTGGGTCAAAAACACCAGCTATATTTCTTGGACAAAGTATTTTAGTATCAATATCTTCTGGAGGAGGAATAACAACTACACATTTTTTAACATCAAGATCAAAAGCAGTAACAATCTCATAAACATCTGTAAAACCTGTTTTAAGATAAATTACACAATTATCAGAATTTGTATATTTTCTTTTCTTTGTAGTATGTTCATACTCCTTTAAAATAAAAACTCTAGAGTCAAGAAGCTCAATTTCTCTTGAACTAAGGTTTTTCTTAGTTGATTTATTGGAATCAACAACCTCTGT
>Ga0256828_1001766_pt1 | contig 13327 bp, 14 predicted proteins | sample CV88metaG_FD_185993 | JGI IMG/M metagenome (GOLD analysis project Ga0256828, IMG submission 185993) | Hydrothermal vent microbial communities from East Pacific Rise, Pacific Ocean - CV88 | ecosystem: Environmental > Aquatic > Marine > Hydrothermal vents | place: Pacific Ocean: East Pacific Rise... | reverse complement strand
TGCTCGCCCTGCAAAACAAGCAACACGGTTTTGGCTGGAGTGTCACTACCAGCCTCTTGCTTGATGCACTTGGCTACTTCTATATCACAGACTCTGACCCTGACTATAACCTCGATCGCACCTATATACACAGTGGGTACATCATCTCTGTCAGTTTCTACTATGATGACCTTGTACTCAGTGTCACCAAGCAAGACAGATTGGCACTTAAAGAGAACCCGGCACAGACACTTACCTATGGTGCGATCTCTCTGATCTGGCACTACTGAGTCTGACAATCTGTTATAATCTAGAAAAAAGTGAGTACCATGCGCCTTATCCTCAACGGCAAGAAAGCACAACTTCCTGAGATACGTCAAGCCATAGAGACCATACGCAGTGAAGGTACGGAGCTCAGTGTACGGGTCACTTTTGAATATGGAGACATCCTCCGTTTTGTCCATGAGGCTATCAACGACAACATCTCCCGTCTCATCATAGGAGGAGGTGACGGAAGTCTCAACGAGATGGTCGATGCCCTGGCACAGGTCCCCCTCCAGCAGCGTCCCGAACTGGCCATACTCCCCTTAGGCACTGCCAATGACTTTGCGACCTCCTGTCACATCCCGCTCTTTGCACTTGAAGCACTTGAGTTGGCCATACGCGGAGAGAGCCATCCTGTCGACATCGTAAAGAGCAATGAGCGACACTTCATCAACATCGCGACCGCGGGCTTTGGTGCAGCGGTCACCGCCAACACACCGCCGGAGCTCAAGAACTTCCTTGGCGGGGGAGCCTACACCATCAGTGGTGTCCTGCAGGCGATCAACTTTGTCCCCTACGAGGGGCGTATGTGGACCGAGGAGTTCGAGATAGAGGGGGCCTCTGTCATCGCAGCTGTATGTAACGGACGTCAGGCCGGAGGCGGCCAGCGCCTGGCACCCAAAGCCACTATAGATGATGGCCTTCTGGATGTCATCTTTGTCAAAGCGTTCAGCCTTTTGGAGATCCCAAAGGTCCTGCTTGAACTGGCAGAGCTTAGCGGTGACGGTGAGTTCGTACGCTATTTTCAGACCCCTTGGCTGGAGTGTATCACCGACGAAGCGATGCCTATCAACCTCGACGGAGAGCCCTACTCCAGCCGTCATATACGTTTTGAGGTCCTCTCCAGAGCGATCCGTCTGGTACTGCCGATCACCACACCGCTTCTTTCACAGAAGTAGCACATATGAAGGCGCTCAAAGAGTGCTATGCAGCAGTGTGAAGTGATGCATATCAAACAATTGGACTTCGATTTGTAGTAGCATGGCATCTCATCTACACTATGCGGAAAGAACCATGCCAATAAAGATCTTATTACTCTCTACCCTTTTTACCCTCACCCTCTTTAGTACAAGTAACGAAAGCAAGGTGTGCCAAAAATGCCATCCTGTCATCTATGAAGAGTATTATGACTCTTCACACCGCAAGGCCTCTGTCTACAACAACCCGATCCATAAAGCCTACTGGGACAAGCACCCTAAAGATGAGAGAGGCTATACCTGCGCCAAGTGTCATAGCCCTACCGACAAGCATGCCGTCGAGACAGGAGTACTGACGGACAACACGATACAGAGAGAAGAGCCCATCTCCTGTGTCTACTGTCACACGATCAAAGATGTCGACCAGGGAGAGATGTCCAACACCAACATCTCCACCGGCAAGAAGAGAGAGTTCTTCACTGCTGAGAAGTCTAAAAAAGGGAGTAAGACAGCTGCTTTTGAGACCGAGTCTTCCTGGTTTGGTCTCGTCAAGACCTCCAAGAGCTCACCCTACCACAAGATCGACTACAACAACGAGAACTACTACAACGGCAATGTCTGCATGGGGTGTCACTCTCACACCAACAACGAACACGACTTCGATGTCGTGATGCTGGATGCTATGATCAGTAAAGATGACAAGAACAGCTGTGTCACCTGCCATATGCCACAGGTGATGGGCTCTAAGGTGACCCTGAGTGACTCCAAGACCCATGCGTACCACGGTATAGCCGGTATCTACCATATGAACAGCGAGATGGGAAAGTACATCGACTTTGATGTGACACAGGAGGCAAAAGGTTTCAGCGTCACTGTCATCAACACCTCCAACCATGCACTCTTTGGTCAGGCACTGCGTCAAGGAGAGCTAAAAGCCACCATACTCAGAGATAAGAAAGAGATCGCTTTAAGGCCTTATGTCTTTACAAGGGTCCTCGCTAAAGATGGTAAAGAGAGCATGCCATGGCACGCCAATGAGACCCTCAAAGACACCCTTATCTACGCTAAGAAGAAGGTCGCCTTTGATACGAAGCTTCAAAAAGGGGACACACTGCTCCTGACCTTGGGCGTCCGTCTGTTAACACCTAAAGGGGCACAGGCACTGGGTCTTGAGAAGAGCAGAGAGGTCACAAAGTTCAGGACCCTTAAGACAGAGAAGTTTCACTTCTAATCAGCACTGTAAAGCTTGAGCACTGACGCCCGTGGCGTCTAGCGTTTGTCCCAGCTGACCATACCCCACTTCTCAAGATCGTCTTGAAGGGTATGCATGTCACGGTCTTTGGCATGACATGCGAAACAGGCGTTGGTCTCCGGTGGCATGTTGTAGTTGGTCGTCTCGTCCGGTGTGGTAAAGCCAAAGAGGTGGCTTCTGACCGTGATCGGTGACTTGCCGGTGTGACGTCCTGTCTTTGGCATATGACACTCGACACAAAGCGAACCTTTAGAGTCTGCTTTATGATGCGTGTGTGCCTCCAGACCGCTCTGGTGCGGTCCGATAGGTGAGCCAAAGCTGTGACACTTCATACAGAGGGCATTGCCCGTGTTCTTCTCTGCTGTAGGCTGCAGGGTATGCGGGTTGTGACAGTTGATACAGGTAATACCGTGCTTACCCTTCATAGAGTGAACGAACTCATTACCCTGGGTACGGTTCTTCTTCGCAGCACCGTTGGCATAGAACTCTTTCGTCTCATGACCCATCACAAACGGGGCGACCATCTTATAGTCTGCGAGTGGCTTGCCCGCCTCATAACCGAACGGATAGTCTCTCGCATCACCGAATATCTCCTCCATCTCAACCTTTTCAAGACGTTTGTCACGGTTACGCATATGACACTGTAGGCAGACCTCGTTCTGACGGACAGGGTCGCTCAGAGAGGCCTTGTAGACAGGTGAGTCCGGGTTGGCTACATGCTCTGAGGCCGGTCCGTGACACGCTTCACAGCTGATACCCGTGTCGACACGCTTCTCCGTCGACATGAAACCGGTGAAGTGACAGCCGTCACAGGCACGTGAGGTCGGCAGTTTCTCATTGTCGTGCGGATAGGCGTGCTTGTACCAGTACTTCCACGGTTTGAACTTCTGCCATTTTCCCGTCTGTACGTTCCACTGGTAGTTGCCCAGGACATAGTCCTCGGTACCGTTGATGTCTTTGCGCATCATATAGCGCTGTTTGAACTTGCCACCGATGGTATATACGGCATCTTTCAACATAAAATTGGCATCTGCCGGCAGTCTGGAGAAGTCAGCGACGACCACAGACGGGTCTTTTTTGATATCCTGGATCATCTTAGGGTGGCGCGAGTGGCTCCAGCCGGCATGCTGCTCTTTATGACACTCCGCACATTTGGCCTGACCCACAAAATGGGCCTTTTTCTGGTCTGCGTTTTGAAGGTCGACCGCGACACCGACATGTTCTTGTGTCAACTGTCCCAGAAAGGGAAGGAACTTGGCCACCTTGTCATACGCAAGGTAGCCACCGATAAGCAGTGCTGTCAAAAGCAGAAGTGAGAGAAGTTTTTTCATCCGAACAGGTCCCTTTACCCAACTTAAAAGCGGGCTGAAATATGTTCGTCATTATAGTATAAATGCTCAGAGAATCAATACGACGTCTCCATCTCCTCATCTCCGTGGATCATCTTGGAGACGATTCCCTCTTTGGTCTTCAACTCATGCATCATCACACCACCAAGATGCAGGACCACCAGTCCAAGGACTGCATACATCACATACTCATGAAGCTCTTTGACCCAGTGCACACCCTCTTTGGTAAACCCAAGCAGTTCATGGTAATAGACCACACCCCCACTCATGGTCATCACCATCAGTGACATACAGATCAACAGGTGCACTGCTTTTTTCAGCTTCTCTTCTTTCGGTGCATTGATGAGTTGCAACAGAGGAAACTGGGAACGGTCTCTTGCCACCATCACCAGACGGATCACAATAGAGAGTGCCAGAAAAAGGGCAAGGAGATAGTGCCACTCCCACATCGGTGTGCGGATCGCCTTGGCGACCATCTTGGCCGTCTCTGCTGTCACCTCAGTCCCCATCTCTGCCAGTTTGAGCTGGATCACCTCAGCGTTCGTACGCCAACTCAAGAACGTCTTTCTCAATGCGACCGTACCCAACAGTCCAAGGACTGAGAACGCCATAAGCCAGTGCCATATACGGTACAACGGTGTGAATTGCGGTTTCATAAGAGCTCCTTGTATCTGTCTATTCTATAACTCTAAGATTAGTGCAACGTTAAAAAATTGACGTAACAAACAGACCTTATTCAACCAGACTGTCTCCATAGCAGATCTTTCCAAAGCCTAAAGATGAAGATTTCATGAAGGCTCCGGATGCAAGGTATAATAGACACATGAATATTTTAATCGTAGAAGATGACAACATACTCGCCAACCAACTGCATGAGACCCTGGAGAAAGAACACTATCAGAGTCTGCGTGCTGCCACCATCAAAGAGGCGAAGCTGGCTCTCGAGGAGCGCGATTTTGACCTTGTACTGCTGGACTGGAACCTTCCTGACGGCGATGGTATCGAACTCTTACGCTCCTGGCGTGCCATCAAACTTCCGACCCCGGTCCTCGTCCTCTCTGCAAAGAGCAGTATCAACGAACGGGTCTACGCTCTCGATGCCGGAGCAGATGACTATCTCTGCAAACCCTACTCCAACCTTGAGCTCCTGGCACGGCTTCGTGCACTTGGACGGCGTGAGGCTCCTGTCAAAAGTGCAAAGATCCGTGTCGAGGATGTCATGATCGACCTGCTCTCTCATGAGGTCTATGTCACCGATACCCCTATCAAGCTCTCCCAGGCGGAGTTCGACCTCCTGACACTGCTCTTCCAGCATCAGGACATGGTCCTCAGCCGCTTCCAGCTCAATGAACATATCTGTAAGGACTTTGACCGCATCACTCAGAGCAATCTCGTCGATGTCCATATCAAGAACATCCGCAAGAAGCTTGGACGTCCACACATCATCTCAACCGTCCGAGGTGTCGGCTACAGCGTCAGATCGTCGACATCGACACCGTAGCACACGCACCCTTGCCAAGTCCCTCACTGCTTATCTCCAGTCTCGCACCAAACAGGGTTGCATAACGTTGGCTTAAGGCAAGCCCTACACCACTTCCTTTCTCTACCTCTGACGCCGCCCCATATTGAACGAACGGATCACAGAGTGTTGAGAGGAGCTTCGGATCGATACCGCGACCACTGTCTCTGATCATGATGACCACTTCTTGCGCATCTGCTTTGATACTGCAACTGATCGTCCCATCTTCTGTGAACTTGATCGCATTGGAGAGGAGGTTGCTTACCACTCTGCGCAGCAGCCTCAGATCGATGACACACTGTACCTCCTGACACGCCGAGTGCAGGGTGTACTCCAACTTTTTCTGTTCCGCCAAAGGCGCCAGCATCTGCATCAGAGTATCGACCGTCCCTACGATCTCTTCACACCCCACCGTCTCAAGCTGAAGGTCATATTTCCCTGCCTCCAGTTTTGCCAGGTCCAACAGGTCGTTGATCATACTGAGAAGCTGTTGCGAGGCATTCTCTATATGGGCGATCTTGTCCAGCTGTATCTCGTTCATGGACTCATACCCTATCAGATACTGTGTCTGCGTCAAGATCGCATGCAGTGGTGTCCGCAGTTCATGGGAGAGGTAGGAGATAAAAGTACGTTTGGCCTCATCATCCTTTTGCAGACGTTTGTAGGCCCGTAACTGATTCAGACGTGCACTGATCATCGCAGCTGCCGCCAGGAAGAACTCCTTCTCCTCCTCTTCAAGACCATCGAAATCGATAGAGAGAGAACCATAATAAAGTTCTCTTTGATGTTCAAAGTCATAGAGATAGATCGCAGGATGTGGTCCATTCTCATCCATCACCTTGAAAGCCACCTTATGTTCCGGGACGATTTCCTGAAGAGCGTGCAGTGCGATCTGTAGACAGGACTGTTCGTTCTGACTCGAGAGCAGTTGATGGAACAGTGCTATCAGCTGTGTCAGACGCAGCATCCGTAACTGACTCTCTGCCTTAAGGGCGGCCATCACAGACTCGATGTCATCGCTCAGCACATTAAAGGAGCGTGCCAACTGTCCTACCTCATCATCAGAGCATGGCGGGACCTTCAGATCATACCGATGCTCTGCGACCATCACTCTGGTCTGCTCCTGAAGAAGCTTGAGCGGATAGACCACCCGTCTTGCCATATAGAAGGCCAGCATCGCGATGGTCGCCATCCCAAAGACCGCGCCCATCACCAGATAAAGGTTCAGCTGCTCCAGAAAACCAAAGACCACGGACTTATCCAACTGATAGATAAGATACCAACCCTCCAAGAGAGGGTTTATCGGTCGGTAAAGGGTCAGCCTCTCACTGTCTTCACTTAGCTCTCTACCCTCCTCTAGCTCAAAAGGGAGCAGCTCACCACTTGAGACCCTGTAGTTGAACTGCGGACTCCACAATGCTGTCGTGACACCCCTGCTGTTAAGGTTAAAACGATGCAGGTTCTCGACACCATACTCCATGATAAGATGTCCGAGTTCACGTCCGTTGTCAAGCTGTGAGAAGAGCGGGACGACAAAAAGTATCTTACCGTCATCGACCGTATAGACCTGGAACTCCTTGGTGTGGGACAACTCTTTGGCATAGCTGTATGAGTGGTCGATCATCGCTATCTCTGTCGAAGAGACGATGTGATGCTGGTCATCGACCACCAGCAGTGTCGCCTCCAGACCCAGGACCTCATGATACGCCTCCAGGGTCTGCAAGATACGGTGGTCCAGGTCATTGACCACCACATCGTCCATAAGCTCCAGCTGGGCCAGAAAAAGCAGTCCGCGACGCAGCTGTTGCAGATGCATATCGACCGCCTCTTCGATCTGTAGCATCTGTACGCTCTCACGGGCGATCGTACTCTCAAGTATCTGCTCCTGACCATAGACCTTGGTATAGATCAGTATCAGAAGGTAGGGTATGAACCCTATAAGGAAAAGCAGTACCAGAAGTTTGGCGCTCAGAGAGTTCTTGATCCTTCTCATCATGGTAGATACCAGACATAGACATGGTGTTTGCCTATCGCAGAGAGTGGGACATAACCGATGGTCCCCGGAAGTTTCTCGACATAACGCAACACCGCCTCGACTGAGCTCAACACCTTAGGCGGACGTTTACCCAGATAGTGCTGTTTGATCCAAAAAGCATGTATCTCCTCACGATCCATCTTTAAGACCTCTCTCTCAAAGGCCTGACGCAGAGGGTCATCTGCTTTAAGGCTTAAGGGTTTGATACGCTGTGTGTCCATATAGTGTCTCTCTCCAAGATAGAGTGCCCTTAGATGTTCTGCATCCAGACGTGAGTCAGGCAGCGGCCCATGTCCTATGATGACCCACTGCTCTGCAAAGAGCATATAAGATGATAATAGCAGTACAAGCAAGATACGCATCGTCATACCACCTAAAAGAGTACCGAGAAGGAGAACAGTACTTTCTGCCACTGTGTATCGAGATCACGCTGATACTCTGCCTTCAACACCATCGAGGCAAAGGGACGGTAGGTATAACCGGCCAACCAGAAGATGACATCGTCATCGATCCACTCATCGTCCACACTCTCCACACGTGCGATCAGTTGATGTCGGATGTTCAGTGAATAAAGACCCTGTAGATACCCGCTGCTGATCTCTTCTCCCCCCTCACTGTTCTGTCTGACACCATACTCTCCCATCACCCTCCAGGCAAGATGTTCATAACGCAGTGCTGCATAACCATAGTACCACGCCTCTAAAGTATCACGCTCTCGAAAGTACCCACCGTTGACCTTAAAGGTAAGATCACCCAAAAGGTATCGGTATCCTAAAGAGAGATGACGGTCGATATCAAAGTTGTTGTAGGGGTTCTCATCATGAAAGAGTGTGTCCAGGTCAGGTGTCGCCTGTAGCAGAAGGGTCAGTCGATGATCTCTCCGCAAGGTGATGTCCACGTCAAGACCTGTCGTAAAGCGGGGCATGATGGTACGGGTGACGAGAGGGTTGGAGGTAGTATCACGCAAGACATTGACAGGTAGCATGTTCCAAAACCCGATGGGCGAGTTGAACTTTCCCAGGGTCGTGCGGACCATGTCGTTCGGTTCATAGCTCACATAGACACGCTCTGCATGAACATCGTAGGAGTGTTCTGTCGTCTCACTCTCACCAAAACTTCGGTGATACATGTCGTTGATCTCCAACTCACTCATAAACCGCCAGGCGCCACTCTCTCCATAGAGCATCAACGCCATATCATCAAGTGTCACAGCACTGCGATCGTCCATAAAGTCAGCATAGTCTACAGAGAAGTAGCCTCCAAGATAGACAGGGGTCTCTCCAAGGCGTATACCCTCTCCAAAACGGTACTCATCACTATGGAGAGGTATGATCGACAATGACAGGAGGAAGAGACGAAAAAACAGTGACAATATAGTTCCTACAGAGTGAGATACGTTTGGATATTCATACTATTTTATCCTAAACCTAAGAGAGAACCACTGAACGATATATTTGACAATGACACCTTATCAGGATTCAAATATCTTATATCACCATTACGTGCTATCGCCAGGACAGAGACATTGAGATGGTGTGCTGCCGGGACCAGTTCTACCGGTTCTATATTAAAGAGTGCTGTTGCATAAGCATCTAAAAGATCTATGTCCCAACCGTCACGCATCACTGTCATCGCATGATAATAAGTCGATGAGGCACCCTTCTCCGTATTGATGATATGATGGTTCTTCTCATCTATAAAGCGTTCATAGTCACCACTTGTCGAGATGGAGAGTGCCTTCTTGCCTGTCTTGATATATCCGACATACCCATCACCGGAGGGGTCTCGTAAGGCGATCGTAAACGCTTTACCCTCAGTGACGATCTCGCCGCCCACATCGACCAGGATCCGTGTCGCACCCGCCTCTTTTAAAAAAAGTGCGATAAGACGGGCAGCATACCCCTTCCCGATCCCGCCAAGGTCCAGTCGCATCCCCTCTTCTTCCAGAAAGATGCTCTTCTCATCTACTGCTATCTTCGTGTAGTTGACCAGTCGCTGTTGTGCTTTAAGAAGTGCTTTGGAGGCAAGAGACTGATTACTGAAACCGAAATGGTAGGCCCCATGGCTGAGCGCACCTATGGAGATGTCAAAGCGTCCCTGTGTCTGTTTGGATGCTAAAAGGGCCCTCTGAAAAAGGTGAAGGTCTTCTGCAGTACAGAGAACGGGCTCTTTACCGGCAGCCCTGTTGATCTCGCTCAGAAAAGAGTGCTCTTGATAGGCACTGTAGCGTGCTTCGAACGCTTTGGCGATCTCATAGGCTTCATAGAGAAGCTTTTTGGAGAGGTTGGCACGTATGAGAAGGTGGGTACTCATCACCTTCGCTTCGAGTGCTTTGTCAAACAGTGCCATATGCCCTCCTAAAACCTGTAATCGACCCGCAAGGTCGTATAGACTGCCTGCAGGACGTCAACATCATACCAGTTTTTGATATATGCGTTATCACTGGTACGATAGTAGTCAATACTCGCCGAGACCTTGTAGGGACTGTTGATCGACGGCTTATAGATCAACGGTATCCCCACGTCATAAGAGTCGAAGGCACTCATACGGTAATCTGTCGCAAAATAGGTGTCACTGACACTGTATCCGCCTACCGCTTTGGAGAATGAAGCCGCACTCTGTGTATAGTAACGTCCTCTCAAGCCCAACAGCCAATGGGCATCAAGGTCATGCAACCACTCTATGTTGAGGGTATGTGACTTGATATCCCAATCATCCTGATAGTATCGATATCCGTAGTTGATACTGTTAGCTGCATTCAACAGGTTCACCCCTTTAATAGCAAAAGCATGTCCTGTACGCTGCTCCGGATAGTTCTCGAACTTGGCGAAACTGTCTTGCAGCACATAATGGTACGGTGAGGAGAGGAACCCCTCACTGTACAGGTATGAGTAGACCAGCTGCATCGAGAATGTCGGCGAGATCAACTGGTTCACTGAAAGGTCGATCTTTCGCTCTTTACGATCACTTCGTGGAAGATCACGCTTAAAGACAGGGTCCCACTCATCAAAGGATTGTGAGAACCCGATACCGATAGCCGTGTTCTCCTCATTAAGCTGACGCACATAGTTCAGAAACACTGCCTGACCGACATAGTCATTCTCGGTCGAATAGTAATACCCGCCGCTGACAGCATTGGCACCGTCATCATAGGCCATGATCAGTGTCGGTGCGTAACGTACATCACCGAACCCCTCCTGTCCAGAAGCACCTGCGACCGCATCGACCGTCACCGGGTTGCCGCCATTGGTGATACTTGCGGCAGCAATGGCATCGACACGTATCTTGAAGCCCACAAGAAAGTTCTTGGAGAGGGTCTTCATCAGTGAGAACGTCGGTGAATAGACCTGAACATCACCGCTGTCCGTATAGGCATTGAAGCCGACCGAAGCACTGTCCTCAAGCGAGGAGGCAAAGCTTTTAAGAAAAGGTACCATCAGCATCATACTGATGAAGAGTGTCTTGACTACCTGCATCCGCAACCTCCTTGAAAGGCGCTGTCCCCACCTGCCGAAGCCTCACGGATCAAGAAGATGTGTCCCTCCTGTTCCGCACGCTCATCAAGCGGGTTGATCTTCATCTTGTCCTGGGCAAAGTACTCTTTCTCATAAGGCATCACCCGTACCAGTCTCTCTGAACACCCTGCCATCATAAACAGCAGTATGGCCGCTACTATATATCGCATGGCACACCTACCTTAACGCATCGATATCGTGTCTCAATGCATCGATATCCTCACTGTCAAGACTCCCTACGATGATCTTTCTGATCACACCCTCTTTGTCGATAAGATAAGAGGAGGGCATCCCGATACAACGGTAGCTCTTGGGCAGCTTCTTCTCACTGTCAAGAAGGACGATGAAGGGACGTCTCATCCCCAGCTCCTCTTCCACTGAGCTCAGGAAGTCTCTGCTCTTCTGAGCATCACTGTCAATACTCACAGCCACGATCTTAAAGCCTTTTGGATACTGTTTCTGAAGCTTGTAGAACTCCGGCATCTCCTCTTTACATCCGCTGCACCAACTGGCCCAGAGGTTCAGCAGCACCACCTCTCCCTTGAAGTCATCCATAGTGTAGCTCTTGCTCCCCGAGAGCTCCTTCAGTGAGAAGCCTATGGCTTTGTCACCTTCGACGACACCGGCTGTCAGATTGGCTATCAATGCCAAGATAATGATCAATGTTCTCATTCTTTTCCTCCTATTCGCATAACTGCAGGTTGCTCTGTACAAAGAGCGGCTGGGTCACACCCCCAGAGACATGACAGGCGTTGCAAGAACGTCTGTTGGCAAAGTCTGCACTGTTGGTGGTCTCATAATCGTCATACGTAAAGTTATGCAGTGTGCTTGAGAGGGCCAGTTCATTGCCCGATGTGTCCGTGATCTGTAGATAATAGTCCCCGCTGATCGCATCCAACATCCGGGCCAGGACAAAGAGATTCCCTCTCCCTTTATCGCCGTTCGAACTGCTGTCTGTGTAACTTAGTGAGCTATAGACGACATTAGAGCCACTGTCCAAGAAGTTCAGTACCCACGCACCGCCACAGCTGTTGTCAAGATCGTCTTGATCACTGAACGTCACGGTCTTAAAAAGTGTTCCTCCTACAAAAAGGTGCTGCTCACGTTGCAGGTCGACGTTATGACATGCCAGGCAGTCACGTCCCTGAAAGTGCCATCCTTGAGTCGTTGTCGACGCAACCTCTTCTTCTCCCTCTTCATCTTCACAGCCGAGAAAGCCGATCAACATGAACAGTATCAATACCCCTTGTAATATCTTCATGATCTCTCCTAGTTGTTGTCTGCACCCTGTGCGATCCACTGTTGGACAGTCAGATACTCTGTCGATGTCATAGCGATCACACTTCCACCGTCATGACTGATACTGCCGCTTCCCTTAAGCAGAAGTCTGGAGTCGTCCGGGGTCGTCGTATTCAGGAAGTTGTTGAGAGTCAGGTTCGAGTAGGTCGCTGATACCGTTGTGATCGTGAAGTTGCCCCCGTTACCGTGACAGCTCTTACATCTGTTCTCAAGGACCGGCATCACATCTGATGCAAAACTGACGGTCGTCGGTACCGTTGTCGTCGAACCTGTATAGATACGTCCCGGAGCATTGTTGGTACCTGTCGCGGTATGACAGCGGTTACAGTCAAGCTGTGTCAGATCATGGGAGTCCGCCGCAGAGCTGTTGACGACCACACCACTGCTGTCGAGTACCTGCGCCGTATAACTGTTAGGGATCGAACCTGACGAAGCTCTTGTATATGAGTTTCCGCTTCCGCGTCCGGCTGCATAGTTGATCGTCGTACCCGTACTTGCCATATAGAGTCTCAGTGTATGACCTGTCGCATACTTACTGACATCACTTCCTGCTGCATCCAAAGTCGTAAAGACCGTTGCACCCGAGGTAAAGGACTCTTCAGAGCCTGCACTGTGGCATGTCGCACATGAGACACCCTGACTGTGTACCACTGTGTTGTCATCATCTTCTGACGTGCCGTCCGTACTGTCACATCCTGTCATCAACACTGCAAGTATCAGACCTGCTGCCATCACCTTTTTCATCTTCGATCCTTTTGAGGAGATATTTGAGAACATTATGGAGAAGCTTTATGAAGCTTTCATGAAGATAGAGGTTTTAAACAAAGAGAGAGCACTTCTTCACATCTTCATGAGATTTTCATAATGATGTCCCATACTTCGGCTATCACTCTCCTTCACAGCCTCACAGGGAAGCTTGGGAAAGAGACCCGTTACATTTAAAGGAGTTATTATGATGCAGTTCTTACGATTGATATTGTTGGTATTACTGTTCACCCTCTTCACAGGGTGTGATCTGACCAGCACAAATGACACAAGCTCTGGCTTCTCTTCAGAACAAGACAGTGAAGATCATGAGAAAGAGGATGAAGTTGAGGACCATGATGAAGATGGGACCTCGTCTACCACCACTACGACT
>Ga0256828_1001764_pt1 | contig 13330 bp, 13 predicted proteins | sample CV88metaG_FD_185993 | JGI IMG/M metagenome (GOLD analysis project Ga0256828, IMG submission 185993) | Hydrothermal vent microbial communities from East Pacific Rise, Pacific Ocean - CV88 | ecosystem: Environmental > Aquatic > Marine > Hydrothermal vents | place: Pacific Ocean: East Pacific Rise... | reverse complement strand
TTTAAGAGATATAGTCTCATCATCTAAAACATCAAGTAAACTTTTCGCAATTTTTAGCTTTTCCTCTTCTCTACCAATTTTTTCGCCGATCTCTTTACCAATTTTTTCACCTATCTCTTTACCAATTTTTTCACCTATCTCTTTACCAATCTCTTTACCGATCTCTCTACCTTGATTAAGTCCATCCTCTTTAGCTTTAAGTATGGCTAATTTTTGTATAGATATAAACTCTTTTCTTTTATGTTGAGCTTCTAGTTCCTCTTTAGTTAGATTGGCTTCATTTACTGTAGATAGTGCATCTTTTATCTGTTTGTTTAGTTTATTTGGTACATATTCTAAACTACCTGCATTTTTTATAAAATATATCCATTGGTCTTGAATATTTTCTAATTGATTTTCATCTTTATTAAATTTAGGTAACTCAACAAATATAAGTTCAATATCATCTGTATATTTTATAAATGTATCTTTCTCTAGTAGTTTAAATCTATTTATTATACTATCATTATCAAACATCTTAAAATCTACTATAGTTAATGCAATAACTGGATTTAGAAGGTGATAATCATCAGATTTATTAAGTTGGATAGAATAGTTTTTTGCAGCATTGTATAATATTCTTTTTTCAAAACCACTATGGTTTAAAACTTGCATCTCAATTATTACAGTTGTATTATTGTTTAGAATAGCTTTTACATCTACAAAAGTATCTTTCATACCTTTTATCATAGGAATTGAGTATGGATCTACAATTGTCAGGTCTATTATTTTTAAACTACAATTATCATAAATAATAGAGTTTAAAAAACTTATAAGTTTATCTTTACTATCTACACTACCAAATACTTTTTTAAAAGCATAATCTGTTTTAACATCTAAAAAATTCATAATAATCCTATCTTATTTTTTTAATTGTATCATAGATTGTGGAAAAAAAGGCTTAACGTATGTGGAGGAGTAGGGATGAGTTTTATCTCATCCCTTTTTTAGATTTTATTTTATATTTACTACAACTTCACCATCTACAATATCAAACTCTACACTGCTACCATCTTGAATTTTATCTTCAAGTATTAAGTCAGCTAGTTTATCTTCTACAATATCGTATAATGCTCTTTTTAGTGGTCTTGCACCATATACAGGATCAAATCCCTCTTGTGCTATAAACTCTTTAGCAGCTGGTGTCATACTTAGAGTTATATCTCTACTTGCTACTTTTGCAGCAATTGAGTTGAACATAATATCTACTATATTTGTAATAGCATCAAGTCCAAGTTGTTCAAATATCACAATATCGTCAAGTCTATTTAAAAACTCAGGTCTAAAGAACCCTTTTAGACTATCTAGAACCTCTTTTCTTCTTTGCTCTTTATCTTCTATAGATATAATTTTATCACTACCTATATTTGATGTAAGGATAATAATAGTATTTTTAAAATCTACTGTTACACCTTTATTATCTGTTAATCTTCCATCATCCAATACTTGAAGTAAGATATTAAATACATCTGGATGTGCTTTTTCAATCTCATCAAAAAGTATTACACTATATGGTTTTCTTCTAACTGCTTCAGTTAGTTGTCCACCCTCTTCATATCCTACATATCCAGGAGCAGATCCAACCAATCTACTTACAGATGTTTTCTCCATATATTCTGACATATCAAATCTTATTAAAGATTTTTCATCATCAAATAGGAACTTAGCAAGTGTTTTAGCAGATTCTGTTTTTCCTACACCAGTTGGTCCTAGGAATAAAAAACTTCCTATTGGTCTAGAATCATCACTTAAACCTGCTTTATTTCTTTTAATAGCTTTAGCGATTGCTCTTACTGCATCATCTTGCCCTATAACATCTTGTTTTAGTACCTCTTCAACTTTTAAGATTCTCTCTTTTTCACTTGTAAGCATCTTATTTACTGGGATCCCTGTCCATCTACTTACAATACTAGCTATCGCATCTTCATCTACAAAGTTTCTTAGAAGCGTACCAGACTCTTGCATCTTAGCCCATCTCTCTTCATTCTCTTTAATTTTTGCCTCAAGTGCTGGAATATCGCTATACTCTATCTTCGCTGCCTCTTCAAATTTAGACTCTCTTTTTGCTCTTTCAGCTTTACTTCTTAACTCATCTATTTGTACTTTTAGATTTGATACAGCATTAAATGTCTCTTTCTCATTCTCAAATTGAGCTTCAAGATTTCTTTGTTTCTCTTTTAGATCACTAAGCTCTTTCTCTATCTCTTCTAATCTAGCTTTGTTTTTATCAGATTTTTCCATCTTTAAAGCCTCTTTCTCAACCTCTAAAGTGCTAATAGCTCTTTTTGTTTGAGATAATATTGTAGGCTCAGATTCTATTTGCATCTTTAACTCTGCTGCTGCTTCATCTATTAAATCGATAGCTTTATCTGGTAAAAATCTATCTGTAATATATCTATGACTTAATTTTGCTGCACTTACTAATGCACTATCTTTTATAGATACATTATGGTGAGTTTCAAGTTTCTCTTTGATACCTCTTAAGATTTGTAATGCTTCATTTACACTTGGTTCATCTACATTTACAGGTTGAAATCTTCTTTGCATAGCTGTATCTTTTTCAAAATATTTTCTATACTCTTTAAGTGTAGTTGCACCAATAGTATGTAACTCACCTCTTGCTAATGCTGGTTTTAGGATATTTGCAGCATCCATAGAACCTTCAGATGCACCAGCTCCTATTATAGTATGGATCTCATCAATAAATAGGATAATATTTCCAACTTTTTGTACCTCTTTGATTACAGCTTTTAATCTATCTTCAAATTCACCTCTATATTTTGCACCTGCAATTAATGCAGACATATCTAACGATACTACTCTTTTGTTTAATAGAGATGTTGGTACATCTTTGTTTACTATTCTTTGTGCTAACCCTTCTGCTATTGCTGTTTTACCAGTACCAGGCTCACCTAAAAGGATTGGATTGTTTTTAGTTTTTCTTATCAAGATTTGCATCATTCTAGTTAGTTGCTCATCTCTACCAATAACTGGATCCAATTTACCCTCTTGAGCTTGTTTATTTAGATCTATACCATATTTTTCTAAAGCTTCTAAGTTATCATCGCCACTTGCAGAATCTACAACTGAACCACCTCTTATAGCCTCTAGCTCTTTTTTCACTTCTGCTAAATCTACATATTTACCTAATGTATCTTTAAATACACTATTATTAAGATTTGCAATAATCCATGTATCTACAGCTAGGAAACTATCTCCAGTACTAGCCATAAGCCCTTGTGCATTTTCTAGAGATGTTACTACATTTCTACTTATTTTTATGTTATCTTTTGTTACACTAGAAACAGATGGTAGTTTTGCTGCTGCACTTTTTACCTCTAGTTCTATTGCTGTTTTGTCTATATTTAGTTTATTTAATAGTTGATTCAATACTGAATTTGTATTTGTTAATAATCCCCATAAAAGGTGGATCACTTCAACCTCTTGATTTTTATTATGTAGAGCTAGACTTAGTCCTGACTCTATTGTTTCACTCATTTGATTTGTTAGTTTATCGAAAATTGTATTACTCATTATAATATCCTTGCTATTTTATATTTTAGCACTCTATGTGTTTGAGTGCTAATAGAAGTATAGCAAGTTATTTTTTATTTGTCAAGGGAAATATAATAATTTTTGTAATTTCTTTTATTATTTTAATCTATCCATTATTTTTCCTTGTATAATTGAAAAAATAATGATATAGATATTTAAAACTATAGTGTATGTTATACCAAATATAGCAACCATAAGTGGAAGTAGGGGTAGTTTTATAGCTCTAGAATATAAAAAAGTTACTATCAAACCATCTTTTACACCATGTTCTCTCATATCTTTTAACATACCATACCATGCATACATTGGACCATGACTTAATATACCACCAACTAAACTATAAAATATACCAGCTTTACCACTATCCTCTCCAAAATGTTTGACTATCTGTTTTGGTTTTAGAAAATAGTTAATAAGTGCAGTTAAAATTATGATAAAAATAAATATAGGTATAAGTGTAAGAAGTGTATCAAATGATCTATCTAAACTTTTTATCGCATTAGTAGTATCAAATATATACAATAGTATATAGCTAATAAGTACAAATATAAAAAACTTTATACCTTTAAATTCTAATTTTTTCATGATACTATCCCAACAGTTACTATTGTAAGATATGTTATAAGTATGGTACTAAATATCGCTAATATATTTCGTATAGCTGTAAACCTTACACCAAATACAGCTGCCTCTGCTGGAAGTTGTACGAAACCTAATGATACCCAAGCAAGTGTAAATGTACTTAGAGCATATATAGATACACCCTCATTTTTTAGACCATCTGCTATGATAAAACTTAAAGCTCCATGTCCATTTGCTATTGCACCTGATAGTGTACCTGCTAATAGATCTGTAAAGTTACTATATCCAAATAGTGTAGATAACATATCAGGTGTGATATATATCTGAAAAATAGAAACAATACCTATAATAGATAACATCATAGGTAATATTGATATAAAATTTAATAGTGAATTGATAAATGCTTTTTTTATGGTTGGTTTTTTTGTTTTCATAACTATCCTAATATATTTGTATAGATTATAATAAATATAACTTAATTTGAACTTTTATTTTATCTTAGTTATAAAAAAAGGGAGATGCTTTCGCACCTCCCTTTTTTAGATAATAATTATCAAGATTAACCAACAAATACTCTTGTAGAATCAAAAAATGATAACATTATTGTAACAACAGCTGAAACAGCTAATAAAATTCCAATTACTCTATCCATCTTTTATCCTTTATTTGTTGATCCACATTTTGTGGTTTTCTGGACTATTCATCTTTAAACCATGTAGATCTTGATTTACTTCATAATACTTCTCAGAATTCGCATTTTGAGTAGTGATAGCACCATAAGTTAGTGCAGCTAAAATTGATAGTAACAATAATGTTGCTATAATTCCACCTGTTAAACCATGAAGAGCCATTACTCCTCTTTCATCATCATTCATTTTTACTGGTAATGACATGTTATTCTCCTATACTTCTTAAGTAATTAGCAACTGCTTTTACTTGTGTATCAGATAATCTACCTTCAAAACTAGGCATTGTACCGATTGTTGATTTTTTACCATCTTTTAAGATTGTAGCAACAACTTTGTCGCTGTACTCTCTAATATTTGGAGCAACGTAATCCATACCTCTACCATCTTGACCGTGACAACCAGCACACGCTGCAAAAGAAGCAGGTGCTTCACCTTTAAATCCACCAGCTACATATTTAGCTATATCTTTAGCATCTTGACCAGAAGCCATACCTGCAGGCATTCCACCTGGATACTCAGATTTAAAGTTGTTTGCACCATTTTCAATAGTAGCTAAAACAGAAGCTTCAGCAATTCTTTTTGTTAAATCTTGTGCTTTACCTTCAATACCTTCAGCATCTACACCATGACATGGAGCACATTGTACTAAAAATACTGATTGACCCATACCAACTAAATCCTCTTTAGAGATATTAGCCCATTTAGATTCAAATTTACCTTGATACTCTAAAGTCTCTTCGTTGTATTGACCAATTTGTGAAAATTGATTTGTTGGGTATCCAATAAAGAAATACCATAACATCCAAATGATTGTACCTATAAAAGCCAATCCCCATCCTGTTGGAATATTGTTACCGTATTCACCAATACCGTCCCAATTTTCCTCTTTTAACTCACCAGTAGCTGTATCATTCTTGATTTGATTTACATACTTTAATGCTACGAATACTGTAATACCAATAATTGCAACACCACCAAGCATTGTAAGGTCATTGATATAATCTTCACCTAGTTGAAATGAATCACCCGCCATGAAGAAAGTAGCCGCCATTAATGCAGCAATAAGAATAATACCACCTATTACCATAGATTTCATACTAGCTATCTCCTTTTATTAATTTTTTATTTACTTTGTTCTCTGCTAGCATCAAGATGGTCTTCACCATTTCTTTGCCGTTTTTCTAAAGGTTTTGATTCTATACTATCATCAAGGACAAGGTTAGAGTACTTTTCAAAGTTTCTCTCACCTGTTTTGTCCCTTTTGTATATAGAGTATGCATAACTATAGAATACGATAAAGACTAAAGTCATTAACCCAAATTTAGCATAAGCTTGAATTGTAAGTATTGTTTCGTATTCCATTTTAAACCTTTATTTTAGAGAATTTAAATATGCAATAAGTGCAACAATTTCAGGAATTTCACCTTTAGCTACTGCATCTTTTACATTTTGATTTTTCATATTAGCTGCAATTTTTTTAGCTTCTACTAAAGCTTCAGCTTTTGCTTCTTCCCATGAACCTAACTTAGGATTATCACCTTTGTCATACGGTACACCAAATACCTCTTTTTGTGTGTTAGCATTTGCATAAGCAGTTGCAACATCAGCAGTATTTGTAAACATATGTGGATATTTAGGCATAATTGAACCAGGTACAATTGATGCTGGATCCATCATATGATTTTCGTGCCAATCAGTTGTTCTGTAGTTACCAATTCTATGTAAATCTGGACCAGTTCTTTTTGATCCCCATAAGAATGGTCTATCATAAGCATACTCACCACTTAAAGAATACATACCATATCTATCAGTTTCTGATTTAAATGGTCTAATTAATTGAGAGTGACATGCATTACAACTATCTTTAATATATACTTGACGACCTGCTAACTCTAAAATAGTATATGGTTTTTTACCAACTATTGGTTGAGATTGCTTAGCGAAATCAGGAATAACCTCTATAATACCTGCAAATGCAACGAATAAAAACACCATTACCGTAAAGAAAAACGGTCTTTGTTCTAACCAATGAAACATATTAACCCCTTTCTCTTAAACGCCCATAGGCGATGCGTTTGTAGGTTCTTTATCAAGAATTCTACCACATGTTGCAGTTTTGTACATATTGTATGCAAAAATAAAGAATCCTGTTAAGAACATCAATCCACCTACTGCTCTAATTGTGTAGTAAGGGTGAAGAACTGTAACTGTATCGATAAATGAGTATAATAAAGAACCATATTCGTCATATGCTCTCCACATCATACCTTGAGTAATACCTGCAATCCACATAGATGTAAAGTATAATACGATAGCTGTTGTTTGTAACCAGAATTGTGTTTCCATTAATGATTTAGAGTAGATCTCTCTACCATACATTCTAGGAGCCATATGGAATAGTGCTGACATAATCATAAATGCAACCCATCCAAGAACACCATCATGAACGTGACCAGGAATCCAGTCTGTAAAGTGAGCAATAGCATTAACAGATTTAATAGCTTGGATTGGACCTTCAATTGTTGATAACATATAGAAAGTAGAAGCCATAACCATAAATTTAATTAATGGTGAAGTTTGTAATTGTCCCCACTCACCTTTCATAGTAAGAAGCATATTAATTGCTGATCCCCATGATGGTAAAATAAGTACAACAGACATTGCAGAACCCATAGTTTGCATCCAATCTGGAACTGTACTATAGATAAGGTGGTGTCCACCAGCCCATAAATATACGAACATTAATCCCCAGAATGCTAAGATAGAAAGTTTATAAGAATAAACATTTTGTCCAGATTCTTTTGGAAGGAAGTAATAGATCATAGCAATGATTGGAGTTGTGAATACGAATGCAACAGCATTGTGTCCATACCACCATTGTACTAGTGCATCATTTGTACCAGAGTACATAGATATAGAGTGTAACCAAGAACTTGGTGCTCCATTTGCCCAGAACATTGTAGGAACTTCCATATTATTAAATAGATATAACATTGCAATAGCAACGAAACAAGCTATATAATACCATAAAGAGATATAGATAGTTCTCTCTCTTCTAATACCAATAAGTCCAAATATAGAAACACCCCATAGAACCCACCAAACTACAACCAATAAATCTATTGGCCATTCTAATTCAGCATACTCTTTTGAAGTTGTTATACCTGAAAGTAGTGTAACTACCGCTAAAAGAATTGTAATAAAGTATAATACGAAGTGTATTTTACCTATTGCCATTAAAAATGGAGATTCTTTTAAAGAAACTTTTAATACTCTTTGACCTACATAATACCATGTAGCAAAGATACCACTAAGAGTAAAACCAAACGCCACACCATTTGTGTGTAAAGGTCTTAATCTACCGAAAGTACCATATTCACCAGCTAAATTGCTTAGAGCTGGAAATGCCAGTTGAAATGCTATAATAACACCAACAGTCATACCTATAATACCAAACAGAATTGTTGCAAAAGTAAAGGCTTTTGCTATTGAATAATCATATTCAATTGTTGCACCGTTCTGCATCAACATCCTCCTTAAGTTTAAAATAAAGCCACGCAAGACGCCACTTATTGTTGCTATTTTAACAAATGTAGATTTAAATCAAGTTGAAAATGTTAATTGTTTGTTAATTTTATATTATTAATTATGTTATTTAATTTAATTTTATGAAATGAATAGGGAAAATTAATGATCTATCAATTAAAATATTGATAGATCATTAGAAATATTAGTTTTTGTAGCAGCTTTTATTTACACAATTTGTAGGACATGAAACTTTAGAACAACCAGCATTAGATATACCTATAGTTCTTTTGTAGATTTTTTTATGAGTTATAGTTTTTTTAGGACAGTTTTCATATATGTCACAATCATCTACATCTAAGATAGTTCTTGCTGTTGTTACAACATCACCTGTAAGGTTGTCTATCATTCTTACATTAATAAGTGTTCCTTTTCCAAACTTACTATAAGTACCAATAAGTACATAAGTATTTTCTACTCTTTTGTTGTTAAGTAGTTTTATATCTCTTGTGATGAAAAATTCACCATCTGCATTTACTCTTATTGTTCTAGTACCTCTAATATCAATTAGATTAAATCCTCTTGTATATAGTTCATTGTACATACTTTCACTTAATTTTCTACCAAAATGTGTAGTTTTGTTTAGTTTGTGAAGATCAACAAAAGTTGTAATTGCTACTTTGTCAGTAAGTTTTACTTTTGCATTTAGATATAACTGATCTGCAAGTGAAACTATTGCTTGATTGTATGTTTCTTGTACAACTGGATCTATACTATAACTAGCATAAGCTCTATTTTTAGTACCACAACCTGATAATCCTAGAATCAATCCTAGAACTAGACTAAATTTTAAAATATTTTTCATAATATTTCCTTTTCTTGTAATTAGATTATATCTTACAATATTAAAAATAATAAAAAACTTAAATAAATGGATATACTTTATCTAATATTAAGAAAAGTTAAATTATACTTTCAGATATAAATGAAAGGCGAGATATGAAAACAAAAACATTAAAAGTGCTAACTATATTAAGTACAATTACCATTTCTAGTAACCTTTTAGCAGACAACTATGCTAAAGTCTATAGTGATAATACACAAGAGAGATCGATAGTTATACCAAGCTATTCAAATCAACAAAAACTTGATACATTGGATGATACTATTATTGATCTATCAAATAAGCTATTGCGAAGTAGTAGATTGAAATACAATGTAGAAAATATTGCTATAACATCTTTTGTAGATCTAGATCAGCTAAATAAAACTACACATTTTGGTAGAACACTTGGTGAGAGTATGTTTGATGAGCTATTTACAAGAGGATTTAGAGTAAACGATTTTAGAGGGCAAGAGAATCTATCTATAAATGCAAACGGTGAATACTTTATCACTAGAGATATTTCAAGAATGAGAAATAGAGTAAGTAATGGTTATGTTCTAGTTGGGACATATTCTATGATGAATGATAGAATTTTGATCAATGCTAGAATATTAGATAATAGATCTGGAGAGGTTGTTGCCTCTGCTAGAAGTTATTACTATTCTGATGATTGTAGATTATTAGAAAATTGTAGAAAACCAAGAGAGATAAAAATAGTAACAGATGGTTGCTCTACTGTTAGTTGTCCAAAGCCATCTTGTAAAACTACAACATGCAATAAAGATATAATAAAGAATAGAAAATATATGAAAATAAGTTCAAAAAAATCTGACACAAATAGATTATATGCAAATATAAATCATAATAATAAAAATATTATGACACAAGAGATAGCACAACGATCTAATAAACCAGTTAGTTTAATACAATAAGGGGTAAATATAATGTTAAATATGATAAAAAATTCGTTACTTATATCTACACTTGGACTATCTTCTTTATATGCAGCAAATAGTGTAACACTATCAAACGATGGAACTGGTGATTTTCTAATTGCTCCATTATATATAGCTTCTGGTGATATTTGTTCAAAAATAAAAGTTATGAACACAAATGAATATAGTTCTATATTAGCTAAAGTTACTATAAGAGAAAAGATTGCATCTCATGAGGTTGATCTACCTATATTTTTATCTCCTGGAGATGTATGGGAAGGGAATATTTGTCAAGAGAAGGATAGAGTTATTTTAAGAAGTACAGATGACTCAAATCATCCATCTGCAAAAGATATACTTAAAAATGGTATAGATCTACTTGCACATAGTTCAGCTACAAGCTATAGAGAGAGTGATTATAATAGAGGTCATGTTGAATTAAATGGTAAAATGTTTAAATTAGATGAGGATCAAAAAACAAATCTAAATTTTAGTAGAGGTTATGTAGAGGTATATCCTATAGCTCAGTTTAATGAAAAATCAAAGAAAAAAGTGGATAAAAATATTTTAGTTGAGAGATGGGATAGACTTATTGATGGTGAGATAAAAAATCCAAATCTAAGATTAGATGGTGTAGATGAATCAAGTTTAAGTGGACTAGTGTCGTTTAATACATCAAATCAAGAAACAGCAACAATTCCTATGACAGCTTTTAAAAATGTACATAGTAAGCAAATTACAGGTGAAGCTATAAACTACACAAGTGATAGCGATGCTAATATATTATTAGGAAAAGAGAGTAAAATAGATATATTAAAACTTTTACAACACAAAACATTATCTTTTACTTATGATAATTGTGGTAAAAATCAATATGTATATATAGCATTTCCATTTAGTCATAAAGAGAAACAATCAAGAAGATATAAGTTAGTGATTAGAGATATGAATGAAAATAAATATACTATGGTATTTTCTCCAAAATTTATAATGCATGATGAGTTAGTATGTATATCTGTAGCAGAGTTAATAGCTATAACAAACAACAAAAAGAAATTTGAAAAAGGGATGATTCAGATAAAAGATATAATTAACAATGACCAAGCCCAACTTGGTAAAAATCAAAATGGATCGATGTTACCAATTGTAGCTAGAATATCACATATTGGTGGTAGGGATATAGTTATAAATGGCTCTTATTTGCCTGTAAAATAATATATAAATATTAATATAACTTTTGACTTAATAAATAATTTATCATTTTTATACTAAAATACTCTAAAATCATATCAAGAGGTAAGAATGAGATCAATTATTTATTTGTCAATAGTATCGTTGCTATTTGTAGGATGTACTACTAAAACAGCAACACCAGAAGTTGCGAAAGAAACTCAACAAACAACACAACCTAAAAAGATTGTAACTGAAGATGAAAAAGTTCATACAAATCTTAACAAAGCTATCATATCTATAGCAGATCAACTTTTAGTATCTAATGTATCTCAAGTAACTGATGTTATTCTTACATCATTTGTAGATCTTAATCAACTAAACAAAACAACAACATTTGGAAGACTACTAGGTGAAAGTATGTATAATGAGCTTCATATTAGAAAGTTCAATGTAACTGACTTTAGAGGTCAAGATGCTATATCTGTAAATGCTGATGGTGAATTTCATATCACTAGAGATGTTACAAAACTAAAAGATCATATTGGAAATATTGAGTATATTGTTGTAGGTACTTATGTGAAATTTGAAGCTGGAACTGTTCTTATAAATGCTAGAATAATTGACTCAGAAAGTGGTAAAATCATATCTACAGCAAGAGTTATCTATAAGCCAGATGATTGTGCACTATTTGATATATGTAAAGAGACAAGAAGTGGCTCTACAAACGGAAATATCGGTGATGGTATAGATATAGTTACAGATAATTGTTCTAGAGTATCTTGCCCTACAGGTAACTGTAGATCTAATAGCTGTAGTAACTACTAATTTAAAACTCTTAAAAACCATAGTTTTATTTTAACTATGGTTTAAATAAATATGAAACAATATTTAGCTCTAAAAGCAGCAGCAGGTAGTGGTAAAACATTTGCCTTGACTGTTCGATATATATCTCTTCTACTTCTTGATGCAAAAGTCAATGAGATCCTTACCCTTACTTTTACAAACAAAGCAGCGGCACAGATGTCACAAAGGATATATGACACTCTTATCTCTTTAGGGGAAGATAAAGATATACTCCAAGCTATATCTAAAGAGACAAATCTAACTTTTGATCAAATCATAGATAAAAAAAAGGGTATTATAGATAGTTTTATAACAAATGAGCTCTCTATCTATACTATTGATAAATTTGTAAATAAAATTTTAAGAGAGTTTAGTGGATATATAGGTATAAATGATGATTTTACTATAAAATTTGATGATGAAGAGTTACTATTATATAAATTTTTAGGTTCATTAGATAGTGAACAATTTGAGACACTATTGCATTTTGCATATAGTGAAAAGAAAAAACTAAACTCTATTGTAGAGCTTTTTAAAGTGCTTATTGATAAAAATGAAAAGTTAGATGTTACTGAGTTTTCTTATGAAGCATTTAGAGCTGTTCAAGTAGCTATCATGGAAGATGCAAATAAGATAAAAAGTTTTATAGATAAAAGCAAAGTATCAAAGTCAGGATACAATGCAGTTGATTTTACTAATATAGATCAATTACTAGATAAAGGTAAAACTTGGCTTACCAAAGAGTCTTTGGGTGAGTTTACATATTTTAAAAAAGCGAAACCACCAAAAGAGCTGGATGATACTCTTGAATCACTACAACAAAATATAGCACTATATTATAATATTCAGGAGAGTTTTACACTTAGAAATCTTTTTGCTATTTTTAATCACTTTAAAGATTTTCGTGATAGCTATAATAAAAAAAGAAACTCATTAGAGTTTAGTGATATTACAAATATTGTATATAATCTACTTGAAAATCATATTGATAAAGATTTTTTATATTTTAGACTTGATACGAAATATAATCATATATTAATAGATGAGTTTCAAGATACATCAACTCTACAATATAAGATACTTTCACATCTAATCAATGAGAT